>Ga0209290_1001423_pt1 | contig 11431 bp, 8 predicted proteins | sample EN1Hudsemesocosm_2_FD_184632 | JGI IMG/M metagenome (GOLD analysis project Ga0209290, IMG submission 184632) | Methane-oxidizing microbial communities from mesocosms in the Hudson Canyon - EN10B Hudson Canyon (SPAdes) (version 2) | ecosystem: Environmental > Aquatic > Marine > Cold seeps | place... | reverse complement strand
CCATAGCTTTCTTATCTTATTGTTATTCTTTAGTTTTCTCTAATACCTCCTGCTTTTAACCTAATATTCAGCACTTTGCTCCAGTTACACCTGAAACATCAGAAGCCATATAGCTATTTTTGATAGCATGCTCCGGTATATCTACTTTGACGTCATACTCTTCATAGTGATCATTTTGGAATCAATAAAAAAATATGAATACTAATTTATCAACCAGCCTTAAAAAAACACATAGCCTGCGATATTATGGCAATAGTTGCCCTAGCCGTTGAGCGCCATCGGTAATGCGTGTGCATTTAGGACTCACTGAGTTCAAACTCGCTCTGTTAAGAATCAAGTTATTTCAGCGCTATCACTAAGGCGAGACTGAAAATCATGACAACCGAGTGCCGCTATTGGGCGACTATTACCTAGACCAAGTATTCTGAGGTTTTCAGCCATAATATGTTGGCTATCAACAATTGTAAGCTGTAACTGATGAGCCAGATAAGCCTTATAATTTCCCCTAGCATTGATCGAAGAGCGTAATAATTTTTCGTTTAAGTGGGAATAAGTAACACCACTCAAGGCAGGCGCTTTTATGCCAAAATTCAATTTACCACTTAAACGCATAATGCTGCCATTTTGCGGATCTTTAACCTCTGAAGTAAAGTTTCTATTGTCCAGCTTGAAGGGGATCTGAGTAACAAATTTTGGATAACCCCAAATTTCCTGCCCGGCGGCATTCGCCATTTCTGTGGTCACCGGAAGATTTACAATATGCCAACCGATTAGAGACGCATCAGTCGAACGCAGTAAGTCCCGAAAACCACTTTTTGGCCTTTTCACCCCTTCAGGTATCACAGGTATGGCGATGCCAACTTCATTATATGCACCGACGGTACTGTCCCTATATTCATAGAAACTAATAAATACCAGGGGTTTTCCTGCAAGTGATAGCCCAGAGCTCAAACCGGTTCCTTCTAGTAATTTCGCAATCCCTTCTGCGTCAGCCTTGAAAACGGCAATCAGATTCGAGGCATCTAAAAAATAAATCTGCAATTGCACCTCACCCATTGCAGTATTTTTGCATGTGCGGGGTGCTTGAAAAAAGGGATCATTTTTATACTTTGCTTTCAATTCGGATTTCATTCACTTTTCTCTCGATCAAAGGTTTATCGGTTTTTGTTTTCGTACTAAGCTGCGAAATGCTCTGCTTACCATTGAGCAAATACCCACATAAATAAAGACACGCCAATATCACCAAAGAAATGCCAGCCTTCTCTAGCAAAGACAAGTTAAATTGCTCGTACATCAGGTGACTGATCAAAGGTAGAGTCAGACAAAAAACACCTACAGATACAATTTTCCTGAAAGCACTGATTTTTGGATCATACTTCTGGTAGCTCCCAATATCGTAAGGTTCCCAAGGGTCGCTCTGTTCTACATCGGCTGGTCGCCAGCCCGTAGGCATAAACCAAAGCTTGATTTTATCGCTCCACTTTTGGGTACGAAGAGCATCTTTCCAAAGTCTGGCCCACCAGTCGATATGTGCGTACAAAGGGTCCCAACTGCGATAAGGCTTTCGCACACCAAAGACACAAGGCTCGTCTTCACGCTCCGCGACCCAAGTACCAAATAGTTTGTCCCACAGCATAATGAAACCACCATGATTCTTATCGACATAAATAGGGTTTACGGCATGATGTACACGGTGCGCAGACGGTGTATTGAGTAGGCCTTCAATTAAAGGCACACGGCCAATTGCCTGGGTATGTATCCAGAACTGGAAAAACTTATTTAACAAAAGCACCGTCGCGAACACTTCTATTGGGCAACCCATCAACGCCATCGGTATAAACACCGGAAAGTTCAAGGTATCTTGAAAAGCACCCTGCCTCAAAGCGACGCAAAAATTATATTCTTCGCTTTGATGATGCGGTAAGTGACCACTCCACATGAAATTTATACTATGGGCCAAACGGTGACCCCAATAGTAAAAAAAGTCATAAACGAAGAAAAATATAATCCACGTTAAGCTGACATCCATATCCCAGTCTATCAAGCCAAACTTGCGAGACATGAAGTCAAAAATCAAGAACAGCCCACTTTTGGTAAACAGCTCAAATATTAAAGTAACAATGCCGCAACTCAAATTGGTCAAACTGTCATTTAGGCGTAACTTATTGTAGTTTTTACGCCAGAATAAAAGTGCTTCTAGGCCAATAAACACCAAAAAAAACGGGATAGAAAATGCTACGTAATGATCTACCATTTGCGTATCTCTGTGTTGTTATGGCATTACTATAATGCCGTTTTCATCTATGCCACAACCAAATATGATCATGCCCCTATCATTTAAAATCCGTATTCAGCTCGCTCAATAAGCTCTGTTTGCATGTCTCTATTCAGGCTTACAAAATATGCGTTATAACCTGAAATTCTCACAAGCAAGTTCTTGTAGTTATCAGGATTTGCCATGGCATCTTTTAATACGTCTGAATTCACCATATTGAACTGTATTTGCATCCCGCCTTGCTCAAAATAGGTTTTGACATAGGCCAACATGGTGTTAACAATATTTTCCCGAGTTTCATTTGCCGCAGGTACAAGCTTTACATTGAAGGCAATATTGTTATCCATGTTTTTGGGATCTAGTTTCGCGACATCACGCATGTTATCCAGAAAGCTTTTAGATGCCGATGCATCTGGGGTCAAGCCAGGGGTAAATGCTTTCCCTGCTAAGCGACCAGAAGGCAGTGCACCTGAAAGAGAGCCATAAGCCACATGCTGTGCAACTGACCAGAAACCAACGGTATAGTCACCGCCACGAAAGTTCTTATGAGCCTTATAACAACCGTGTATCAAAGATGTTACCTTATTCGCCATATCGACTGATTCATCGCAACCAGAGCCGAAACGTGGAACCTTCTTGCTGACCATTGCATGCAAAGAAGCATTGTTCTGAAAGTTTGTATCTATGGCTTCTTTTAGCTCAGCGAAAGAAATTCTTTTGTCATCAAATACCAGTTTTTTAATCACCATCAATGAGTCAACTACATCTGAAAGACCAATATTAAAACTACCCGAAGTGTTATAGTAGGCTCCGCCTTTAGTGACGTCTTTTGCATTGCTCACAGCACCTTGAATGGCAGTGCTTAATAAGGGAGTTGGACGAAGATATGAATAGGCTTCGCCGGCCATATTGTTCAGTTGTACGGTGTTATCAATCACAAATTTCTGCTGGGCCGCAAAGGCGTCAAAAAAATCATCAAATGTTTTGAAGTCTTGCTTTTCAATCTGCCCCGTTCTCGGGCCGAGATGCCAGTTCATCAAAGGGTGGTAACCATTATTTAAAGCCATTTCGAGACCCGCCACCATATTCACAGAAGTCGCACCGGTGTGACTCATATGTTTACCGGACAAGGTAACCTCTACACAACCAGTTGAGGCCCAATCTCTCAAATCCTCAATGTCATCCGAATTTTGCTTAAAGGCTTCGATGACCGCATCATCGTTATGCATGGACGGTGTCGCTACCGTAATATAATTAACTTCACACAAGCGTTTTAGGTAAGTGTCACTGTTAATACCCAATTTAAAGCGGGCATTCATGTTGGGGTCATTGATAGACAATATTTCTGTGACCTTCAAAAATATATACGTCATATCGTTAACAGCATCTTTGCCTTTCCGGGTAACCCCGCCTACAGTAATTGCTGTTTGTGACTGGCTTCCTCCGAATAGGTAATTTGATACATCCGGTACAAGCGCATGATGCTCGGCATTTCTGAGGATATAGCAGGATATTAGCTCTATCGTATGCTCAATGTAGCGCTGTCTTTCGTTTTTTGTTGATAGCGCTGCCATATCTTTTTCGAAATATGGCTGAAACAGTTGATCCAATCTCCCTGGGGAAAGCGATACATTCGAGTTTTCCATGATCAGTCCTATCCATGAAATCCATGCTGAATTAACAGCTTCATCTAGGTTCCTGGCTGGGTTCATGGGAACCTGCTGACATATCTTATAAAGTTGATTAAGTTCTTCTTTTCGAATTGGATCTATTTCTTTATCAGCCAAGATTCTGGCTTGCTCCGCAAGGTTAAGTGCATAAGCATTTAGTCCCTCCAGGCATATCCTCATCGATTCCAGAGCATTTAATTTATCTACAATTTCAGTTTTCTCAGACTGGATCACTGTGTCTGAGTTTCGAGCCTCAAGTATCCTGATCTCTTGCTGAATATCTTTAATCATCGCGTTTGTGCCATCATTCACAAATCGAGGAAGATCAGGCACCGTATGCGACATGCTAACCGTCTTAAAATTAAATGAAGCCACATAACGCTCATCAACTCGCTGACAAAAAGGGTAATTATGCGTTTTGTTAATCCAGGCACGTGTAGTTCGCTTAGCCCAGAATGGAAGCAGGTCATGAAGGTCCTTAGCGGTTTGATCCGAAATTTTATAGGGCGCGAGTAAGCGGTCATTAATTGAGCCAAGCTCTCCCCAAATCATAGTACCTACTGTATCGGGGTAAATTACGACGCTTACCTGTTCCGGGCAAATCGTCCCTGCAATAATGCTACCCGAACGAATAAGCGGTTTTTTATTTTCCATCAAATATTTAAAAGCGCGTGCTTGACGAAGCTCCGGCACCCAAGGTTTACCGTCTTTGTCGGTTTCAAAGCCATGCGTTCGATACCACTGAGTTAGCAGTACAGGCCTCTCAGATGAAATTTCAGGTCGGGTTGAAGTATGCAAGTCATACAATGCTTTTACCTGCGGAAAGGAATCCAGGTTATATTTCGACAGATATGGTTCATCCAAGAACTTAACACCTGGATCGATGATGTCGGCACTTAAACGGGAATTCTTTCGCTCACTCAGATCCTTTGAGATTGACGGGTCTTGTGGCTCATACTTCCGCTCCCTTGATTCAATTTCCAGTAGATTGGCTTTATCCATCATTTTTTTATATCGTTTACCCAGAATAAGCGACACAAAGAAATTGAATGCCTGAAGGTACGCCATATTGCCATCTAGAATAATTTGGTTATTTAAAATGAGATGTAATAACTCGTTCGGCGTAATTTTAGCGGCTTCTTTCAACACCTCATCATTGATAAATCGCATGGTCGCATCGGCATTTTCCGGGATATATTTGAGCACCGAAACATGCCCATTCTGAAACATAATCGCTTGCTCCATAGAGCCGTTTTCTGTCTTCATACCAATACAGAAATTAATCCAACCATCAGTATTTTTTAGCTGTCTGTTTATAGAGGGTCTTAAATTTAACTGTGACGCAATCAGTCTCAAAGTCCAGTTGGTTAAATGGTTCATGTAGTTTCGGTTTGCGACACCTGTTTCATTTATGTTGTTTCTTGCCATTGCGTTGATCATGTTGTTAAAGCCTCATCCTATGCTTATATTTGTTTAGGTATTACTCAGCTACATCACTTGGATACCCATATCAGTGAATATCTTTTCGCATTCTTTCACTCTTTGATTCGGCATCCACTTACCAAAACTGCTGTCATGAGTTAATGAATCCTGAATGCCTATTTTAATATTTTTGTTCTGCCACATCGGGTGGTAAGCCAAAAGTTGTGTAGTCTTCACCTTCAGCTCTTTATAAAGTGAGGCAATAGCGAAGAGATTTTCCGATGTATCAGTAATGTTCGGAATCAACGGTGTTCTTGGTAAGATTTTCACGCCTCCTGCAAGATATTGTTGCTGAAGTTTTTTAAAGTTCTTCAGGATGGAGGCATTCGAAGGGCCACAATATTTTCTATGCAGCTCTCTATCCATCAGCTTGATATCAAAATAAATTAGATCTACATAGGGATACACAAGCGCCTTGAACTTGTCGAAATTAAACTGTCCGCTGGTTTCTATCAGGACGTTAATGTCCTTTTCCTTGAGGGCTTTTGCCGATTCCGACAAGAATTCCATATTCAAGGTAGGCTCACCACCCGAAAAGGTAACGCCGCCATTTGAGCTATCGAAAAAAGGTTTATCTTTGAGCGCCGTGCGAACGATTTCTGCCACGCTCATCTCATGTCCCACGCGCTCCAGTGCCCCTGAAGGACATTGTTCCACACAGTCAAAACACAAGTCGCAGGCATTGCGATCAATGAAAAGAGGGTTATCTGACGAGAGTGCACTTTTGGGACAGACATCGAAACAGGCCTGACTACCCACACATGCCTCAGGATCAAATGAAATTTCTGTCTCCTGTTTTTTACTTTCAGGGTTGTGACACCAACTACATGAAAGCGGACAGCCTTTGAAAAACACAACTGAGCGAATCCCTGGCCCGTCATCCAAAGAGTTGCCTTTTATTTCCAGTGTTAATCGACGTTTAGTCATATCAAATCTTCTTTATGAACGATTTATTCAAAGCGACTCAAGATAAATTAAAGGGCAAATACTTGTGACTATGGATATAGTCAAAGTGATTACCTATTAATACCTAGCTACTTATTGTTTTTCTGTTATGTAAAATTTACACCCTTTAAACGAAATAACTTGTCATATGGTGTCGATTTATTGTTATATAATGTCACTTAGTTCAATTTTTACTCGCTTACCATTACGACATCTATCAGCAAGACATCTATCATCAATACATCAAAGGCAGTCAGTTAAATGGGAATTTTGTTAGCCAGCAGCGCCTCTTTAATGGGCTACTCAGATCTCGTCAGAGAGTTAGGTGGTAACCCGGAAGAGTTGGTTATGCTGACAGGTTTAGATATCGCCTTGCTTACTGACCTTGAACAAATGTTCAGCGGTGAAGCGCTAGTCCGCTTGTTTGACTTGTCAGCCCGAGTATTGTCGTGTCCTTGTTTCGGTCTGCTTTTGTCTCAACGACAAGGCATTTCAGTACTGGGGCCGGTTGGCCTGATGATGCGTAAGTCATTAACTTTTCATGATGCCTATAAAGCCTTAGAGAAATACATTCATCTACGTAGTGAGGCCGGCACGTTTAGCCTGGAAGTTAAGCGTGGCGTGGCTATCATCAAATATATTCCTCACCTACACGGCGAAGATCATTGCCGACAAATAAGTGATTTATCTTTGGGTATAGGCTGTCACTTAATTCGTTTATATATTGGCAAAGGCTGGAACCCACGAGCCGTGTATTTTCAACACCAAGCCCCACCGGATCTTGCCCCTTACAGTATGCTCTTCCACGCACCAATATCCTTTCAACAGGAATTTAACGGTTTAGTCTTTGACGCCAATTTACTTAATTCCACAATCGGCACTTTTGAACCTGAAATTAAGCAGTTTCTAGGAAGCTATTTGGATGAGCTTGAACGTTCAAGAAAACGAGACATAGTGAATCAAGTCGGCATGCTGATAAGAGATTTACTACCCAAGGGAGCTTGCTCGCTTAAGAATGTCGCGCAGCTTATGGGTCTCAAAGAACGCGCTCTGCAAAGGCGTTTAAGCAGCGAAGCCTGTAGTTTTCAACAGGTTCTTGATCAGATAAGGCAGCAAATGGCAAAAGAGTTTCTAGATTCCCCAGAAACCAATCTCACCAATCTAGCCCAGATTTTAGGATATGCAGACTTAAGCACCTTTTCAAAAGCCTTTAAGCTTTGGTTTGGTTTATCGCCTTCACACTACAAAAAGAACAAGAGTTGAAACGATATCGTTTTATTCAGGTTAAAGTCGAAATAGTCAGATCTTATATTTAAAGCCAACATTTTTTGATGAGTGTGCGAATAACAAAAGGTAGTCAAAAAAATCAAAAATGATCAATTTTACTCGCCCTTCAAACTATGGCGCTATAAAGCTACGCTCTTTAGCTGGCATACTCACCATTAAGAGACTGCTTTTATCTAAAACAGTCTCATCATCAATAATGTCATTGAGGTATAAAATATGAGCAGTGAGCGCATAACTTTCATTGTTTGTTAAACTTTTTGGAGCGTAATGAGGCATAGCCCGTCTAATGTAGTCAAATATACTCGTGGCATATGGCCACAAACCTCCAACTGAAATGAGTAGGATCGGATATTTATCTATGCGCAGAATACGTAAGGGGTCATTAAATTCAAACCAACCATCACTGCCTGCTAATCTGGCCGCAGGCCCCTCTATACCAGATTCGCCATGACACATAGCACACTGAGCTGCATACAGTTGCTGCCCCTGCTTAACAGAACCCCGACCTACAGGTAGATTTTCTCCATTCGGAAAAATCGTAATATCATAGGGCGCTATTTCGTCTTTGCTTATCAACTCACCAAAATTGAATATACCCATCTCCATGGTAATTTTATCTGTTGTTACTTTTTTTACTACGTCCCCTGCATATATTTCAACGCCGAATAAATTTAGTACCGCAAAGCACAAAACGATTAGAATTTGGGCAGGAAACCTATACATAAGTATTCTCCACTCTGCCATCATTAGATATGTGCCATGCCTGTACAGCGTTATAGTGGTTAAAGGAATAACTGGCGTATTTATCTCGCCATGCATTTCGAGTAGGCTGCACCCTTCCATGCTCATCTGTTGCACGACTTAACAATGTTGTTGAGCTCCCATTCCATTGCCAAGGAATTGTAAAGCGCGTGAGTGATTTTGATAAGACAGGGTGCGCTATATGGGCCTTTGCCCATGTTTTCCCTGCATCAGCCGACACTTCGACTTGTTTAATTTTTCCGTAACCTGACCACGCGAGGCCCGAAATCTCGTAAAAGCCTTTTTTCTCAGGTAATACTTGCTGCCCTGATGGATGCGTTATGACAGATTTAACATCCATGTGAAAAGAAAATCTTTCAATTCTTCCATCCGCTAAAATATCACTATATAGCCCAGACTCATCTTTAGTAAATGCAGGCTTATCTGTCACCTCCAAACGATGAAGCCACTTTACGTTCGCGTTACCTTCCCAACCGGGAACAAATAATCGCATAGGATAACCTTGAGAGGGCCTTATTCGCTCACCATTTTGGTACAAGGCAATAATTGCGTCATCTAATAATTTATCAAGAGGAATGCTTCTTGAATGCGAGCCACCATCAGCACCTTCAGCAATCACCCATTTTGCACTAGGCTTTACGCCTGCTTCCATTAGTAAATATTTTAATGGGATGCCACTCCACTCTGACCCTGAAATCTGACCAAATAGCTCCTGAGCATTTTGATCTAAAGCCGTTAACGATACTGCGTTGGGGGCCGTATTGCCGGCACACTCCAAGAAGTGAATATTTGAAACAATCGGGTACCTCAATAAGCTTTCCATATCGAATTTGAGCGGTTTATCAACCAAACCATGAATAATCAACTGATGCTTACTCGGGTCAATATCAGGAAGACCATTATGATTTACACTAAAGTGAAGTCCACTTGGCGTGATCACCCCTCTTTGATTTTGAATAGGGCTATGCCAAATAGAAAATAGAGATGTTTCTGGCGTTGATGGCGCGAGCTCTCGTTTAATATGTTGCTCATATTTAGTTGGTAAGCCATATTCAATGTCACTACCGCCCGGCATTTTCATCCAGTCAGGTAAGTTATCAGCAAGCTTATCCATTCCGACTTTCCCACCGGCTAATGCAGGCAATGAAATTGCGCTGCTTAATGACAAACCACTTAGTAAAAATGCACGCCGATTTAACAAACCACCTCGTGCAGCTTGAATTAAGCTATTCGCTTTCATTATTTTTCCTCACGCTTTAATCACTTAACAGCTTAGGTGCACACACATGCACCTAATAGCACCAAAAAAAACTAACACCATCTAAAGAACTAACAACATCCCGTTTGAGAGCACAGACGAAATGATTCAACTAATTGTTGAGATTTTTCTAAGGCAGACTTGGTATTAATTTCATAGAACATATGTCGTCCTTTTTTGCTAGCTGACAACAACCCACACTTTTCCATTATGATTAAGTGTCGAGAAATAACAGACCTGTCTTGAGGCATTTTATCCGCCAGTGTTTTAACATCCAAAGAACCGTGTAATATCAGCAACTTTAAGATTTCTAAACGCGCAGGCTCAGTTAGTGCTTTAATAAAGTCACCGTCTATATTTGCAAGTGCTTTTTCTATTGCCTTCTCTCTATTCATAAGTGCACACTAATGCACATAAGAACAAAATTCAAGGATTATTTCGGATCTGTATTTTTATACCTACCCATTAAACCAAATTTTCATAGTAAACTTTAAGCAGCTGGTGTCAGAAATATTGATATCTACACTCATTGAGCAAGGTTATAAATTAATTTATTATTGCCGAGCTTGGCGCTTGAGGGTACTTATACTGCCTGTGAAGAATTACAATTTGAATTAGTTACTTGAGCCTATAAAGGCGTTATTTATTGCAAGCGTTTTAGACTGGCTGAATATTAGCCATGAAAGGACGACACATACTACTAGCCGTGGAGCTGTTAATTTTACATACAGCTATTTTTCCAGCACTTGAAGCTCAAAAGAACCAACCGGCATATGCTTAATAGAGATAGAATCTTCACGTAAATCAATTGTAGAAGACTGCTTAAGTGCCTCTCGAGTCGTATTTATCATCAAATAACGCTCACCCCTTTCCTCGGAGCCATCTATTTCGAATACCCCCTCCAAGTATCCGTGGGTTGTCCAGGTTTCTTGATGATAAGTTAACAAAGGGCCAGAGAAAATTCTTACAGGCTGCTTCTCTTTATTAAGCGTAACTATCTGAGGGAAGAATACACCATGAGCGACCCCCCTTTTTTTTTGTGCCCGAATAAAACTTCTAAACCTGAGTGCTATATTAGCATCTGAGTCACTCGGTAAGCGCACAACCAAATAACGACTATCACCGTCACTGAAGCGATAAGGTAAGTCATCATAAGTTAGCTCAAAAAAGCGTGGCTTTCCTGACTCAATATTTGGTATTTCTGTATTTGGTAAATCATTGCAACAAAGTTTTGAAAAAGAATCTATATAGGAGAGCGTCATACCACCATCAAAATTTAGTATACTTGCAGCAACAGGGTCCGCGCCCTCGGGTAAAGCAAACGTCTTAACCTCCTCATCATCACTTCGCTCAAAGATCGTTGCATTCGTATATTCAATAGTAGCTTGCTGCTTACTTAATGCATCATTGATCAATACGGGGTCATAAAAAGTGTTTGTCTGTCGCCCCTCAGCATCAACCGTAATATAATAGGGCGCTTTGTCATTATTACGACGTCCACCCTGCTCCACAAGTTCATCACCATCTACAAAGTTGAGTGGATTTACTTCCGTTGCATCGTATTTTAGATCACTTTCTTGACCCTGCTTTATTTTCTCGATAATTTCAGTTTTAGCAGCTCGCTCAGCTTCAAGGTATTTTTGCTCAAATATACTAATTTTTTTCTTTTTATTATCTTCAAGCCCACCAACTTCTTCGCTAGAAGAATTGCTCTCTAGTAAATCATCTTTTTCAGTTGCACTATTTTTTTCA
>Ga0209290_1001421_pt1 | contig 11454 bp, 10 predicted proteins | sample EN1Hudsemesocosm_2_FD_184632 | JGI IMG/M metagenome (GOLD analysis project Ga0209290, IMG submission 184632) | Methane-oxidizing microbial communities from mesocosms in the Hudson Canyon - EN10B Hudson Canyon (SPAdes) (version 2) | ecosystem: Environmental > Aquatic > Marine > Cold seeps... | reverse complement strand
AACGGCCTCTAATGCACTATTAATGGCAAAAAGCTTACCGGAAGCGACGCTAGCCGAAATAATATCTCCAACGTCTTTTTCAATGATGGGGGAGCACCCATCGTTGATGAGGCCGACCTTCGTGATATTTGTATCAACTCCTACAACTTGATGTCCGTCTTTTGACAAACAAGCGGCAGATACCGTACCGACATATCCTAAACCCATTATGCTGATTTTCATAATTCAAGCCCAAAAGAGATAAGTTACAGGACTGCACGATCATAAAATCTACTTTTTTGACGCATTATGAAAGCGAAGCTACTAGGCCCAATTTCGGGTAAGCGAAATGAGGCGTTTTCTCTGAATTGTCACTTTATTATTCGATGGTCATGTTTTTTAAAGATAGATGACTTTTGGAAGAAGTCCACAAGAAATGATTAAAAAATAACCAGTGTTTGAGTTAGGCACTTAGCGAAAATTTAAGTATGGAATTTAAATTTAAACACTTAACTTGTTTAGAATATTTACTGTCAGAAATCTTTGCACCCTTAAACGGCTAAAGTTAACACTAGTGAAAAGTTAGAAACATGTATTAAAATTAAAATTACGTTTATTTATAGATACTTAGAATGACTTATTCATTTAAGTAAGTATGTATTTTGGGTGTCAGTTTTTTATACACTAATACGGAGTCTTTTTAAAAAAAGTAGATTTAAAAACAACTAACTGACCAAAAAATATACAGTTTTTGATTTGTGGTACAAACTTGGCCTACTAAAGCTTAAGTTAAAGAATCAAGCCGGGATTTCAGGGATGCATTTATGCTGAATAGCATATATATCTGAAATATTAAGATATAGCTGTACTTATAAAATATAGGTGAGGTTATGTATCCTGAACAGGCCTTATATGTCTCTGACTCACGCCCAAAACGCTTATTACAAGATCACATACCATTGTTTGTTGGGCTTCAAGTCATCATAGATCTCGTCATCGTAATTGTTGTTTTATACGGTGTTATTAGCGGTTACGAAGAAACGTTTACAAAAACACATAGCTTACTTGCAGTTATTACTATTCTCCTTATGCGCTCGGTATATCTCAATAATGGTGTGTATCGTTGTTGTACTGGTTATTTAAAGTGCCTATTAAAATTAACAAAATCCTGGCTGTCAGTGCTTGGCATCTTAATGATAATTGGTTATTTAACCGAGAATCTAGAAGCCGTATCTCAGCAGGTGTTGATGACTTGGGCAGGGTTAGCATTTGCAGCCCAAGTAGCAACATACATAATCACAAATCAAATTGTTAAACGTTATCAAAAGTATATTTTGTCCAAGGAAGGGTCCTTGCATGTGCTTGTCATTGGTACAAACCGCCTAGCAAATCATCTGACTAAAAAAATTAATAATAATGACTGGTTAAGGGATCACGTTGTAGGTGTTATTGATCCATGCGATGAACAAGGGCATCAAAATTGGGATGTTAAAGACGTGCCTATTTTGGGGAATCTGGATGATCTTCCATGGATTGTTAACAGATATAAAATAAAAAAAGTGTATATCGCATTATCAATGAATCATGTTCAAGATCTAAACTCTATCAATTTGACATTACTCAATGAAAATATCAACGTCATTTGGGCACCAGATGTATTTGGGCTCACGCTATTAAATTTGAATGTCAAAGAGATTGCAGGTGTACCGTTAATATCGTTATCAGAGTCGCCAATTAATGGGTTTCAAGCTTTAATAAAGTCGGCAATGGACAGAAGTTTGGCTTTGATTGCTCTAGTAATGATGTCTCCGGTATTTTTGTTTACAGCCATAGCAATAAAAATAAGCTCGCCTGGGCCGATATTTTTTCATCAAGAACGGCATGGCTGGGAAGGTAAAGTCATAACCGTTTGGAAATTTCGAAGCATGTATCTTCACAAAGAAGATGGCTGCAAACAAGCGACTAAAGTAGATGCTAGAGTCACACCTATCGGACACTTTATAAGAAAAACAAGTATAGATGAGTTGCCTCAACTGTTTAATGTATTAATTGGAAATATGGCACTAGTAGGGCCTAGACCGCACGCTGTGGAGCATAATAATTACTACCACAAAAAAATTAACGTCTATTTGGCTCGGCATCAAATTAAGCCAGGAATTACAGGGTTAGCGCAGACGAATGGTTGCCGTGGGGAAACAAAAACGATCGAGCAAATGCAGAAACGTGTTAATTACGATTTTGCTTATATTAATAACTGGTCAATATGGTTAGATATAAAAATATTAATGAAAACGTTCTTCATCTTATTTACAGACGACGTCTATTGAGAAGATGGGTATTGAAATAAATAGCTCGTACAAGCTAGGCAAATATAGAGCCATTAAAACGATACCTTAGAAGTACCGTTTTAGTTTTGTCGGTAACATCATTTGATGGTGTTATCTGTTCAACCTATGAGTATCTTTTTAATTTGGGTGTTTGAATATAAACTATCCGAGGGTTCTGACCTCTACCATTTCTTTCTGAATAAATGGATTATCTCCCCCAAGTAGTAAATACTTTCCAACAATGAAATTCTTGTACGCCAAATATTTTGAAGCACTATACAATCATAGGAATGAGAACGGATGACGTCAGGTTTGATTTCATTCGCCATATATTTTTGTATAACAAATATACCTAGTGATCAGTTTCTGCGATTATTATGTTTACTATTACACGCTTAGGGGGGCTAAATAAGATTGTTATAAAGAGCAAAATAGGGTGATTGTGATATTAATTTCCTACTTAAGGATTGAGGACAAGATGAAAAGCTTTCTTTTAACGGTGTGTGTTATTTATTTAGGTATTTGTCTGGCTTTATTTTTATTACAGCGTAAATTTCTGTATTTTCCTGTTCCTGCTGTTATTTCTAGTACCCTGCCCATGAATGTTGTAGAAATAAGTTTTGAGACTGATGGACAAATTCTTCAGGGTTGGTTGATTAATAAAGGGCGTGATAAAGCTTTAGTATATTACGGGGGGAATGCCGAGAATATCGAACAAAATATCGATTTCTTTAAATCAATAAATCAAGAATATACCGTTTATCTAATTGCTTATCGAGGGTATGGAAATAGTAGTGGCACACCATCTGAGGAGAAGCTATATCAAGATGCACTTTATATCTTTGATAAGGTGGATAAACAACACCTAAGTGTGTCATTAATGGGGCGCAGTCTAGGCACAGGTGTCGCTACGTATGTTGCATCTAAACGAAAGATAGAGAACCTGATTCTTGTTACGCCATTTGATAGTATCGAAAACGTTGCAAAAAATATTTATTGGATATTCCCTGTATCATTACTGATACGGGACAAATATAACTCTCATGAAAGGGCCAGTATGATAACGGCGGACGATATTCTTATTTTAATAGCGGATAAGGATGAGGTGATCCCCAGAGCCAGAACAGAAAACCTTGAGAAAGAACTTAGAAATCGAAAGTTCGAATCAATTGTTATCAACGGGGCGGGGCACAATGATATTTCCATCTACCCGCAATTCTCCTTGAGCATTCAAAATACACTGAAGTAGTTTTATATATTAGCAGCTCAAGATAACGAGCTGAAATAACAAAGGTTCGTTGCTTAATACACCGTAAATAAATACCTGATTATCTGAGAACGTTAACTCCTGAAATTAATTAGAGCACATCTAACGCTTAAATTGAGCCTTAAACATATCTATAAGCGCAGCTTTATTTGTTTTATAAGTTTTCATAAAATCAACAGGGGTATTTGTGAGTGAATCATACTGAGCACTCCAAGCCGTTACCTCTATCATCGCCGGTAATAACGCCTGACCTTTTTCTGTAAGTGCATAAATAAACTTTGAGGCACTCTCGGGGTCGGTTGATTTACTAATGACGCCTTTGATTTCTAACTTTTGAAGTCGATCAGCTAGGATATTTGTAGATATTTTTTCGTCAGAGGCTAAAAAATCACTGTAATGGCGCTTTCCTTTAAACATAAGGTCGCGTATTACGAGAAGCGTCCATTTATCGCCAAATGTTTCAACAGCAAAATTTATAGGGCAGTTTGATCGTAAATCTTTCGAGTTTTCATTCATGTCGCTATTTAATCAATTGCACTTGTTTTTTGCAAGTGATTTGCTTATTCTACTTGCATAATGCAAGTTGAGTGGTGTGGTAGTAAATGGAGATTAAACGTATGAAGCAAAAACTATTACTCTTGAGTTTTTTGATATTACCTCTGTTGGTTCTTGGGGGTTGGTATCATGGCGGGGGCGAGCCTCTTACTAGAGATGAAGTTGATAATTATCTATCAATCATAAAGGAACAAAAACAAAAGCCTGGAGGTAATCATAATTTAAAGATACTTAGGCGCTTTCTCGAGAATGATGATGGTAAGCCATTTTATACGGTTAACTTATACAAATATCACCCTTTACCTCAATATGAACTCGGCTCACAATTTTTGCATCAATATGTAGGTCAAAGTGGGAGAGATGCATTTGATCGATTTAGCAAAGTGATGATTAAACTGATGGCTAGTCATTCATCTCATCCGATATTTGGTAGTGATTGGGTAGATGATGGCTCAAGTAACTGGGATAGACTTGTAATCGTTAGATATCGAAGTCGTCGAGATATAGCTGAAATTTTTGCGAGTGATAAATTTGCTGAAGCGAGCGAACATAAATGGGCTGCTTTAGCTGATCATGATAGATTACTTGTACAAGGCCTTCATATACCGAGTTTTTACCTTATCGGGTTAATTATGACCCTATTCATCTCTGTTTTTTATGTGTTATATATTCGAAACAAAGGCGATAAGTAGTACTAGAAAATACTACCAAGGTGTGAGTCAAAGAACTGAATTTAAATTAAGCAATAAACGTAAGTGTTACGTCATACTGTTTCGTAATATAAAATCTTTTGGTAAATATTGTATAACTTGTTGTAAAAAATAATAAGAGATATTGATGATTGGTCTTGGTGATAAGCATTGTAATCTAGCCGTTTATATAGGTAATAGGCCTCATCTTGATGAGTACAAAACTTTAGGCAGTTTGAAGCCTGCAGGCGATGGTGAACTAATACGGATCGGGCGTGAAACTGGTAATCATTGGCGTAAGATTATTAATATTTATGCCAAACTGGGTTTTGCTTTAGACCCTGGTGATTATATGACATGGCAGTCTTACCGTGACTCCTTTTTACTATCGAAGTATTCTCGTCAAGCGTTGTTGTTTGATGATGATATTGTTACTGAGCGTGAAAACTGTATCAGCATTATTTGTGGTAAAACTCATGCGATGAAAATTCTGAATGACCATGATTTAACCTGGCTTGATAAGGACTTTGCGATGGATGCTGCCAAAAGTATTATTGTCACACCGTATTTTGATTACCGTCAATTATCCAATGTAAAGCTAGAGAAACTCGTAAATCTTATTCGTAAGCACAAAACGAATAGAGTACTCAATTAGACTTATTACTTTGTACCAATAAATTTACATGGAACTTGTTCCACTACTGTTTGTCTGTGGTAAGCTCGAGTTTATATTGTTGATTTGAGAAGAGAAAATGAGTTTTATCTGGATTCTTGTGGCTTTTTTGTTTGGCTTTGTTGCTAAACAAGTTGGTCTACCGCCTTTGGTTGGTTATTTATCTGCTGGTTTTATCTTGCATGCGTTTGGTGTTGAACCTGCTACTAACCTAGATGCCTTTGCTGAACTTGGTATCACGCTCATGTTATTTACGATTGGCTTAAAGGTTAATTTTAAAGACTTGCTTCGCCCTCAAATATGGGGCTCTGCAATAGGGCATATGGGGATTTGGTCTGCCCTTATCTTTGGTTTGCTATCCCTTGTTGCTTCAATCACAACGCTCACCTACTTAAATTACACGCTGCAGCAAGCTGCTATCATTGGTTTTGCGCTTAGTTTTAGTAGTACTGTCTGTGTGTTCAAAATGCTGGAGGGAAGTTCTGAACTAAAAACGCGCCATAGTGATTTGTCAATAAGTGTACTGATTTTACAAGACCTTGCCGCCGTTATTTTTCTTGTGTTTGCTATTGGTAAAACTCCAAGTATTTGGGCGTTAGGTCTTATCGCTTTGGTGTTTGTAAGGCCTGTTTTTAATAAAATTTCAAACTTAAGTGGACATGGTGAATTAGTCCCACTTCTTGGGTTTTTGTTTGCCTTAGGAGGAGCAGAACTATTTAAGTTTGTTGATTTAAAAGGCGATCTTGGTGCTTTAGTGCTGGGTATGCTCGTTGCTGGGTTACCTAAAGCGAATGAACTTTATAAGTCGTTAATGAGTTTTAAAGATCTATTTCTTATCGGCTTCTTTTTATCGATTGGTTTTACAGCTCTCCCCACACTCGAAATGTGGTATTTAGCGGCAGGTTTATTATTACTACTGCCATTGAAATTTGCATTATTTCATTTAGTTTTTGCGGTGTTTTCGTTTAGAGCTAGAACGTCTTTTTTATCCGCTTTGTTATTATCTAATTTTAGTGAATTTGGTCTGATCGTTGTCAGCTTAAGTGTTGATCAGGGCTGGTTGTCTGAACAAAGCTTAGTCATAATTGCTTTAGCGATTGCCATGTCCTTTGTGATCAATACCCTGTTATATAAATATGCTCACACAATGTTTGCTGCAAATAAAACAATTATTTCTCGTTTTCAGCGCACATCGGTTTCACGCTTATATAAAGTTGAAAAACCAGTTGGCGCTGAAGTAATTATTGTGGGCATGGGGCGTGTTGGATTCGGTGCTTACGTGGACCTAGAGTCAAAATTGGGTACTAAAATTTGGGGCGTTGAAGTTGATAAAAAACGGGCTAAACAGTTTAAAGAAGAAGGGATGAATGTAGTATTTGGTGATGCTGATGATATTGAGTTTTGGGAAAGCATTCATTTGAAAGAGATTAAATTAATCATGTTAGCAATCCCTTCGGTGACTGAAATGAAAAATATATTATATCAGCTACAACATACAGAATACCGTGGCCGTATTGCAGCGATTGCACGTTTTGAAGATGAGCGTAGAGATCTCATTAATTTAGGTGCGGACGTCGCTTTTAATTACTATGAGGAGGTTGGCGCAGGCTTTGCCGAAGAGAGTCGTCATTTGATCAACTTATGATGCGTATAGGTACTGTTATTTTTTTGCTTTTAGCTGCTAGTTTTACTCAGGCGGAGTTGAATGTAATGACGATCAATACTGAGTGGTTATGGACGCCATATGATCATCGGGTAGATGGAAGCCGGTACAATAAAGGGGATATGTCTGCAGTAAAGTATGAAGATGAGCTTGAATTCTATGCATCACTTATCAAACTAAATTCTGTGCAAATTTTGGCGGTTAGTGAAATTGAAAATCATTTGGTTGCTAATGACTTAGCTAAAGCATTTGGTTTGGACTGGCATTCATATTTTAAACAGGGGCGTGATACTGCCACTGGACAAGATGTCGCAATTTTATCAACTCTGCAGCCAGTTAAAGGTTCATTAACAGATTTTGGTTTTCCTGGAGGGCAGTTGCCTCGATTTTTAGATAAACAGAAACGGCTAAGTAAAGTAGTAGGTGTTCAATTTTGGTCTAGCTCGAATCAAACGAGGAGTAAAATAGGAGTAATCACCGCACATTTTTTATCGAAGCGTAATGAAAATAAGAAAAAATCCCAGAATCGCCACAGGCAAGCCTATGCCCTTTTGAAAGCGATAGAAAAATTTATTGATGACTCTGATTCGTTAATTGTTCTGGGTGATTTTAATGATTATATTTTTTCTGAGACGTTAGCGATATTAATGAAAAAGCATCAGCTGCTTTCAGCAGAAGCGATGGTATATAAAACTAAGGATGTCCCCCTGAACAAAAAAGCCTTACGGCGAATAGATCATATTTTATATCGAAATTTAAAGGTCAAAAGTTTCAGGGTTGTTAACCTTAACAAATACTCTGACCATGATGGAATTTTTGCGAAATTTTACTAATGGGATGTATCAACTTAAAGACGCGAATGTGCTAGTCTAGGCTCATTTTACATCATACCAATAAAGGACTTTTATGAGCATTCATCCTCTTGCAGGTAAAGCCGCACCACAGGAACTTCTGACAAACATACCATTGTTAGTTGCAAACTATTATTCAACGGTTCCTGAGCCTGCTAACAGTGATCAATCTGTATCATTTGGTACATCTGGTCATCGAGGGAGTTCAATGAATGGAAGTTTCAATGAGCAACATATCTTGGCGATTTGCCAAGCTTTATGCGAGTACAGAGCGCAACAGAGTATTACCGGGCCACTGTTTTTAGGCAAAGATACACATGCATTATCAGAACCTGCATTTATTAGTGCTTTAGAAGTTTTTGCTGCTAACAATGTTGAAGTTAGGGTTCAGTCAGGAGGGGGGTATACCCCAACGCCAGTCATTTCACATGCAATTTTAAGCTATAACTTAAGTCGTACAAACTGCCTGGCTGACGGAGTTGTGATTACGCCTTCTCATAACCCTCCGCAGGATGGTGGTTTCAAATATAACCCTCCGCATGGCGGGCCAGCAGATACTGATGTTACGACAGTCATTCAGGCTAGAGCCAATGAGCTACTTTCCAATAAACTGAATGGCGTGAAACGCTGTAGTTACCGAAAAGCGATAAGTGCCGATTCCACTCAAAATATCGATTTCATTTTACCTTATGTACGAGACCTGAAAAATGTCGTCAATATGGATGCCATTGCAGCAAGTGGAATGAAAATAGGTGTAGATCCTATGGGAGGCAGTGGAATTGATTATTGGGAGCCCATTGCTGATCTATATTCACTTAATTTAGAGGTGGTGAATAAGCGCGTAGATCCTACATTCTCGTTTATGCGTGTAGATAAAGATGGAAAAATAAGAATGGATTGTTCTTCGTCTTTTGCCATGGGTCAACTAATAGAGTTAAAAGATAAATTTGATATTGCCTTTGGTAATGATCCTGATTATGACCGGCATGGGATTGTAACCAGTAGTGCAGGTTTGTTAAATCCTAATCATTATTTAGCGGTCGCTATTGAGTATTTATTTACGCATCGGCCTAAATGGAATAAGTCGGTAGGGATTGGAAAGACCTTGGTGTCCAGTGGCATGATTGATCGGGTTGCAAATTCAATTGGTGGTCAACTCAGTGAGGTGCCTGTCGGTTTTAAATGGTTTGTAGATGGTCTTAGCGCAGGAACTTTGGGTTTTGGTGGGGAGGAGAGTGCTGGAGCCTCTTTTTTAAGGCTAGATGGTTCGACTTGGACGACAGATAAAGATGGCATTATTATGGATCTATTAGCCGCAGAAATTTGTGCTGTTACAGGGAAAGATCCCGGAGAACATTACTCTATATTAGAGTCAAAATTTGGCTCACCAATATATGAACGCCTAGATGCGCCAGCAACAAAATCACAAAAAGAAAAGCTTAAGCAATTAACTGCTGATCAGGTGACAACAAACGAATTAGCCGGCGAAACGATCATAAGCAAACTTACAGAGGCGCCGGGTAATAATGCTGCTATTGGCGGGTTAAAAGTAACCACTGAAAATGGCTGGTTTGCAGCCAGACCATCCGGTACGGAAGACGTATATAAAATCTATGCAGAGAGCTTTTTGAACCAAGATCATTTAACTAAAATTCAGACTGAAGCTAAACAGTTGGTAGATGAAACAATACGCTAACTAATATATTTTGTTGATAGCTAGGCTTTAAATGATTATTGGAAATAAAAAAATACTCATAAGCGCTTGCCTTCTTGGTGAGCGTGTTAGGTACGATGGCAATACACTCACGGTTTCTGATCAAAAGCTACAAGATTGGCTTAATAACGGTTGGGTTGTATCAGTTTGCCCAGAAGTGGATGCCGGAATGGGCATACCTAGAGTTCCTGCTGAAATATCTGCCGGTGATGGTTCTGAGGTGTTGCTGGGTAAGGCGACTGTTATGACGAAAGCTGGAGACGATGTTTCTGACTTTTTCATTAAAGGAGCAAACATTGCGCTCGATTTATGTCGCCAGCATAACATTAAAGTTGCAGTACTATCTGAATCGAGCCCGTCATGCGGGAGTACAACAATTTATAACGGGCAATTCTCAGCCACAAAAATTAGCGGTACAGGAGTAACAACAGCGTTGCTCAAAAAAAATGGTATTCAAGTATTTAATCAATACGACCTCATTAAAGCGTTTGAAGAGGCCGAGAGAGTTCATGCGGTATAGGTTAAGCATTCAAGCGCAAATGTTTAAGCGCACCTGTCTAATCCATACAATTTAACCACATGTGTGGGCTTTACGAATATCATAAATAGCTTTTTTTAATAGTGCTTCTAGCGCTGGCAGGTTTATATCTGAAAATTTATGTAAAGTAAGTGTATTACCGTTAAATTTTACACGCCCAATCTTTTCGATGAGTGCAAGGTAGTCATCATAACCAGTCATTACTTGTATGTTTATGCTCTGAATACTAGGCGTAAAGGATATAAGTGGCCATTTTCCTTTACGACCGGTTTTATATAAGTACTCATAGTAACCAAATCCAATAGCGCTATCCCCCCAGACAACAGCATCCTTACCACTAACTTTTTTCATCATGTTTAGTAAAGTAAGGCTATCGTGTTTTCTTCTAACATGATCGATACTATTGATAAGTGCTAGAGGGTCAATTTCTGTTGGGTGTGAATCAAAATCTATCATTTAAACAAGGGCCTGGTTATGTGCATTAAAGTGCTAAGGGTACGTGACCCTCTAAAGAAAACTAGATTAAAAGGGGTTTTCATTGTATTGATATTATATAAGCATTTTAGCTTAAAGGCTAAGCTCGTTGAATTAGAAAAAAGATGCTAGATAACCGGTTACTTAATTATTTTTGTAAGATTACTAAAAAAATCAGTAAGCCCGTCTATACTTTTTAATTAGTTTCAAATCTAATTTTTTAATTAGTTTTTATTGATTACAAATATGGAGAGCCAAATGGCAGATAATAAATTCAGACTAATAACTCGAAGTGATTTTGATGGTTTGGTATGTGCGGTTTTGCTTAAACACCTTGATATTATTGACGACATAAAATTTGTCCACCCTAAAGATATGCAAGACGGGAAAATAGACGTATCTAGCAACGATATTTCTACAAACCTCCCTTATGTTCCAGGCGTTCACTTAGCGTTTGATCACCATTTGTCTGAAACAATTCGGAATGAAAAAGTTGATAACCATATTATTGATCCTGATGCGCCTTCCGCTGCCAGAGTAGTTTGGGATCATTATGGCGCTTTAAAAGCGTTTCCTGAGTCTTGGCTGGGCATGATGGAGGCTGTAGATAGAGGAGATTCTGCTCAGTTTGATAAAGAACAAGTTCTAAATCCTGAAGGATGGGATTTACTTAATTTCTTAATGGATGCTCGTACTGGTCTCGGTCGATTTCGAGAGTTTAGAA
>Ga0209290_1001415_pt1 | contig 11469 bp, 9 predicted proteins | sample EN1Hudsemesocosm_2_FD_184632 | JGI IMG/M metagenome (GOLD analysis project Ga0209290, IMG submission 184632) | Methane-oxidizing microbial communities from mesocosms in the Hudson Canyon - EN10B Hudson Canyon (SPAdes) (version 2) | ecosystem: Environmental > Aquatic > Marine > Cold seeps | place... | reverse complement strand
TTGAGCTTCATCGGGCGACATATCGAGTTCGCGGTGATGTCATTGATGTATTTCCTGCTGAATCAGAGCGCGAGGCAGTTCGGATCGAGTTATTTGATGATGAAGTAGAAAATCTTAGCTATTTTGATCCATTAACGGGTGAGATGTTGCGTCGAGTTCCTCGGATAACGATTTACCCAAAATCACACTATGTAACCCCTAGACAAAAAGTGCTCGACGCAGTTGAAGGCATCAAAGAAGAGCTGAAGGGGCGTTTGGAGTATTTGCGCACGCACGATAAATTAGTTGAAGCTCAGCGTTTAGAAGAGCGTACTCGATATGATACAGAGATGATGACAGAGTTGGGTTATTGTAATGGGATAGAAAACTACTCTAGATATTTATCTGGTAGAGATATTGGTGCGCCGCCACCGACTTTATTTGATTATTTTCCTAAAGATGCGCTCTTGGTAGTTGATGAGTCGCATGTATCGATTCCACAAATAGGAGCAATGTTTAAAGGCGACCGTTCAAGGAAAGAGACTTTGGTTGAGTATGGTTTTCGTATGCCTTCGGCCCTAGATAATCGTCCAATGAAGTTTGAAGAGTGGGAGCGTATTTCACCTCAAGCCATTTTTGTGTCTGCAACCCCTGCGCAATATGAGGCTGATCATGCGGAAAAAATTGTTGAACAGGTTGTTCGGCCTACTGGTCTGCTTGATCCTAAGATAGAGGTGCGATCAGCGTCGAGCCAAATTGATAACCTGCTTTCAGAGATACATTTAAGTGTCGCGAAAGATGAGCGTGTACTGGTGACAACCTTAACAAAAAGAATGTCAGAAGATCTAACTGACTTTCTGATGGAACATGGTGTACAAGTGCGGTATTTACATTCAGATATTCCAACCGTGGAGCGAGTGGAAATTATTCGTGACCTTCGGCGAGGCGAATTTGATGTTTTGATCGGAATAAACTTGCTAAGAGAAGGTTTGGATATGCCTGAGGTCGCTTTAGTCGCTATTCTAGATGCAGATAAAGAAGGTTTCTTGCGTTCAGAAAGGTCGATGATTCAAACGATCGGTCGGGCTGCTCGTAATGTAAATGGGCGTGCAATTTTATATGCCGACCGTATTACGGGGTCAATGAAAAAAGCGATGGATGAAACGAAGCGTCGAAGAGCGGCACAAATTGCTCATAATGAAAAAAATGGCATCGAACCTAAAGGCTTAGCAAAAGGTGTTGTTGATATCATGGAGGGTGCTGTCTTAATGCCAACCAAGCGTAGTCAGAAAATGAGTAAAGTGGCGGAGCAAGCCGGTGCTTATGATTTGGCTTTAGCTTCTCGTACACCTAAGGAGCTCAGCTTGGATATGAAGCGCTTGGAAGATGAGATGTATCAGGCGGCGAAAGACTTACAGTTTGAAAAAGCGGCAAGTCTTCGAGATAAAATTTCTGAGATTAAAGAGCGTCTAATCTTCTAGCTTGGATGAGATATTTGGAGGATGTGACAATTAATTGACTTTTTTATTCACATCTTAGAAAAGTGCTGTAAAGTCAACGAATAAAATTACATTTTTTTCATTAAAGCTCTTTATTTATGTAAGCTGTTGAAAAATAAGAATAAATTCATTGGTTAAAAAGTAGTCAATTTGTCTATATCCTCCTTCCAGAAAGGGATTTCAAGGAGTGTTAAAAGGTTTTCAACAAAGTTATCCACAGATTTGGTGGATAAATGCATGAAATGAAATGCTAAATAAACTGAAGTTTGGTCTTTATAAAAGTCAATGACTTTTATAATAAAAAAAGAAACTATTTTTATAGTATTTATCTTAGTTTTACTTGATTTGTCAGTTTATAATGCCTTCAGATTATAGAAGCTTGCTTTATCTTTGTTTGTTTTTAATGTGTAACAAGTTTTTTTCACAGATGTATATTTTTACTTCAATGTAAATATATTTCTAATATTTATCACTACGGAATACCTATGCCATATTCACTTTTACGTTCACTCTTATTTCAATTGTCGCCGGAGGTTTCTCATGAGCTTTCTTTAGAGTGGATGAGTGCGGCGCATCGGTTAAAGTTGCTGAAGCCTTTTATACCTAAAATAGAAGCCGCTCCTGTTGAGGTTATGGGGATTAAGTTTCCTAATCCGGTTGGGTTGGCGGCAGGATTGGATAAAAATGCAGATCATATTGATGCTCTAGGTGCTTTGGGATTTGGTTTTTTAGAACTCGGAACGGTTACGCCAAAGCCGCAGCCAGGAAATCCGAAGCCACGATTATTTCGCCTAAAAGATCAACGGGCGATTATTAATAGGATGGGTTTTAATAATAAAGGTATTGATCACTTGGTAGAGCGGGTTAAAAACTCGCGTTTCGAAGGGCCTGTTGGTATTAATATAGGTAAAAACTTTGATACACCAGTAGAGGATGCGGTATCTGATTACGTAAAAGGGTTAAGGGCGGCTTATGAGCATGCTTCTTATATTGCTGTGAATGTATCATCGCCAAATACGCCGGGCCTACGTAGCCTACAGCATGGTGATGCTTTAAATGAATTACTTGATGCAATAAAGGAAGAACAGCTGTCGTTGAGTCAGCAGTATGAGCGATATGTTCCAATTGCAGTAAAAATAGCGCCCGATATGGATGAACAAGAAATAGCACAAGTGGCGAAAGCCCTCAAAGCTAGGGAGTTTGACGGAGTAATTGCGGGTAATACTACTTTGGCTCGAGATCGGGTAGAGGGTGCATCTTTTGCTGATGAAGCGGGTGGTTTGAGTGGTGCGCCTTTAACTGAAAAATCAACTCATGTTATTCGACTTTTAAAATCAGAATTATCCGATAGTATTCCAATCATTGGTGTCGGAGGTATTATGTCGGGTGAAATGGCTTTAGATAAGATTCGTGCTGGAGCGAGTCTAGTGCAACTTTATACTGGTTTTATCTATGAAGGGCCCAAACTCATTAGAAACTCAGTAGAAGCAATACGTTTTGGTGGTTAATTAGCCATTGAAATTTAAAACGGCCTGTCATAAACAGGCCGTTATATTTAAAGTTTTTTTGAATTATTGAAAGTACTTAAACCTATTAAGTGCTAATTCCTGGCAGTTTATGTATGCCGGAAACTCCGACAAACCCATCCCAATTATCGCCTCGTCCTTCACGCCAACCAGTTAACCAATTCTGCTGAGCTGACTGAGCTAATGTAGGACATAATGATTTAGATTTTCCTGTAACCCCTGCTTGATAACCTTTTTTGAAAGCGCGCTGATCAATATCACGTTTTTGTCTTTTCATTCTTATAGAACCTCATGAACATTTATTTCTAATGTTTTAGTTGTTTGAACGTTGACCTAGTTAAGTTTGAAGTGGAAATTATTATCAGTCTTCAGCTTAAAAAGCCTAACAAAATGTGCGTAAAACTCCTCTAAACAGTGTGTAGATTAAAATGCTTTTTAAAGGGGGTTTATGAAACCCGCATGCTAAGTAAAGCCAATGTTAGCCGAAATGTATATGAATATATTTGTCTATACGGATGTTTTTTTATAGGTCTTTGCTATATAAAAGGCTAATGCCTTGTTTTAGGGGGGATAACGTGGTCGAATGCCGCTGAAATATCACTTCTTTTTTCTGTATGAGTTTGGTAACCGATGAAACAAACTGAAATGTATTCAATTTTTGTCACATGCCCAAAGGGTTTGCATTACGCTTTGGAGCGAGAGCTTGATAAATTAGGCGCTTCAATTATTAAAGCAACGCCTGCAGGGGTTGATATTGAAGCGGATAAAGTTGGCATATACCGTATTTTGCTTTGGTCCAGGATTGCTAACCGCGTCATTTTTCAATTGACGAAAGGGAAGGTGGATTGTGCAGATGATGTGTACGATATTACTTCTTCCGTAAATTGGGCGTCGCACTTCTCCTTAGAAAAAACGTTTGCCGTTGATTTTCTGGGTACCAATGATGTGATTAATAATTCAACGTTTGGTGCGCTTAAAGTAAAAGATGCAGTGGTTGATCAGTTTCGTGAAAATACGGGGGATAGGCCTTCAGTTAGCAAAACTGAACCTGAAATTCGAATCTCAGCGCGCCTTCATAAAGGGCGCTTATCACTTGGCTTGGACTTGTCGGGTGAGAGCCTCCATAAGCGAGGATATCGAACTGCGACAGGGCGTGCTCCATTAAAGGAAAATCTTGGCGCTGGACTATTAGCTTTATCCGGTTGGCCTGACCAGTATTCTGAAGATGCTTGTTTTCTCGATCCTATGTGTGGGTCTGGAACCTTGCTGATAGAAGCCGCTATGATGGCTTGTAATAAAGCGCCGGGGCTTGATCGGGAGGTCTGGGGCTTTGATGCATGGCATCAGCATGACTCAGAAACATGGCTTGAACTCAAAGAGTCAGCTCAACATGAGTTTTTGCAAGGAAAGTCGGCGTATCGAGGTCGTATTGTCGGTTTTGATCAAGATAGTCTTGTGGTTAGTCGGGCTTGGGATAACATTCGACAAGCTGGTTTTGAAGACGTAATTCATGTGGAGAAGCAGGCGTTAGCGGACTTGGTCTTGTTTGATAAAATGCAACACGGACTCGTGTTATGCAACCCTCCTTACGGAGAGCGTTTGGGTGAAGTGAAAGAGCTTGAGTCATTGTACGAATTATTTGGTCAACAATTTGAACGGCATTTAATTGGGTGGAATGCTGGTATTTTTACTGGGAATGTAGATCTAGGGCGAAAGATAGCATGGCGGAGCCACAAACAATATAAGCTATACAATGGAGCGATTGAAAGCCAGTTATTATTGTTTAAGTTATCAGAAGAGAATCGATTCAAAGAGGCTTGGCAAGCACCCGCCCAAAAAATACATGATCCTGGTTATTGGAAAATAGCAAACCCTGCGCGAGCCGAGATGTTTAAAAATAGGCTGGCAAAAAACCTAAGAACAATAGGTAAATGGGCGCGAAAACAAAAAATAAGCTGTTACCGTCTTTATGATGCGGATATGCCAGAGTTTGCGGTTGCAATTGATGTTTATCTTGATGAGGCGATGGTGCTTTGGCTTCATGTTCAAGAATATGCAGCGCCAAAATCTATTGATGAAGCAACAAGTTTAGAGCGTTTACGGGAGGCGTTAGCTGTTCTACCAAAGTCCCTATCTGTCGCACCAAGTAATATTGTATTAAAGCGTCGTGCTATACAGAAAGGGGTGGCGCAATATGAAAAAAATGATTCACTCGCGCAATATTTAAAGATACAAGAAAATGATCTGCGTTTATTGGTGAATTTAACTGACTATCTAGATACAGGGGTCTTTTTGGACCATCGCCCTATCAGGCAATGGGTTCATGAAAACCTGGCTGGAAAGCGTTTTTTAAATTTATTTTGCTATACCGCTACCGTGACCGTGAATGCGGCAATGGGAGGTGCAATTGAGTCATTAAGTATTGATATGTCTCGTACTTATCTTAACTGGGCAAAGGAGAATTTTTCGGTCAATAATATTGATCTGACCAAGCATAAGTTAAGTCAGCAGGACTGTATAGAGTGGTTAAATACTCATCCTGTAACGACTCTGTATGATGTGATTTTCCTTGATCCACCGAGTTTCTCAAACTCAAAAAGAATGGAAGGGGTTTTAGATATACAGCGTGATCATGCGTCGTTAATTGACGGAGCTATGAAGCATTTGAGTGATGGCGGGCAGTTGATTTTCTCAAATAACTTGCGAAAATTTAAGATTGATGAGGATGCGTTAAGTGATCGATATATATTAGAAGACATTACAGCAAAGACAATCGCAAAAGATTTTGAACGAAATCAAAAAATACACCAGTGCTGGGTTGTGAAACGCAAGTAAGTGGACTTATGTGTGCTTTGATTTACGGCGCCCAGATTAAAAGGTAAGGGCAGCTTACCTTTTAATCTGGGCGCGATTGACTCAGAAAACGTAACGTAAATAGGCGCCAGCTTGGTAAACTTTTATGTTTGTATCTGTGTCTTTTAGTAAGCGGCCATATTCAACAGCCAAGTACCAAGTGTCTACAAGATGAAAATCTAAGCCTAAAATCCAGCTTGTGCTGAAGCTAGTGCCAAATAAATCTTCTTCCATTTCTGTAGTGCTCGGGCTGGCTATAACGGATCTAGATCCCTGGGAGCCATTTGTGGCTACGAAAAAGTCAACCTCTCTTCTAGTTACATCAGCATCATAGTGTGATAAACCAAGCAGCGCATAGCCGGACATATAGTCTGTAATGGGGTAGGTTGGGCCAATGTACCAGTTAAACCAGTAGTTTATGTTGATATCCATTGCTTCTTCAAGCGTATCGTCGATGATTCCTGTGCCTGCACGTAACTCGGTTTTGAAGTTTTCGGTGATGTATGTGCCGAGGGTAAAGGAGGCGGCATAAGTTTGGGCAGTTAAAGGGAATGAACGGTCTATAAAGTTGCCATTTCTGTCGTCAAGAATAAGTTCTACTGAGCGAAATTCATTGAACGCAACGCCAATTGCAATGTAATCTCGGTCAATCGGAGCGCCTAATAAAGCGCTAATACCTTGTTCCTCAGCTTTAGACAGAAGAGGGAATTGAATAAACGTGATCATTAAAGTCACTCTAAGTAAAAAAATACAGCGCATCATTCTGTCGATTACCTTTGTTCTCATGGGATTTCAATTTTCTGGGGTATCAGTTTTAAGGGGTACTTATCTAAGAAAAATGTGATGTTGCCAGTTGTCAGCACAAGTTGCGCAGATGGCTGTCACAATTTTTTGATTTGAAGGCTGTGTCTGTACTACAAACTGTCGTATTTACTTGTCTGCGCTAAGTCGCTCAGATAAGTGTAGGAGAGCTTGAACGTTTTCTTCAGCTAGATCTAGGTTAAATTGGTATTCGTCTGCAATTTGGCGACGAATAACGAGTACGTCTTCAAAGTTATGTTGCGGGTGTAATTGGGCAACTGTGGCGAGCTCAAATCCAAGCGTATTGTCATAGGTTTCAAATAAAAGCTCTAATAAAAGCTCGTCTTCATCAAGACCGTCTACAAAAACAGTTTGGCCATCCAAATCATCATTCATTTCACGAATTACGTCGGGGCCAGAAACGCCTTGATCCATTAGGTGCTGTATGTCTAAATCAGGCCTAGCATTATCCCAAGGGTCCCAGTCGGAGTCAGGTGAAATAATGACTGATTTAATAGTGCCATCCGGAAGTGACCAAGCGATCGAAGTAGGAAAAGCGTTGTCGTCTGAATGGCTTGCATTGATATCAAGAAATAAAGGGTGGGTCATGGGGATATTCATTTTGAGTTAAAAGTGGGAGTTTGTACTGCTAGTTCGCGACTGTCAAAATTAATTACTAAAAATAATATTAATTTATAAAGTGGAATAAGCAAGACGGCTACTTAAGGTCTACACTGATAATAATATTATCATTTTATACAGTAAATTCTATGAGTGAACTACAGCGTCAAATCCAGTTAGCAAAATATTATCGTAATTTGAAATTTCTTGTCGTGGATGATTTTGAAAACTTCAGGCTTTCGGTCCGGCAAATGATTCGTGCTTTTGGTGTTGAGCACATAGAAGTTGCTGGGAATGGTGAGGATGCCGTGGCGCGATGTGAGCATGAAAGTTTTGATATTATTTTATGTGACTATAACTTGGGTGCAGGGAAAAATGGACAGCAGGTATTAGAGGAGCTTCGTCATAATAAATTATTAAAGCAAACGGGGATTTTTGTTTTGATCACCGCTGAAACATCTAAAGACATGGTGATGGGGGCCTTGGAATACTTGCCCGATGGTTATATTACTAAACCAATGACAAAGGCAGTTTTACAAAAACGCCTGGATGTAATGATTGAACAAAGAGAAGCGTTAAAGCCAATTAATGACGCGATAGATAAAGAGTTAGTTGATAAAGCTATTGAATTAATCAATGAAGAAATTAAATCTGACTCTAAGTATACGATCTGGTGTTACCGTAAATTAGCCGGTCTTTATTATCAAAAAGAACAGTATGATCACGCTCGACAAATTTACGAAAACGTCTTAACTAAGCGAGATATTGGCTGGGCTCAGTTAGGTTTGGGTAAAGTGAAATTAGCACAAGGTGATTTTCAGGGAGCTATTGATGGTTTAACAGGGTTGTTAAAGCAAAATGGGAACTTGATTGAGGCGTATGATTGGTTAGCTGAAGCCCAACTTAAGAAAGGAAGCGCGCTAGAAGCGCAACAAACGTTGAAAAAAGCCGTAGAGATCTCACCTTTTGCGATAATTCGACAAAAGAAATTAGCTGACGTGTGTGCTAAAAATAAAGATGTTGAGGGTGCAAGTGATGCTTTTAGGACGACCGTAAAACTGGGTCATAACTCAGTGCATGAATCTCCAGAAAACTATTTGAGTCTTGGTAGGTGTTTGTCTGAGTTATCAGAAGGGGATAAAACAGATCTAGGAAAGAAAAGGGCGAAAGAAGCGGTGCATACACTGGAGCGTGTTGGAAAAAAATTCAAAGACGATCAGTCTGTACAAGTTAGTTCAATGTTAATTCAGTCACGTGTTCATCAAGGGCAAGGTGATGAAAAGAAAGCAAAAACTATTTTAGCAAAAGTAGAAAGCTCTATGGATATTGCTGACGCTGATGCTTCAACCAAATTAGAGTTCGCTAAAACGCTCTACACTATGGGGGAGGTAAGTCAGGCGGAGCAGTTGTTGTCTGAGTTAGCACAAGAAAGTGGTGATGATGCGGCTGTAATGGCAAGTATTGAAGACTTGTTAGATGAGCCTGTGAGTTTGCAGAAAAAAGTAAAGGCTAGGAAGTTAAATAAACAAGGTATTGGGGCGTTTGAAAAGGGTGAGTTAGGTAAAGCGATTGAAGTATTTGAAAGCGCGCTTGTTTCGACACCTAAACATCCAGCACTAAATTTAAATATGGTTCAGGTTATGCTGAAGCAAATTGCTGAACAGGGAGGAAATCCCGAGCTTAAACGTCGTTGTGAGCACTGCTTAGCAAATGTTAAACACATACCTGAGCGGCATCGCCAGTACAAACGTTATGCTCATTTGGTTAAAAAAGTTCAAGCTTTAAAGGCTTGAAGCACGCTCTGAGTGGGGTTGAGGAAGCGTTGATATCTAATTGAAAATATATGTTATAATTTCTTTCCTTTCAGTCAACTAGATTATTCTCCTCAGCCATGAATATAAAGAAAACTTATAAAGTAATTTTTTACAATAATGAAGATGTTTACGAAATTTATGCGTCTCATGTTTATCCCTCTGATCTGTACGGATTTGTTGAGTTAGAGCAACTTTTGTTTGGGGAGAAGTCTCAGTTACTTGTCGATCCTGGTGAGGAGCGTTTGAAAAGTGAGTTTTCAGGCGTAAAGCGGACTTATATTCCGATGAATGCCGTAATTCGAATTGATGAAGTTGAGCAAGAGGGCACGGCAAAAGTGTCTGTAGGGAAAGGTTCTGTCACCAGTTTTCCTCATGGTGGCTCTGGCCCACGACCAATTGATAAATGATCAATTTTTAACAAATCAATAAACAAACTCGGTAGAATTTTTTAATGCTTTCAATTACGCCTATTTATGGAAGCCTATTGGCTCTTATCGTGATTATGTTAGCGTACCGTGTAACAAGGTTCCGTCAAAAAGAAAAAATTGGTTTCGGAGATGATTTAGGCTCGAACGCTATGAAATGTGCTGTTCGAGCTCACGGGAATGCGGTTGAAAACATTCCGGTTGGTATTGTCTTATTACTGATTTTAGAACTGAATTATTTAACGCCTTGGTTGTTACATTCTTTTGGTTTAATGCTTGCATTAAGTCGAATTGTACATGCTTGGGGGATTTCTACTAGTCGCGGTCCTACTAAGGCCCGTTTCTATGGAACGTTTTTTACTTGGTTGACTTTAATCTTGATGATTATTATTAACTTGCTCTTAATTTTTACGCGCGCTTAACTTCTGAATTAAAAGTATTTTGAAATGACTCCTGAACGTTACCAAAAACTACGTCGAATACTTGATCTTCGTCAGCCAGACCTTACTCTTTTAACGGACCAAATACATAAACCTCGTAATATTGCTGCGTTGGTTAGAACGAGTGATGCTGTAGGGCTTCATGAGCTTAATATGGTTTGGGATAAGGGGTATCATCGACCTTATAGTGGTACCGCCATGGGAAGTGATCGTTGGGTAGATATAGTTCGTCACGAGTCGATGGTTGACGCAATTGATAAATTTCATACGCAAGACTATATGGTTTATGCCGCACACCTTTCGAGTGAAGCTGTAGATTATCGTACTGTTGATTATACTCAGCCGTGCGCTATTTTGATGGGGAATGAAAAAAAAGGGGTGAGTGAGCTAGCTGCACAAAAAGTCGACAAACATATTGTCATACCGATGATGGGGATGGTTGAATCTTTTAATGTTTCGGTTGCCGCTGCAATTATCCTTGCTGAGGCACAACGTCAGCGTCAATATGCTGGGTGTTATAACCAAGTACGTTTGAGTCAGGATGAATACAAGTCTACATTTTTTCGTTGGGCGCACCCTGTAATTGCTAAATATTGTCAGGATAAACAATTACCTTATCCAGAGGTTCGAGAGTCTGATGGTGAAATAATAAACCCTTCCGCTTGGTACAAAAATATTCGTGATACCTCATGATTTCATTCTTAATGCTGAAAGATCTTTTTAAAATTGCACTGCCTATGGTTGTTGGGCAGTTGGCTTTTGCTTCCATGTCCTTTATTGATACGGTGCTAATGGGTCAGTTGGGGGTTGAAATACTTGCTGGTGGCGGTTTAGGTGCTGTTGTTTATCAGTTTTTTTATATTGTTGGGATTGGTATGTTAGTGGCAACGGCTAATTTGATCGCGTTTGCAAAAGGAAAGAGTGATGCCTTGGCCATTCAGAGGGCGCTGCTTTCAGGTGCGGTTGTGGTTCTCGGGTTGTTTTTTATTTTTGGTGGGCTTATCTGGCAAATATCGCCTATTTTATTATTGCTAGGGCAGTCGGCTGAAACGGTTATTTATGCGGAGCAGTATTTACAGGTGGTGGTTTGGTCGCTTTTGCCTGCTTTTGGTTTTATTCTTTTAAGGAGCCTCGTATTAGGTTTGGGGGATCCCTCTGTTATTTTACCTGTCAGTATTGTTGCTGCATTTCTTAATTACCCGCTTAGTTATGCCTTAATGACCGGTATGTGGGGTTTGCCCGCATTGGGTATTCAGGGGGTTGCACTAGGAACTTGCCTTATTTCATTACTCATGTTTTTAGGTCTTGTTGCCTTAGTTTATCAAAAACCTATATTTAAAGAGTATCCATTTTGGTCAAAATGGGAATTGTTTTCTTGGAAAACCTTTATGGAAACATTTAAGTTGGGGGCGCCCATTGCTCTGGCTCATGCGATGGAAATTGGTATGTTTTCTGCTGCAGCTTTGTTGATTGGGATTCTGGGGGTGAATGCGCTCGCTGCACATCATGTT
>Ga0209290_1001414_pt1 | contig 11472 bp, 11 predicted proteins | sample EN1Hudsemesocosm_2_FD_184632 | JGI IMG/M metagenome (GOLD analysis project Ga0209290, IMG submission 184632) | Methane-oxidizing microbial communities from mesocosms in the Hudson Canyon - EN10B Hudson Canyon (SPAdes) (version 2) | ecosystem: Environmental > Aquatic > Marine > Cold seeps... | reverse complement strand
AAGTTAGATAAGTAATGATAGATGCTTCAGCCAATAAGTCAATATTCCTATAATAATGTTTATCGGAATATTGGTAATGGTAGGTATGCACTACTACGAGTCTTAGATTAACTCTCAGAAAATACTTCAGTGCTATTATTGGATTATCTAAGCTTGTATGGCAGCGGCTTTAATTTTTCAGTCAACTTAAGCACTGCCTTTTACTCTTTATCTTTATTAAGAATCACATTCAGCTTAATACAGCTATTTGAGAGATATGTTATTGCCTTCCTAACCCGTTTGCCATTTTTTTACTGCGCTTAGCGACTTTAATGCAGAATAAACATGAATGCTCATTTTTTCCTCATACTCGACTTCCTTGACTCTGCCAGACACCTATATGACTAACTGTGTTTAATTATGCTACTACGAAAGCATTGGTTACTGGGTCGTATGTTTTTATACGCAATATATTCGGAGCATTTTGGCGCCAAATGCTAATAAGATGGTTAAACCTGTGAATGTTAACTACCTGACTTACCCTTATTATTCTAATTGTCTAGAAAACATAAAAAAATCATGTCCTTAAATAGAATTGAGAATAATTATGAGTAAGATTACTAAAGTAGAGTTGTTCCATATCAGAATTCCTCTAGCAAAACCATTCTATCCAAGCTGGATACCTGGCTTTCCCCAGACAGAAAATCGATTTGATCTGATTCGCATAACAACAGAAGACGGTATTCAAGGTTACTCTTCAGGCCCTGCTATCTCAAATGAACGTCGTGGTTTAGGTGGATTGATAGCACCATACTTGCTTGATCATGATGCTTCGAATATACCTTTAATGCATCAAAGACTCAGAGAAATATCTTATCTTGGTATACGTAGCAATTGGATTGAACCCGCTTTTTGGGATATCAAGGGGAAGTTGGAGAACAAACCTGTTTATGAGTTATTGGGAGGCAAACATCAAGATATTAAATTATATGCATCAACGGGTGAAGTTAAACAACCAGGCCCTAGACTAGAAGAAGCACAGGCTCGATATGAGGATGGTTTTCATAGCATTAAACTTCGCGTACACGATTTTGATGTCCAAAAAGATATCGAACAAATCAAGATCGTGACCGACGCTTTAGGCGATAAAATGGATATTGGCGTTGATGTTAATCAAGCGTGGCGCGTAACCATCGTTAATGATGCACCCAAATGGGACCTCAAGCGTGCTAAGTACTTTGCAGATGCTTGTTCAGACATGGGCGTTAGTTGGATCGAAGAGCCACTACCAATGGATGACTATGAAGCACAAGCAGCACTTTGTGCCTATAGTAAGGTTCCAATCTCGGGTGGTGAATTACACTCAGGTGGCTACCCTGAACTAAAAATGATGATAGAAAATCACTGCTATGACATTTTCCAGCCTGACGCCATTATGAGCGGTGGTATCAGTCAAGCTTTAGCCATTGCAGAACTTTGTAAGCAAAAAGGCTTAAAGTTCACACCACACACATGGACAAATGGAATTGGTTTTGCTGTAAATGCACATGTCATGCTAGCCAGTGGCTTTGCTGACTCAATGCACCTTGAATATCCTATTAATCCCCCCTCATGGACATTAGAAAACCGTGACGCACTCCTGACTAGACCTTTCCAGCACAATAAAGGTGTTCTTTCTATGCCCCAAAAGCCTGGCTTAGGGTTTGAAATAGATGAAAGGGCCTTACGGAAATACGGTAAGCGTTTTTTCAACATGGGAAAAACTAAATTCCTATTTCATACACTCAGAGATAAAGGCTTTAAAGCGGCAAAAGAAATCGATTATAACCGTAAGCATTATGGCGTCAACACAGACAATTAGGAGTCATCTCATGATTATTATTTTGTTACCTGAAAAAGATTATGACCCAACCGAAGCTGCAGTTATCTGGAAAGCGATACATGAAACTGGTATACGCGTTCAATTTGCTACGCCAGAGGGCAAAGTTGCTTTTGCCGATAAGCGACTCACTACCATTGGCTTTGGTTTCTTATCGCCATTATTGATGACGAGAAAGAACCCCATGAAAGCATACAATGAGATGATTGAATCCAAAGACTTTCAACAACCCATTAGTTATTTAGAAGTTGATTTAACCAACTGTCAAGGTATCTATATCCCAGGAGGCCATGCGGAAGGCATTAAAACACTTCTAGAATCAAACATAGCCCAACATATTGTTGTACAGGCCTTTAAGAGAAATTTACCTGTTGGCTGCGTTTGCCACGGTCTTCTTTTACTTGTACGAAGCATCGATCCAGAAACAGGAAAGTCAGTATTGTTCGGTAGAAAAACAACTGGCTTAATTCGGACTATGGAACTTGGCGCATGGCTACTCACAGCGCTTAAACTTGGAAATTACTATAGGACATATAGTGCCTCGGTAGAGAGTCAGGTGAAACGAGTACTTGCGTCAAAAAAAGACTTCAAGATGGGCTCTATACTTCCTTTTCGAGACAGTCATAGTAATCTAAAAAACGGATTTACTGTTAGAGATGGCAATTATATTTCTGCACGATGGCCAGGAGATTGTTACCGTCTAGCTTCTGAATTTGTTGAGCTATTAAGAAATCAAACTTAGAGAGTTATTTTTATAAATTGCATCTAATTACGACAATAGTAAAACTACCGAAGTGAGTAGGTTTTGCATAGGTGAAAATAGTAACTCACCGTAATTTACTTACTCAAGTAAGCTTAGGAGCTCTGCTAGTGAAAGGCATACACGCCGCTTTTAAGTTACGGTTTCTCTTCGCCCTCTCCTACTTAGGTGCGTGCTCAAGAATATTGTTCACTAACAAATAAAGTGTTTCCTTTCCATGTCACACCATTTGCAATGATAAATCCGTCGACAACTACATCCATATCCGTAGGTTGACCATTTTTGATATTAATTCTGAGGAGTCGGGATTTGTGTTCACCGTTCCAGAATATCTGCATATCAGCTACATAAAGGTTACCACCTGCGCCAGCATCTATACCCAATACTACTTTTTGTGATCTTAAAGAACTAGGTTATATTGACTATCCTGATTGCAAGGTTTACCTACATCTTTTACTTAATCAGCTTTATAAAGATTGCGATATCGATATTAATAGTCTGAAGACATCGGGTTATATAAACCATACAGGTTTAATTTGTGAGCATGTTGCGAGAGGTTTGGCTTATCCCGTTATGCCTGAGTTTGTAGTAAGAATGACTCCATTTTTACGACAATTGCAAGTTGTTGAACCAGATAAGCCGGTCACTCAAACTATTTCAATTATCTATAAAAAGAAATAGCCACTAGCTACTCGGTATCGACTTCTCATAGACAAGTTCTATGAAAATTTAGCGCATGTTACAAATTTGGAAATTAACTAATAAAAAGCGAATAAACGATGAAAGCTAATAGTAAAAACAAGAAACGCTGGGCATTCTTCACCTATGCGCATAACTATGGCGACTGCTCTCGAGCGATTGAAATCGGAAAAGCAATGCAAGCTGAGGGACACGAGGTCAAATTTTTTATACATGGAGGGATGTTTGTAAAAGATATTCAGATTGCCAAATTGGACGTTGAAATTCTTCAACCTGAAATTAGCCTTTCACAACATGAAATGCTGATGGCAATGGACCAGCACCGTGTTCCACTCAACACACCGCTGCCTTTCACTGAGCAACAGTTGATAGATATGGTTGATGCCAATCTTAAAGCTCTAGAAGAATTTAAACCCGATGGCGTATTTTGCGGGCTAGATGTTAGCGCATTACTAGCAGTGAAATACAGCGGCCTCCCAATGATTACTTTTATACCGACAGCATTAACTGCATCTTTTTTTAAAGCTGGTTTAGCCAGTTTTCCCAATGCGCTAGAAACAAACCCTGTTATTAGATATTGCTTACCAACCACGCTTAAAAATTATTTAGTCAACAGAATAATGCTGGGTAAATCAGCTAAGAAATCGGCTCGTACTTATAACATCGTTCGAAAACGTTATGGCTTAGACCCCGTGTATAATTACCCGGAATTAGTCAAAGGCGACTTAACTTTGCTACCTGACTTACCAGAACTATCAGGTTTACCGTCTTCTCAATTATCTAAAGATTGTATTTACACTGGCCCTGTTTTCGCGAATCTCGACTTACCTATACCACCAGAAGTCAAAGAGGTATTTTCACAAGACGGAATAAATGTCTTTATTGCAATGGGAAGCTCTGGTGCCCCAGAACTTCTAAAGCGAGTAGTAAATACTGTTACCTCAGATGAACGTTATAATGTTGTCTGTGCCACGACTTCAATTATTGATCCCGCAGCATTAGGTCCACAAACCCGACGCTTCTATGCCACTCGTTTTCTTCCTGCAGCACCCGTGAATGAAATGGCAGATATCGCTATTATTCATGGGGGACAGGGAACTGTCCAGAATGCGGTATATTCTGCTACCCCAGTTGTTGGGTTTGGTATGCAATGGGAACAACAAGCTAATCTTGATGGGCTGGCGCTAGCGGGTTGTGCCATTCGAATCCCCATACATTCCGCCCGACCAAAAACCATTAAAAAAGCCTTAGAAAAAATTTCAGAAGAGCCTTATCGTACGAACGCACTCAAACTCAGTCAGTATGTAAAGTCTTTTGATGGCGTAAAAGAAACCGTTTTAAAAATGAATGAATTTATAAAATTAGAGCAGACTGCACAGCGCTTAGACGGTCTCTCCCCCAGAATAATTCGCCGTCAACAATGAAGCTTGGCACACCAAACAAGCCTAAAGCCTGGGCCTCTGCTGTTTCCATTTTTAGTTGTTCTTTAATCTCTATATCGTCAATACCTGCTGTAAAATGCCCCCTATCAAAACCCGATTCAACTGCAATATCAATTACCGTTTGTTTATCCGAAACATTTCTATCCTGAGACCAAGCAGCTTTAAAAAGGGCTTCATGGTAAGAAGTAAAGCTATTATTATTTAATGCAAAAATAGCCCCGCGACAGGCATAAAGCCCATTAATCGGAAAGTGGCTAGGCATTTTCACTTGAAGCCCATCACCATTAGCGCAACGTTGCAAATCCATCATGATATAGCGTAATTTATTAGGTACAAATGGCATACCCTTGTTAAAACCCTCAAGACCTCTTAAATAAATTGGCTTAAAGTCAACAATGTCGATGTCAACATATTGAGCCAATATACTATTAGCAATAAAAGCGTAAGGGCTCGCATAATCAAAATAGAAGCTAACTTTTTTATTCAAAATACTTTCTCCATATGGCTGGCAAAATTTTAAAGATAATTACTACGCTGCGAGTCAGCACTAATTTATAGTTTCTAGCTGCAAAAAAGTAGAAAACAAATTTTGAAACTGGGTTTGAAGTTACCATATAAATTACTAAGCTTGTAACCACCCCGCAAGCTTTCTAGTGACCAAACGAGGTGAGAATTTACCAGACCATACTCCCAATATGTTCTTCCAGCCCGTAATAACTATCGCCCTATTCTTTTTTCGCAAAGATTTTTTAACAACCGCTTCTGGCGACATAGCGCCCGCCTTGAATAACTTTGTATCAGCTATATTAGCTTCAGAAGCAAATTCTGACGCTGTCGCACCTGGACAAAGCGTACTGACCGAAACAGCCTTGGGTTTTAGTTCTTCATGCAATGCTTCTGAAAATGAAAGTACGAAAGCTTTCGTCGCATAGTAAATAGCCATATTGGGACCAGCTTGGAATGCTGCAGTAGAAGCTACATTTATAATGAATGCATCCTTTTGCTTAAGAATGTTGGGTAGTAAGCGATGGGTAAGATCAACCAAAGTGGTGACGTTAAGTTGAATCATCTGTAATTGACGCTCTGTTGAGAGATCAGTAAACAGACCTTTATCACCAAACCCTGCATTATTGATAAGCCCGTTAATTTTCCAAGCATTATCATCAACTTTCTTTTCAACTAGTTGAGCGCCTTCTGGCATTGCGAGGTCTACAGCAAGTATTTCAACGCTTATTTTATATAAAGAGGATAACTCTTTAGCTAAATTTTTTAGCTTTTCTTTACGTCGAGCAACTAAAACCAAATTATTGCCTTGTTGGGCGAGTTGCCTAGCAAAGACTTCACCAATACCCGCACTGGCACCCGTTATTAATGTGTAGTTCATATTTTCCTCAAATAGTGTGTTAAGTAAGATGTATTTATGTTGGTTTATCTGCGTATCAAAGCAAAATAAAATTGATCTCCCTCGCCTTTTTCTAGGTTAAATCCACCTAAACCAAGACATAAATCGCGAGAAATCGGTTTCACTTCATCATAAAGAACACCCTTAATTATTAAGGGAAGATGGGAAACGTCATAATGTAGTTGTATTACTTCGCTATCTCTCCAGCGTGAAGTCTCACACTGGGTTCTGAATTTTGCGACTCGTATTTTGGAATGAAAGAAGTACCACTTGCATGAGCTAAAATCGATTCCAAATGGAAGGAATTCAAAAGATTTTGAACCATAATATAATGGTCGTCGATCACCCGGTTGATCTAAACGATGTAAAAATTTACCTTGAAAACACCCTTTTGGTGCGGGTGCAGCTGTATGTCCGCAATAGAGAGTTTCGAGTTCTTCTATTGACGCATTCTTAATATCATCAGGTTGTATCAATTTATACACCTTTTAATGTTTCTATGAATATCTAACACCTCTATCAGGTGTAATTAATTTTATATTTCATTCATGAAGCTAGGATCGGAATAAACGAGGCATTATTTTAATTCCGTGATTTGATTCATCGGTCAGTATTTCAAATGCAGCACGATTTTTTGTTTTTAAAACCCTTACCTTTCCATATTTATCCGTTAATTGAACTTCGCAACTTCCTATTTTACTGTTGAGACAAGTATGCTGACCCTTCGGTGGATTTTTATATGAAAGCCCGGCAAAGTGTTCTTTAGGTGCATGTATATTTACGACTAATTCTTCCTGCTTATTAATTGTCTTAAAGTCCCAATTGAAATAATCGTATTTTGCTGCTGCTTTCATTGAGCGCCGAAATGAGTTGAAGCTATATTTTTCGCCATCAACGACGAGAACAGCTAAGGTTATCCAAGGTGACCAAATTGGTCCAATTTTGATTCTAGCGGTAGAACATTCCAAAAATGCATCCGGTCTATTATCAAAACCTGCAACCTGCCCCCAGGCATATTCGTCGGTATGTTTACGGCCCCAATTATGGTTTTCACTTCCCTGCCATTGATTAATAGTGAGCTTTTGGCCATCTATTATGATGGAGCCATCAAATACGGCATTTGGAGTAGTGACAAGTGATTTAGCTTTGGGTAGGCGCGTGGAGTACAGTTTTTCAGGAAACAATAAAACCGGAGACTCGTCACCGCTATAATTGAGATTCCACGATATAGCATGATTGTTTAGCCTTGCGGAACCACTTAGACGTCCTTTTATCAGGACGCTACCTCCAATTTTGAAAGCATATTCATTTTTTGAAAAATGACATTGGCTTAATGGAAAGTCTTCTTGTACTGCGATTACTTGATTTGACTCACCATCGAAGTACATTGCCCATATTTCTCCAATCGCCTGGTTTTCGCTACCTTCCGGCGAAAAAATGGTGTAACGAATCCAAAATGCTTGAGGCTTACTAGGGTGGTTAGCGCGAAGAAAATAACTCTCGTAATGACCTTTTTTTGTGCCTGGTTCAAATTGACAAAGTTCCAAATGTTGCATAGTGACAGCTCCAATACTATGTGAAATTTGTAAAAGCCATTTGGCTGAAATTAAATGAGTTGATAAAAAATGAGCCTCCGCATAGCGTAAGTTGAAGCTCATAAAAGGAATTATCAGGCCTGATTCAGTGCTATTTAATAATTACCAAGACAACCAATCAAAATAAGTTTCGGCCACTGCACCATAAGCGACTCTAAGGAACTTATATTTGACATAGAGATCTAAAAGGTACCAAGGCTTATTGTAGACATCAAAACTCCAATAGAAGTCCCATAAAACCCAGTTCTTCCACCATTCAACCTGAATCGTGCTACGGCAATCGTCAGTGAGATAATCTTCTAGCGGCAAATAAGGGTTTTGAGTGAAACATGCCTGTAAAGTAGTTACATCATCTATAAGGTCAAAGCCTTTATCATTAGAGACTGTTTTAAATCCGACGAAATAGTTGGGTATCTCACTGTCATCCTCAATTATCATTGAATATATTAGGTGGAAACAACTACTGACACCTGGAGGACAACTTTGAGTTGTACTGGGAGAAAAAATGTTTAAAAATCCATTTACTTCATGAGTAGGAAGGCCATCAACCAACATTTCCCCTGATACAGACGCTTTATGATTAGGGTTATCTTCCCAAGCATCAATATCGGGTATATCAACATTTAGGTTAACTCGCATTGATCTATATATACCATCAACCGAGCCATATCCTGCCATGGTTTCACTAAATCTAATGCCATCGGCATTTACTGTCGACGTTATGGCGACCAAACATATGAGTGAGAATAAGTAATATGTTTTTTGTTTTATCATTTTAAATACCTTCGATTTTTCAAGTGTATTATGTGAGTAAGGTTGCTTAGTTAAACGAGTTTCTCGTTTATAAAAATCTCTGCAATTCGTTCTGCCAGTACAGATATTACCGAAAATGGGTTAACTCCCACCGCACCTGGCAATATCGCACCATCACAGACATATAAACCATCGTGCGTGTTACCTGTTGCAGGGTCGAATAACTGGCCTTTGTGATTGACGACGCCCTCACTCACACTTGTTCCTACTTTACAGCCGCCTAAAGGGTGAACTGTGATCAGGTTATTACCACCGAACCACTGAGATCGTGGGTTTTCAATAAAGTTACCGTTAAAAACTTTTGTATGCTCCTTCATAGCATTACGAATCGCGCTGATAGTGGGGTCGTTTTTAGCACCAGGCCAGTTAACTTTCGGGTTATTGTTACCATCAAGTCCAATGTTACCAACTGTAGTTTCTTTACCGATGCCTAAATACACTTGTGAGTGGTTCATCGCCCCATTTTTGTACGTCAACGCAAGGTCTCTCAATACTCGTCGTGTCTCTGGTATTGTCTTACCCGGCGAAAATGTAGCGGATGCATATCTTGCCGCGGCAATAATACCGCTTGGTATTGCGCCTTCCTCGATAATGAACTCACCATTCGGTCCGTTATGGGTAGCAACGGCACTTAAGGTCGGCCCAGGGTGACCCGGCGCTTTATCTGTTCCAGTTCCGTGCCCTTCTATTTCGGTAAATACATCACCGTTATAATTCATACCCAAAACATCACCATTACCACTAAAACACTCTCCTAGCTGACTTGAGAACTGAATGTCTTTCTGTGCCTGACTTCGCATTAATATGCCTGTGCTACCTAAACTACCGGCAGCTAAAATGACATTACTGGCTTCTAAGGTGAATGGTTCTTTATCACCATCGTCAGAAATATAATTACCGTTGACTTGATATTTACCGCCATTCAACTTTTCTACCGTATCGACGACACATTGAGTAAATATTTTTGCGCCATTGTTCCGGGCTAATGGTAAGTAGTTGACATCTAGGGTGTTTTTGGCACCAACGTTACAGCCTGTCACGCAATCGCCACAGAAGGTACAGGCGCTTTGAACAACGCCATGCGCATTGGGTTCATCGTTATATTTGTCGATATTCACAGTCAGGTTCAGCTCTTCAACGTAAGCTGAACCGCCGTTCTCAACAATGTTTTTGGTAGTACTAAATAGATGCCTTTGCTTGGGTAATGCCCTAGACACACTTACTTTAGAAGCACCCAACATCTCATGGACTTTGCCATATAACTCCCCCAACTTGCCATTATGACGATCTGCTGTAATTTCTGCTGGCCACTCTGCACTATCAAAATGGTCGTCCTCCGGAACAATTAAGGCGTTTGCATTTATAAGTGATGTTCCCCCTAGGCCAGAGCCTTGTAATACGTCAACATCGTCTCCTATTACTACTTCTACCAGACCTAGAGGGTTAGAAGGGGTTTTAACTTCGAAAAGAAGGCCGCTTGACGTATCCGGAAAATCACCGGCTTTATGCTCTTTACCGCGTTCAAGTATCGCTAAGTCGAAATGTTCAGCAAGTCTTGCCGCGGCGATTGCACCACCATAGCCACTACCGATAACAACGACATCCCAATTAGATTTAAGTTCACTTATTGGAGACCCTAGAGTTTCTCTATTTGATGATGAACTTGACTGCCCACTTTCCGCTTTTGCGGTTGAAATGGTTATTGGCGCGACTGTTAATGCTGCAGCACCTGCGGTACCTTTTAAAAAATTCCGTCGATTCGTTTTGAAACCTTTTTTGTCCATTTCCTTTACACCCATTTTTTATTTTATTTCAATTGAACGCGACAACTAAACACGCAGCTATTTTTATTCCCTGATTAGCTATAAGAAACTGCTCAGGGCAAATAACGAATTCTGGAAAAATTATGGCATCAAAAAAACATAAAATATTGACAAAAAAGACAGTAATTTGAGCGAAAAATGTCAAAGCTCTATCTCCAATTGCACTTTAGTAATATGTTAAATTTGTTTGATATAGGAGTTACGATGCATCACTTAATAATTTGGATATATTGCGAATTTCTATACCAAAATATTGATAATATGCAGGCACCAAAAACCGTGTTTAAAAAATATTTTGAAATAAACGCCTAACTTAATGAGTCAATATTTCTTGGCTCTATTAAAGAATCTTTATCTAATAATCTTGAAAATAGTAATCCCACTTCAAAAAATAACCACATTGGTATAGCCAATAAGGTTTGTGAAACGACGTCTGGTGGCGTCAATAACATGCCAACAATAAAACAAGAAACCACGATATATGGGCGTTTTTGGCTGAGACTTATTGTGTCAGCAACGCCAGTTAAGACAAGAATGATGATAGCAATCGGGATCTCAAATGCCATTCCGAATGCAAAGAAAAGTTTAAGCACAAAATCCAGGTATCGACTGATATCTGTCATCATTGTGACCCCTTCTGGCCCCGCGCTGGTAAAGAAACCAAAAACCAAAGGAAAGACCACAAAGTAAGCGAAGGTGATGCCTGAATAAAAGAGAATAATGCTAGACAATAATATTGGAAACGTTAGTTTTTTTTCTTTTTCGTAAAGCGCAGGAGCAACAAAGAGCCATAACTGGTAGAGCACATAAGGCATAGCTATAAACACCGAGACCATTAGCGTCAGTTTAAATGGTGTAAAGAAAGGTGAAGCAACATCAGTTGCTATCATCGAACTACCATTTGGTAGAAGTTGACGCAAAGGCTCTGCAACGATTAGATAAATTTCATTTGCAAAATAATACAAAGATGCGAAAACTAAAAGTACGCCCACAACAGCGTGAAGTAATCGGGATCTTAATTCAATAAAGTGGTTTAGTAGCGGTTGTTGTTGTTCCATTGAGTTGTTGTTCCATTGAGTT
>Ga0209290_1001413_pt1 | contig 11476 bp, 8 predicted proteins | sample EN1Hudsemesocosm_2_FD_184632 | JGI IMG/M metagenome (GOLD analysis project Ga0209290, IMG submission 184632) | Methane-oxidizing microbial communities from mesocosms in the Hudson Canyon - EN10B Hudson Canyon (SPAdes) (version 2) | ecosystem: Environmental > Aquatic > Marine > Cold seeps | place... | reverse complement strand
TGCTGATTAATAATATCAGCAAAGTATTTCGCTTTTTCAATCGCTTGATTAATCAGCATTTCATAACCTGGACGGCTAATAATATGTAAACTGGCGTACACTAACATAGCCATACCCGGACGAGAGCCTTCTAGAGTATGGCTACCTAAGTCTTTCGAGCCCTTTCGCAATATATATTCTGCATGATGTTCAATATCAGTAACAGCAGAGGGGTCTTTAAATAAAACAATCCCTGCCCCCATAGGCACGTACATTTGCTTATGCGCATCAATAGTCACTGAATCAGCACGCTCTATTCCAGCGAGTATGTTTCTATGCTTGTTAGATAACAAAGTCGCTCCTCCCCATGCTGCATCAACATGAAAGTGACACTGATATTGCTCAGCAATGTCTGCCATTTTATCTAAAGGGTCAACATTCCCAGTTTCTGTGGTACCAGCAACGCCTACAATGGCTAAAATCTTAATATTTTGATCCTGAAACTGCTGACATTTTTGCGTTAACTTTTGACAATCTATTTTATTATTTTCATCGGTTTCAATAGCAATAACACTATCTTGGCCAATACCGAGAATGTCTGCAGATTTTTTCAAAGAATAATGACCACGCTCTGAAACAAGAATGACCAAGTCTTGATAACCATAGTGTTTCAAGGCTGAAAACAAGCCTGCTCGGGTGATGCCTTTAAAACTCCCTTCCGCTTTAAGTAACTTATTTCGTGCAACCCAAAGCGCAGTGATATTAGCGACTGTACCACCTGAGCAAAAAGCGCCTAAAGAGTGCTGAGCACTGTGCATCCAAGATTGATAGAAACTTTCTTCTTCTTGATACACTAAATTGTGCATCATTCCCAATACTTGCCGCTCTAATGGTGTGAAGGCTTTGGAAGTTTCTACTTTTACTAAATTTTGGTTTAAACCAACCATCAACTTAGATAAGGGTAAAATAAAAGAAGGTAATGCCGAGGTCATATGACCAATAAAGCTAGGGCTTGCGGTATGTACCGATTGCGCCACTAACTTGTCTAACAAGTGGTGCATATGATCAGATACAAACTCAGGTTGCTCTGGCATATTTGGGCTAACAAAATCTTGCTCAATATCAGTTAACGCATTCTTACTGGCGACAATATGGTTATTTAAAAAACCGATAAGGTTTTGAGAAATCTCCTGCTCAATGCGTCCTAATGTGGAATCAGGAGCTTCAGCAAGGGTAAAAATTCTATGTAAGGCTTCTGGTGTGGCTTGGGCTATACGCTTAGGCGTAGTCATACGAGTTCATTTAAAAGTTAACCATTTAAGTGAGGCACTTTAATAAAAAAATGCTCAAATGTCTCGTATTTTTGCCTTATACACACTATTTGTAGTAATAATAACTTATCAAGTTTTAAATTTTGCATTAAAATACATATAAATATTAACCCTAACGTACGATAGTTAACCTTCTACCAGCAAGACTAGCTCTAATTAAATAAACCTGTCTAATATAAGCAAGTTTCTTGACTGTTTTTAGCAGCCTGTATATGCTCTCATTCACTACTATATATGGACAATATTGCTTGATTATGAAAAGAATTTTCCTTTTACTCCTGCTTAGCGCTTCATTCAATTGCTTAGCTGATTCTCCTTATATCGGCGTTGACTATATATTAACTGATATTGATATTGCTGGTGAAAATGCTAAACCTAGCATGACAGCACTTAGGGCTGGCGTTAGCAATAACAATATCGCCTTTGAAGCTCAATACTTAATAGCAAATAATACTGATGATATTTACTCAATGGTGTTCGATTTAGAAGAAAGCAAAGCCTTATATGTGGTATTACAATCAGACACTATTGAGGGCTTTCGTTTAGATGTTTCTCTTGGTTATGCGATAAATGACTTAACAGTAACTGGCCCTGAGAATACTTACAATGGTACCAGCGAATACAGTGGTTTTTCTTGGGGGATTAGCATTCAACAACAAATCCCTTATTTTGAACAGGCTCAAGTCAGATTAGGTTATCAATCATTCTATAAAGATAGTGACCTTGATATAACTGGTATTGCTCTTGGTGTTACTTATCAGTTTTAACTAACCACTTTAATCTTCGTTTAGTTAACTTATTATTAATGCATTAAGGCATTTCCAATGAATAAAAAAACAAATTACCTAACAAAATCACCATTAACTTCCGCATTATTTTCAAGCCTTTTGTTAATGGGTTGTGGCTCAGATGGCGACTCTAAAAGTCTAGCTAGAGCCGTAGAATTAGAACGCCTCAGAGCCAATGGCACTATTATAGAGACGGTCACTATTATAGGTGGGCAAATGCGTTTAATAGCCGGAGAAACGCACCAACTAAGCGCTACAGGTATTGATAGTAACAACGACTCTAGAGATGTAACCAATGAATTAACTTGGACATCCAGTGATACCAGTATTGCCAAAGTCAGTAGCAAAGGCTTAGTCACTGCGGTAGAGAGTTCAGATATAAACCAAGGGATTGTGCTAATTACCGGCACCACCATAAATGATATGTATGGTGAAGCAGATATATCTGTTAGTGATGTTAAAGCTACTGGCATTGATTTAAAGCAAAGCGAACCTGTATCTGGTAGTCTTTATACCTGTATCGATGCCAGCATAGCTGGTGATGTAACCTATGAAGACGGCTACGTGTCACTTAATACGGTTAAAAACATGAGTTTTTCCGTAGATGATACAACAACAGCAAACATTAGCTCAGAAGGAGTTTTATACACTTCTAATGCATCGATAGAAAATACCACAATATTGGCCATGATTGATGAGATAGCCGATCAATTAACCGTCACAGCAGATCCAAGCAGCCTTGAAGATATTAATATCATTTTGGCTGATGAAGAAGTTACCAGTATTATTTCATTAAACATCGGCCAACGTCTTCAGTTAAATGCTCAAGCAACACTAGTTCCTGAAGTCTCGACAGATGTATTTACCATAGATAATAGTGTTAGCTGGCAGGAGCAAAGTACAGGCTTTATAGGGGTAACAAATCAAGGGGAAATGAAAGGTACTATTTTAGCATTAGAGACGGGAGTTACCGTTTTGCATGCCAACTGCGGTGGTCAAAATGCGACTGCCACAATACAAATTAATGGTGAAGTAACACTAGAAAGTGCACAAATTAATGATGGTGCTGAGACCATTGCTATCGCTAAAAATAGCTCAATTGAGTTAACTTTAACGACCAATTATAGTGAAGAATCTAGCCTAAGCAGTTTGAATGTTTCTGAGTTTACACAATGGACTGTTAATGGTTCTTCATTAGCAACAGCAGAGCTTATTTCACTTGGTACAAAGCAAGCTAACTATAAGCTAACTGCAGCAGAAGATGTTACTGGAGAATTAATCGTATCAGCAACATATGATGGCATAACTTCAAGTGTAATTATCACCATTGATTAAGCTGCACCAGATAATTGAGCTACACCGGTTAATGAATTAGGAAAAAATAAAACCGCTCATATTGGCGTTTTTATATTATCAAAATTCATATTCACTGATACTGCGAGGTCGTTACACTAACGAAGCAGCATAAATTAAACCCGCTTGTATTATTATGATAACAGTTAAGGCACTCTTTAAAACTTTAAGTTTAATTACTGTCATGTTTGCTCCTTATGCACTTCAATAATTACCTTTGGCGATAATAACTAAAGCAGTAAATATTTTTTTATTAAACTTAAAAAATAGGGCAATCATTGTGCCAACCAACTAACAACATGATTTAAAATAAGAAAATAAAAAAGCCAATACTCTAGAGTATTGGCTTTTTAGCAAAAATGACCAGTTAATGGTTTATTTAGCTAAGTTGAATTCAGGTTAACCACCATAACAAGCGGCTTTTACAATAAGTTGCCAACACTGTTGACCACTAGCTTGGTATTTAGCTTCAAAAGGGGTTAATGATTCATCATCATTGACTTTCATTATATTGCCAATCAAACCAGCAATATCAGCCGCCAACTGAAATTCTTCTAAGTATAATAACCAGTTACTGCGCAAAATAATTTGTTCACCAATCGAAATCAACGTGGGAAATACAGCACTACCATGCCAACGCCTTTGTATATGCTTAGATTTAGGCCAAGGATTAGGATATAAAATATAATGCTTTTTAACTGGCCAATTAGCCGCTTTCACTAAACGATAAAAATCATTTAGATCAGCACGTACTAGATGATAGTTTTGTGCCTGATAACCATCGTCTTCGGTAAAACCTTCAACATTACGCTCGATACGACTCGAAGATTTATCTACTCCGATAACTAAGGCCTCAGGATATCGTTTTGCCAATAATCGGGTGCTTTGTCCAACACCACAACACGAATCAAGAATGATTTCTCCCTCAGGCTTATCGACTAAAAAGGCTTGTACAAATTTATTAATATCATCAAAGGCTTGCTTGGTGTGACTTTGATAAGGCTTCTGAAAAGGGTGTGAAAAATGCTTTTCAACAATCACCTCTAATTTTTCATGAATACCTGTTTGATTGGTAACAATCGCTTTTGAATCGCCGGAAAATTTATTTATACCCATATTAACTGCGCAGCCCTATTCCTTTACTAATTAACGTCATGGCTATAGTAAACAAAGTGATAATAAAAAAACCTATCACCGCAAAAGCTGTGACTATGCTAACGTCAGATATACCTAAAAACCCATATCGAAAAGCGTTTACCATATAGACTATCGGGTTAATTTGAGAAACACCTTGCCAGAATTCAGGCAACAAACTAATCGAATAGAAAACACCTCCAAGGTAGGTCAACGGCGTTAAAATAAAGGTTGGAATAATGGATATATCATCAAACGAGCCAGCAAATATAGCATTGATCAAACCACCTAAAGCAAAAGTTGCTGAAGTTAAAGATACAGTTGCAATAATCACCCAAACATTATGAATTTGAATATCAACAAATAACAGCGATACCAAGGTAACAATTAGGCCCACTAAAATACCACGCGCCATACCACCACCAACATACCCGGCAACAATAACCCAGTTAGGAACAGGAGCTACTAACATTTCTTCTACATTTCGCTGCCATTTAGCACTAAAAAAAGAGGAAGCAACATTAGAGTATGAGTTAGTAATAACACTCATCATAATTAATCCCGGCACAATAAATGACATGTAGTCAAAACCACCCATTTCACCAATGCGTGAACCAATAAGTGAGCCAAAAATAACAAAATAAAGACTGATAGTAATCGCTGGTGGCACTAAGGTTTGCACCCAAATGCGCATGAATCGTTGAATTTCTTTGGTCAAAATACTTTTTAAGGCAATAGAATTATTCATGTTATTTAGCCTCTTTATTAGCTTCGTTATTGGCTATTAAGTTAACAAACAGAGCCTCTAGGCGATTACTCTTGTTACGCATACTTAATACCTCCACATCTTGAGCAGACAACTGCTCAAAAACTGAATTTAAATTTTGTGTTTTCTGTAAATCAATCTCTAATGTATGATCATCAATAATGCGGTAACCAATATCATTTAGCATGATTTTATTTTGAATAGGAGATAAATCTAAAACAAAGGTTTCACCATCTAACTGAGCTAACAAGCCTTTCATACTAGTATTTTCGACGATTTTTCCCCCATCAATAATAGCAATATTACGACACAGACTTTCTGCTTCTTCTAAATAATGCGTCGTTAAAATAATGGTAATACCTTGTGCATTTAAGGTTTGTAAAAAGTCCCACATACCACGTCGAATTTCTATATCAACACCCGCGGTTGGCTCATCTAAAATAAGCATTTGCGGCTCATGCATTAAAGCGCGAGCAATCATTAACCTTCGTTTCATACCACCTGACAATTCACGACCAGCAGAATTACGCTTATCCCATAACTCTAATTGTTTTAAATATTTTTCAGCGCGAACCAAGGCTGTTTTTCTGTCAACGCCATAATAACCAGCTTGATTGACTAAAATATTCATTAAGGGTTCAAACTGATTAAAGTTAAATTCTTGTGGCACTAAACCAATAAAAGATTTTGCTTTCTCTAAATCAGTATCAATGTCATAACCGTACACTTTTACTTGCCCTTGCGTTTTATTCACTAAAGAGGTTATCACCCCTATGGTAGTTGATTTACCCGCGCCATTAGGGCCTAACAAAGCAAAAAAATCACCTTGTTTAACATTTAAATCAATACCTTTAAGCGCTTGAAAACCGCCTTTGTAGGTTTTTGAAAGTGAGCTTATTTTCAAGGCATAAGTTTCTAATGCATTGGCCATCGTTTTACCTTTAAGAATTAATGAATAAAAAACAATCAACAACTGGGAAATAAATCCCCAATATACATGGTGCTATTAATTGCAATTTCAACCACAGCAGAAATCTATTAGAAAATAAAAATCAATGATAAATTCGCGCTAAAGCAGATCAAGATTACAGTTTGGGCTCGTTTGAATAGTTGATTATGCTATAATTATTTTCATTACTTTCCATACATCCTTTTATTGATGTGACTCATGACAAAAAAATCGCTCTCCATTCGAGAAAAAACTATCTTTGACGGCATATTTACCAAATATTTTTTAAAATCATTGTTCAAGTTATGGTTTAAATTATCAGGTTGGAAAGTGTGTGAATTCCCACCCGAAGGTGCAGGTGTTGCGATTGCTGCCCCTCATACTTCAAATTGGGATTTTATCTACGCCCTTGGTGCCGCCATTTTACAAGATGTAAAGATCTATTTTTCCATAAAAGATAGTATGTGCAAAGTTCCCGTTTTAGGCACCTGGTTAATGTGGTTAGGTGCTATGCCGATAGATCGTTCGTCAAAAGGACAAGGCCAAGTTGAGCAAATAAGGGACTTTATTGATTCGCAAAAAGGCAATAGAGTATTTTTCTTATTTACACCAGAAGGCACTCGTGGTGCAGTTTCAAAATGGAAAACTGGTTTTTATCATGTCGCCCAAGGTTGCGAGCTACCTATCTTCCTCGCAAAAGTTGATTACCGGAGTAAAGAAACAGGTGTGTTTCATACTTTTAAATTAACTGGCAACAAAGACAATGACATTCAAGCAATACAAGCTTCATATAAGAGCATTCAAGGCAAATGTATTAAAGATCAATATCCGCCATATATTGGGGAGCTACCTTCAATATCTGAATCAGAAGCTGCCATTATTCGAGCTTTATACTCATTTAAAGGCGTAGCAACTAAAATGGAAATTAGCGCTAAAACAAAACTTGCTGAACTTTCAAGCACGATGCTTACTTTGTTAGTAGAAAAAGGGTTGCTAGAAAAAAGCTATGTGAATAAAGGTAATGGTGATGCCACTTACCAGCTAACGTTTGCTGGCAAGGGATATTTTTTACACTTAACACCTAAGTATTAGTATTTAACACTTATTCCTTAATAAACAGCACACTTGATAATGCTGGTACAGTAAAACCTTTTTCATTAGCTTTACTGTGCTTTATTATTTCATCGACACCATTTTGTTGAATGGGATGAAGTTGATATTTTTCAGCCCCTGAATAAGCAAAAGTTTGTGCTTTAGTACTGGTATTAAAAATCACCATCAAACTTTCAGTTTTATTATCAACAGCATTTCCTAGAGTATCATCCAATTTCATTACCAGTAAGCCAAGTTGCTTGTTCTGAGTATTTAAAAAGCTTACTTTTTCGATAATTTCTTTTGCAGTCGTTAATCTAAACAAAGGCGAACTCATGCGCAGTGTTATCATTTCTTCAAATACTTTAGCGCTAAACTCAATATCTTTAGCATCAACCTGATCTCTACCTTGGTGCCCTTTAAGTACTTCTTTTATCAGCGGCCAGTTCTCTTGATCTTTATCACTGGGCGGCAAACCAACACTATAATGATTACTTTGTTTTGAAAAATCGACACGATTAAACCAATCGCCGTAATCATAACTGTCTCTAAGGTAAGATTTTGAGCGCATAAATTCACTGCCCATATGCAAGAATGGAATACCTTGAGCAAACAAAGTGAATGATAAACTTTGTAAATGCATTCTTACTCTGTCTTGAGTTGAAACATCAAAAGGTAATCGGTACTGGCTATTATCCCATAAGGTTTGATTATCGTGTTTTGAAACGTAGTTAATGGTATCAGCAGGATCTAAGGCATAACCTGTTGGTTGTTCTCCGTAAGGAATATCTTTGCCTAGTACCTGTTTACCATTGATTCGATACAAAGGGAAAGTTGATAAATTTCCAGCTAAACCAACGCGTAACTGATCCATACGCAGATCGTATTCTTCACGGCTCTGCTCTTGAGAGTTGTTTATTTGACGTTCGTTAGATTGCATTAGCAATCCGTTACCTAACCCTTGTGAATCACGAGTATTATTGCCAGCACCACGCACTGCATCACGTAACCTGTCGCTATAAGTACCAATTTCAGTACCTCCTAGCTCTAATTGGCTAGCTTGAACAAAACGGCTATTATTAGCTACTTCACCAAAATTCCAGCCTTCACCATAAAAATAAGTATCAGCATCTACTGCACGTACCGCTTCTCGCGAGGCTAACATGGCACCTTTGGCTTGATGCCCCATTAAATCAAAACGAAAGCCATCTATTTTATAGTCACGTGCCCAGGTAACCAATGAATCTGACATTAATTTTGCCATCATCACGCGCTCTGTAGCCGTATTTCCACAGCTATAACAAGTTGACTGCTCGACTTCGCCTGTAATGATATTAAGGCGATGATAATAACTAGGTACAACTTTATCGAGCACAGATTTTTCTTTTAAGCCAAACTGATAAGTATGGTTATAAACCACATCCATAATCACGCGAAAACCTAAACCGTGAATACTTTGCACCATTTCACGAAACTCAACCAAACGGTTTTGACCTTGTGAATTTAAGGCATAACTACCTTCTGGCACAGTGTAATGAAAAGGATCATAACCCCAGTTGAAATTATCAAACTGACGTAGTTCACTCACCATTTGTTGCGCTTGCTCACCACTAACATCAAAACTAGCGAGTAGTGATTTTAGACTTTGTTCATCACTGAAATTATCAAAATCAGCCAAGTCAGCACTACAAATTGTTATAGTTGGCGCAGTTCCACATACTTTAGCTTTAACCTGGGTAACAGTGTCATTGATATCTACTGACTGTGTAGCATCTTCATTAATGCTGGCAAGATCATAGGTTGGCAATAAATGAATATTATTTAATCCTGCTTTTTTCAGCGCTTTTAAATGTTGTATGCCATGAGATTTTTGCTCGCTAAATGCCTTGTACTTACCTCGAAAATCATCGTTAGAAAGTGCACTATCATCAGAGCTAAAATCGCGAATGTGAGTTTCATAAAAAATATTATCTTCGACATTGTTCACCGTAGGCACTATGTGGCTTTGCCAGTTTAACGGTTGAGTAGCATCACTATTTAAATCAACGACTTGTGAATACTTACTGTTGGTAGATAAACTTAATGAATAAGGATCCGTGGTTATGAGCGTTTCCACTTGCTTCGACTGTGGATGATAAACAGTTATTTGATATTGATAATAAGTACCGTTAAGTGAACTATCACCAACAACAGACCAAATGCCAGAATTTGTATCTTCAACCATAGTTAAGTTTGATGATTCAATAGGAGATAAATCATCATTAAAAAGTAGCAATTCCACTTGTTGCGCTGTTGGAGCCCATAACTTAAAGATCACCTCTTTTTCAGTGACTTTTGCACCTAAGTTCGTTTCTTCATTCGCATCATTTTTACCTTGGGTATAAATTGAATCAATTACAGCTCCAGTTTGAACATAAGCTAATTTTTGAGCTTTCTTGTCTGCATCTAAAGCAACAACCAATAATTGCTGTTTTAGCCATGATTTTACTTGTGAAGGAGACAAGTCAACGTTATAGGCTTGAAAATCAGCAAGGTGAGGAAACTCTTTTGCTGTACCTTCAGAAAGTTTAACCGCTGATAAATTAATAGTGTTGAAGCCAGACTTAACCTTGCTGAGTAATTGATATTCAACTTCGCTGTTAGCCTTAGGTAACACTAATAACTGAGGTGTTAGCCAATGAGCCGAGCTATCACTGGCAATATTTTCTAAATCACTGACATTAAATGAACTTTGCGTAATTATTGATGATGAATTAGCTGCACTGGTTAATTTTTGCTGTGTTTGGGCATTATCACCACAGGCAGTTAAGAACAGAGAAGCAAAGAGTGTTGCATAAGCAATAAGTGACGTCTGGGGCTTTTTCATAATAACAAGTCTTTAAAATTATTGTTGTTACTAATTTACCTGTTCAGCTGATATAAAAAAACTTGTTTTATGCTGCTGCATACGTATTCAGGATAAAGCTAATCATAGCCAAAAATAAGGAGAAAAGCAGAAAGACTCATTGAAGGAAACAATCAGCTTCGCAGGGCAAATAAAAAAGCACCCTGAATATAGGGTGCTTCGAAGAATGAAAGCGTCTAACGTCTAGGACATACGATTATTAAGGTTTCTTGGTTAATGTTATGGTCGGCGTTTGTGGGTTAGGGCCCGCAACAGTAAACACATAAATACCCGCTTCAGCAATTGAGACAAATAAATTGTCATTCGAATTACTGACTAATGAATAGGCTTCCCCTGTATCAACCACGTTGCTCTCGCTTTGAGCCCCTAGGTTAATCGTTGACCAATCAGCAGAAGCCACTTTAAAGTTATAATCTTGCACAGTTAAAGCAATTTCCACCGAGTAAAGACTATTTCCTTGATAAGTCAACGTATCGACTTCACCCCAGCCATTCATGTCACCACGAATAAATGTTGCTGTGCTGCCAAACATTTCTGCGGCATAAATACTTAACGTCGGCTCGGCTAAATTCGATGCGTCAAACACAAAGGTATAATCACCATCTTCAGCAAAGGTCATGTTGAAGTTATCATTACTACCCGAGAGTAATAACTGCACTTCACCTTCAATCACTTCCAAGTCATCTGCCGGAGCGCCCATATTAATGGTAGACCAGTCAGCTGATGCTATTTTGAAGTTAGGGGTAGAAGCACTAATATTAATCGTGGTTTGATACTTGCCACCGCCAATATAAGTCAGCTGATTATCTTCACTCCAACCATTCATATCTCCGCGTACAAAGACTGCAGTCCCAACAAATGGCTCTTCATTGGTAACGGTTAATGTTGGTGCGTTAGTATCTGAAGCATCTAACTCAAATATGTAAGTACCGTCAAGTGCGATAGTAATGCTTAAGTTGTCGTTACTGCCCGGTAATAAGGTAAAGCTTTCACCTTCAGCTACTTCGCCACCAGTTACCGGAGCACCTAAGTTAACTGTTGACCAATCGCTCGAAGCAATTTTAAAGCCGTAGCTATCAGCGCTTAAGGTTACTACTGCTTGGTAAATGCCGTCGCCTTTATAAACAAGGCCATCATCTTCACCCCAACCATTCATGTCGCCACGAACTAAAGGAATGC
>Ga0209290_1001412_pt1 | contig 11481 bp, 9 predicted proteins | sample EN1Hudsemesocosm_2_FD_184632 | JGI IMG/M metagenome (GOLD analysis project Ga0209290, IMG submission 184632) | Methane-oxidizing microbial communities from mesocosms in the Hudson Canyon - EN10B Hudson Canyon (SPAdes) (version 2) | ecosystem: Environmental > Aquatic > Marine > Cold seeps | place... | reverse complement strand
CTATCTGAAGAGGAAAACGATGGTTCAGTTGAAGATATGCCAGAATCTGGCGCTGCTTATATTTTTGATAGATCAGGCAGCTCCAATGCCTGGACACAAACTGGCTTCCTAAAAGCGTCAAATGCCGATATTGGTGACAGTTTTGGTGACTCAGTGGCGGTATCTGGCAATAGAGTCGTTGTCGGCGCCAGTAATGAAGACGGAAGTGGTCTCGGTTTTAATCGTAATATGGAAAGTAATGATTTACTGAATTCAGGGGCTGCATATGTTTTTGATACAAGCGATAATGAAACTTGGATTGAAACAAAGTATATCAAAGCGAGTGATACACAAGAAAACGCTTCTTTCGGTCGTTATGTAGTGTTTGAAAATGATGATTTATTGATCTCTGCCCCGTATCAAGATCAGAGCGTATATACGAATGTTGGGCAATCTTATTTGTATAGTGATCTTGATGGGCTGGGCTTGTTACGCAGAGTTTTCACAGCAGAAAATCCTGAAGATAATTTAAGACTGGGTGAAAATATTGATATTTCAAACACTAAACTGGTTATTGGTTCAAGTGGCTCAGCAGGCGGTGTGATAGAAAACTCTGGTACGGCTTTCATTTTTCAATAAATTGAACGTAATTTATTTTCTAAGTCTTAAAGGTGCTAATTTTTATTGGCACCTTTAATTAGCATTCGCAGTTGTAATTTAGCTTTTTTGGCCACCTCGCTACGTTCTTTCTTTGAGCTATCTAAAGCAACTCCGCCCATATGAAAAACAATAATGACCATCGCTTCTGCTAAGGCTTTGTCTTGAACCAATCCGAGTGCGTCCGGATTTTCTTCTAGTTTGGTGCGCTGATTAAGGTATTCTTCAAGTTCAGTCACGAAATGATTAATTTCAAGATTTATCGCAATACGAAATTCTTGAGAATTTCCTGTATGTTCGCGCAATAGTAGTCTGAAATGGTTTGTATTATTTATTAAATACTCCATAAAAGTATCGACTGACACGTCGATAGCCGTTCCTTTCTCTTTTATACGCGTTCTAGCTTTCCGCATTAACTGACGGAGCGCTAAACCTGCTTCTTCTACCAATGCTAAACCTAGATCGTTCATATCATCGAAATGACGATAAAATGAGGTGGGGGCTATTCCTGCTTCACGAGTTACTTCCCGTAAGCTTAGGCTGGAAAAAACGCGTTCCGCACTTAGAAGTTCCAAAGCACTATCCATTAAAGCGCGACGGGTTTTTTGTTTTTGTTCAGAGCGAGTAGTCACAGATGGTTCCTAAAATCGTTATCCAATATGGAGCGCTATAATAGCTGAACACTATGATCAATTAAAGAAACTCAGCGGCTTAAGTAAAACAACTTTTCAATATATCAAGAAAAAGGCTCATTACTTTATGGAATTATACAAGGAAGGAGAGCAAAGAGGCTTTTACGCATTCAAATTCTTTAATTAGAGCTGTTAACTCTGAGTCTATACTTTCAAGGGTCTTACTCTTCGCAAGTATTTCGTAGCGAATACAAATATCAGCCAGATCATCCGCGCACATATTACGACTGCTTCCTTTGAGGCTATGAATCGTTAGAATAAAAGACGCCGCATCATTTTTTAAAATATGTACGCTTAATTGTTGAATAAGTTTAGTGGTATTTTCTATGAAGGCCTTCACCATTCCTGGAAAGTCATCTTCTAAAATGTTAGCCATCTCAGATAATGCATCACGATTTATATGAGAGGTCATGATTATTTACCTTTTATCTGTACCGCCTTCTTTAATCTGAATTTCTTGGTCGTGACTCCCACTAATATTTAAAGGAGAGGGCGCCTCAACGGGAGATATCTCATTCGAGGTTTTATCTTCTAAATGATCATAGCGTTCAACAATTTTGTGAACGCTTACCGATATGGAATAAAGTGCGATGGCTATCGTTAAAAGCACGGGCTGTACAAAACCAATAAACTCAGCGGCATCATTATCGTTAATGATTTTAATGATGATCATCAGAGATGGCCCTAAAACAATAAATAGCGTTAGTGCCATAAAAAAAACGATACGCTCTTTATATTGACCGAGGTCACGGTCGCCAATTAAACCCAGAACAAATTTTCCTAAGCTGAGTCCAGATAAGATTGCTGCAGCAATCGATAGGTCGGGCTGTTTAAGAATTTCAATTACTTCGTCATTCCAGATCCTGAGTAAAAAAATTACAAGAAATGGAAAAAGGATGAATAATATGTCGGCATAGGTGCCATACATCGTATCTTCAAAATACTGTTCTTTATTTTGATTATTCATGCTTAGCCTTTTTATATTGCTGAACAACTCACGCTATAGGATAGCCTATAGGCTCATATATAGAAGTTAATACAGCCAATTAATGATGACGCTTCTCAAGAGTAGCCGTAGCCTGACTTATAAGGCCTGCTTAAAATTAGTGTGGGCCTTTTCAGCTTCGTGTTTAAAAGACTCAAAAATATTCTTTAGCCCTTTTATTTCATCTTTTTTTAACGCTCTTTCAACTCGCTTAGCACTTATTGTAATATCTGAAAAACCTAGAGAGCCTGCAGAACCGATAACTTGATGTGCTAAGCCTCGCAATGTCATCCAGTCGTGATCTTTAAATGCCTTATCCATAGATATCATAAGTTTAGGAATATCCTTTACGAACTGCCTTACAATAGGTCTTAATTCGGGATCATTCCATAAGCTATTGGTATTTTGTTTTACTTTTGAGGCCAAGGGCAAATATTCACTTAAGGCCTGATACAACTGATCAAATTTTATGGGTTTATCAATGGTTCCGTTGCATCCGGCATCCATCATCAAGGTACGATCCTTAATATCATCGCTAGCAGTAAATGCCAAGATCGGTTTTTCGAAGCCTTCTTTTCGTAAGCGTTCAATGGCTTCAGGGCCTTCAATTTCAGGCATATGCTGATCCATAATAATAAGGTCGACAGGGTTATCCGTTGCTTTCTGGATCGCTTGCTTTCCATCTTCTGCCAGAATAATGTTTACACCTATTTTAGTTAAATAAAGACTAATTAATCGGCTGTTTACTACATTATCTTCTGCTACCAGTACGGTACCACTAATATCACGTGTTTTAGGCTTATTTGTCTTGCTACTGTGTTTAGAATGCTTAATAGCATTAAGCTCGAGCTTCTTGGGTTTAGCTTCTTTTACTTCAGCTGCTTGAAGATAACGTTTTAAAACGTCATAAAATGCCTGCCTCTCAATTGGTTTTGGTAATATTTCGGTACAACCTGCGTCTTTGTATTCTGCAACATCCTGAGCCATTACATTGGCTGTTACTGCAATTATAGGGGTATTATTACCAGCCTCCCTAATGGCTACCGTAGCATCTCTACCATCCATTATGGGCATTTGAATATCCATGAGTATCAAGTCAAAGCTTTCATCATTTCGTGTGACAAGTTCCAGTGCTTTGGCGCCATTATTAACTGTGGTAATAATGGCGCCTGTTGCCGAAACCAATTTTGTAACCAAACGGCAGTTTAGTTCATTATCCTCAGCATAAAGGATTTTTCCTTTTAGAAAGGGAATATCAATATTGTCTTGGCTATTATTCTGAGTCGCTAACTCACTTCTATTTCGAATAAAGTTAACATTTTCGAGATTGCCTGTTGATATGACTACTTCAAAATGGCTACCTTCGCCATAAACGCTTGCAGCATTAATCGTACCACCTAGCATCTCAGACAAACGCTTTGAAATACTTAAACCTAATCCTGTACCGCCATGTTGACGAGCCACAGACGGACTTGCTTGTGCAAAAGGGTCAAACAATTTATCTAGCTGTCCTTCTTTAACGCCGACGCCAGTATCAGAAACAGTAATTGCCAGTTTCTGATCTGCGCTATTACAGCATACTGCCATTGTAATGCTGCCTGTTTCTGTAAACTTAAGCGCATTAGCACAAAGGTTGATAAGTATTTGTTTTAAACGAGTAGGATCAGTTTGGATCTTTTCAGGTAAAGGGAAGTCATAGTGAATATTAAAGTCTATGCCTTTTTCAATGGCTTTAGGCTCAAAATATGTTCTTATTTCGTTAAAAAGCGGAAACAGTTGAGTGGTGATTTTTTCAATGGTCATTTTGTCAGCATCAATTTTTGAATGATCAAGAATGTCGTTAACCAATTCCAGTAAATGCTTACCGCTTTTAATCACAATTTCAGATGATTCGCGTCTTTCATTTTCACTGATGTTTGAGTCTAACAAGTTTTCACCATATCCAATAATTGCAGTTAGAGGGGTTCGTATTTCGTGACTCATATTAGCCAAGAAGCGACTTTTTGCCGCGGCTGAAGCTTCGGCGACATCTTTTTTTAACCTGTCATTCACGCGCTCTACGCGCTCTGTTATGTCAACAAATGTTCCTTCTAAGTGAGAGGGATTATTATCCTGATCATATATGATACGGATAGATGAGGTTGCCCATCTCGTTTCTCCCTCGTGGCCTGTGTAGCGAGCTTCTAATTCATGAATATCTTCACCGCTTTCTATTCGTTGTACGACCTTAAGTAAATCATCTGATCTTGGGTAACAGATATTTAAGGCGTCGTGCGTATTTCTAATTAAGTTTTTTGGCGAGTGAAAGCCAAGCATGCTGGCCATGGCTTGATTAATATCGATGAATTGTCTATTTAAAGAAATCTGAAAAATACCTTCTACCGCGTTATTAAATAAAGAGCGATATCTTTTAAGATTCACTAAAGATTCTTGACTAGCGTCTGATGCTTTTCGTTGCGCTACTTTGATTCGGTCTGCTAAGGCAAATGATATAATTACCATTTGACAGATAATGCCGAAGTGAGGTGAATTACTGGTCACAAAATTAAAGGGTAACTTTCCGGTGACGGTGAATGCGTAAACTGCCACACCGCCAAAATTGAGAAACCAGGCGGTAAAATAGAAGTGTGCAACGGGATTTCCTCGTACCATCGCTATATATGCAACCCAGACCATCAATATTGCGAAAGGGATAGTGCATAATACGGCCCACTGAATGGTGGTTGTTATGTCTAAGATTGGCGTCACAATAATGGAAATAGTTGCCAATGCGATAAATAATTTTATGATGGCATCGAGGTCAGGTTCGTGCTCTTTCGTCTCTAGGAATGACCTGGCAAGCACCAATGCAAATAACCAGGAAATCCAAATATAATAGGCCAAGTTTTCTTTATGGAAAAAGTCAGGAATATCACCGATTAAAGAAATGCCATGTACTCTCTCTGTTACCAGAAATATTAAATATGACGCCATGTAAGATATATAATAAAGGAAGGTTTTTTCTCTGACTGAAATAAACATAAATAAATTATATGCAATTAGAATCAGTATCGCCCCCATAAATCCACCGTAAAGAAGCTCTTCAATAGCGACACTTTCGACGAATCCGGCAGGGGTATAAATGTAGAGCGGTAAATGTATAGAAAAGTCACTTTTGATCTTGATATAAATGGTGGCTTTTTCACCAGGGCTCAACGTGAAACGATAAACCTGAGTAACATGATTGACCTCTCTCTTTGATAAAGGGGTATCGTAACTCAAATGCTTACGGACTAATTTATTCTGCTGACTACTTCCATTATGCGCCATATAAAATTCAGAGAGATCTAATAGTGGAAGATCCAACTGATACCACCATTCGCTATGAACTTCATTGCTCCCATTTTTAACATTAATCGCAAGCCAGTATGCAGATTGGCTGTAGCCAATATTTAGGGTATTAGACTCAGGTGCTTGTTCGAATTGTTTCTCCTTGTCCAAATGAATAATGTCTTCAATGGCTAAGCTATTATTCTGGTCTTCAAGTATTCGAACGTACTGATTTACTTGCTGCTTGGTACGCTTGCTATGAAGCGTTATTTCATTCGAATGGAAATTAGTGGCTTTATCTTGATAAAAATCAGCTTGAACTGGAGAGGAAATGAACACAAAAAAAGACAGGGCCAATAAAAGAAAGCCATAGTAAAGCTTATGTGTGTGTTTATGAAAACATTCCACTGGCAATACATCCTATCAATAATAATAGAAAATCAGTGTCTGATATCTGGCATATAGAAACTTGAACGTTTTTGAGCACTATATCTATTCAATATAGTCTATATTAGGTATTTTTAGTATTTGAATAATAAAACTCTTGGATTCTCATTCAAACATTAACTCTATCGTAAGTATTAACGGGCTTTATTGAATATTTTAGTCATGATGAAGTTGATATTGATTGATGCGGAATACAGAACAATTGAGCTAAGCAAAAGCAAGGGCTGAATAATAGCGACAGATTGCGGCACATCTTGCTCACTCAATATCTTAATAAGAAGCACCAAAGATGGTCCGATAATGCAAAATAGTATGAGAGATATAATAAATACAAATCTTACCTTATAAACACTTAAATTGGTGTCGCTAATGATTGCTAATATTAATTTTCCCAAACTCATTCCACCTAAAATTAATGCGGCAATAGAAAGATCCGGGTGCTTTAGAATATCAAAGCCTTCGTTATTCCAGGTTCTTATAAGTCCTGCTAGTAAGAACGGGAAAGTGATGAACAGAATATCTGCATAACAAGAATACATCGTCCTGACGAAGTGTTTTTCAATCTTAATATCACTAATATCATAATTCGTCATTAATTTTAGACTCTGATAAAGGGTTATATAGCAGAGGAATCCTTGATGTTTGCCTACTGTAAATGTAGACCCCGTGGTTGGGTTTGTCAGCTAAATGTTTCAAACCACTCGTTTTGAGTATCTACACTATACTAATGACATATAAAGTTTATGGTTCAGCAACCGAAGTTGATATTGATTGCTAATAACTCAATGGATGGGTTTTGAATGTGCTCAAGTAGAGAAAGAATTAAAATACTAATAGCTGATGACAATGAAAGTGACCTGCTTTTACTTAAGTCCTTTGTTTCGAAAATGGGCCATGACGTGGTTTTAGCTAAAGATGGTCAAGAAGCCGTGGCGGTATTTCGTGAAGAGTCGCCAAAAATTGTATTACTTGATGCTTTAATGCCTATCAAAAATGGTTTTGAAGCCGCGATAGAAATAAAGGAAATTGCTGGCCAAACATTAGTCCCCATTATCTTTCTTACATCACTAACCGATGCCGGCTCTTTAGTGAAAGGCTTGGAGGCGGGTGGTGATGACTTTTTGCCGAAACCGTATAACTACATGATACTCAGGGCAAAGATGGATGCCTTTAATCGCATGCGAATAAATCACAATGAGCTCCAAAAAACACTCGAAGCGCTAGAAACATCTAAAGCACAATTAGTTCAGAAAGAAAAAATGGCCTCATTAGGTGAGCTTGTAGCGGGTGTCGCTCACGAGGTTAATACCCCCATTGGCGTTGGTATAACAGCTATTAGCCATTTAGGTAATGAATTAAACCAGTTAAATAAGTACTATCAGAAAGAACAATTAACAAGGGATATGTTTAACGACTTTATTGTAAGTGCCTCTAAAGGCGTTGAAATCACACAAGAAAATTTACAAAGAGCTGCAGGTTTAGTGAAGAGTTTTAAACAAGTCGCGGTGGATCAATCGGATAATGACAGACGTACTATTTTTCTAAAGCAGCATATGAATGACGTAATCCTTTCAATGCGTTCTCAATTTGGAAAAAGCCTTCATCAAATTAATATAAACTGCTTAAAAGATTTACAGTGTGTTTGTGAGGTTGGGGCATTAACGCGCGTAATGACTAATATTCTTTCAAATACATTAATTCATGCTTACGAAGGAGGTAAAGCGGGAAAAATAGAAATTGAAATTTTAGACCAGAATGAAGATATTATTATCAACTATAAAGATGATGGTCAGGGAATGGAACCTGATATGCTTGATAAAATATTCGACCCTTTTTTTACTACTAAACGTGGGCAAGGCAGATGTGGTTTAGGCGCACATATTATTTATAATCAGGTAAATCATAACTTGGGCGGTCAAGTTAAAGCTTATAGTAAACCTGGTGAGGGGCTCTCTTATAAAATTAACTTCCCAAAGACCGGGAGATAAATTTTATTTGTTTATTGAAAATATCCAAAACTCAGACATAATTATCTGTAAATTAGATTTAGATGCAGTAATTAGATCAATGGAATATAAATATAAATATGTTGTTTAAAAATCAACTAAGGAGTAGGTATGACTGTTTCAAAAGAGCAGGAGCTCGAAGCTTTTCATCAACGATTTAAAGAAATGAGTTCTCTTAAAGAGCTTTTACTAGAATTATTTCATGAAGATACGCACGATTTAAGGGCTAGGCTACGCGGAATGGCCGGGTATGCAGATATGGTCCTTAGTGATGATGCAGAGAACCTTGATGAAGATTCAATCGATTATTTAAGAACAGTCAAGGTAAATGGTAAAAGACTGGGTGAAGAACTAACGCTAAGAACAGAGTGTTTTAAAAAGTTATATCAGATATGCAGTGGCCCAGAACAGTTTGATTCTAATAAACACGAGATCGTTTCACTACTCGGTGAGTACTCTTTTAATAAAGCCTTGATCAATAAAGCCGCTAACAAAGAATTATGCGAGTTGAATATTTATAAAAAAATGCAGGCCGAGTTTAATCGGGAATAGCCACGAATACTTATACGGTCATACTACTTATAATTACTATTGTTAATAGTATGAAGTGTTCTCTATTTGTAATAGTGGGTTTATAAATACTATATATTGTCATGATATACATAGCGTTATAACAATATTTATACTTTCTAGATTCTCATATCCATTTATTTAATGTTAATAACCATTCTTGCTATATTTGGCTCGCATTCGCGTGCTTGACCCTCTCTTAATTCAATTAGTAATAATAGCTTTTAGCCTAGCGTTTGTTTATATAGCGTATTGGGGTTACAAATTTCACATTGATTTATCTTTAATTTAATTTATCATTCGATTAAGTTAATCGCGTGATAAATTAAATGAGTCAGAAAAAGACAATTCGTGGTCGGCCTGTCGACCCGGAATCTCAGAAAGAAAGAAAGAATCAATTAATCGATGCCGTCTATGACTTATTGCATGGAAAGAGTTATCGCGACATCACCATTCGAGAAATCGCTGAGCAAGCCAATACCAAGTCTGCAATGATCAGTTATTATTTTGGTGGCAAGCAGGGTTTGTTTTTGGCCATGATGGAAAGAGAAGAAAATAAACGACTGGCCTCTCTCATTGGCGTATTAAAGGCTGAAGATCCACTTAAAGCCTTTATTTACGAAGCAATCAAAAATTTCTCTGAAGATCGTGCTATTACACGCTTTATCGCTGATGACGTGATGCATGTTGACGGGCCCCTCAGAGATAAACTCGTAAACACCACACCGAAAAAAATAGCACAGTTTCTGCCGTCATTAATCATACGACTCCAACAAAAAAACATACTCAGGTTGGATATTGACCCTAAAAAAACTGCATTTTCATTAATGAATATGATTGTGATGCCACATATAAGTGCTTTTGTCAGAGAGCAGGCTTGGGGCATTTCTCACGAAGAAATTTCTGGAGAGGACTGGGCTGAGCACATATATCAATTATTTTTAACCGGTTGTCAGAACACAAAACCAAACGAAATAGAGGACAAGACATAACTATGAAACTATTAACACGTAAATTTACCTTGCCTCTAATTGCGATCCTTGGGCTTATTGTCGCGGTTATTCTCGTTAAATCTCAACCTGCCATGAAGCACCAAGTCGCTAAAAAAACAAGCACCGCCGTCAAGGTTATAAGCGCTAAACGTTACGAAGTGCCACCCCAGATAAGTGGTTTTGGTGAGGTAATTCCCGATATTTTATTGGAGGGGAAATCAGAAATATCCGGCAAGGTGGTGTATGTGCATCCGCAGCTAAAACCCGGTGCTATTTTACCGGAAGGTACGGTCGTGCTCAGAATTGAAAAAAATGATTATCAGTTAGCTTTGAAAATAGCTCAGGCTGACTTAACGGTCAGTCAGGCAAACCTGGTGGAACTAGAGATTAGCGTCAAAGATGTAGAAGCAGATTTAGTATTGGTCAAACAGCGATTGAGCTTATCAGTAGATGAATTGAAGCGATCGCAGGACCTGATTAAACGCGGCTCCATTTCCCAATCAAAATTCGATACTCAGCAGTCAAATACATTGCAGCTCAAGCGAGAAGTTCAAACCTTGAAAAGCCAATTAGCCACGTTGCCTTCTCAGCGTGAGGTTTTGAAGGCGAAGGAAGTAGTTGCGCAATCCAATGTTGAGACTCAACAAAGGAACCTCGAACGTACCGTTATACGTTTGCCCTTCACCGCGCGTATTTCAGAAGAGTCCGTTGAGAACAATCAATTCGTATCGCAAGGGACGGTTCTTTTTAAAGCCCAGAATATAAACCGGGTATTAATTAATGCCCAATTTCCCTTCGAACAATTCAGGAAAATATCAAAAGGATTTCCGGCAAATATAAATGTTAGCGATATTATCCAAATGTCTAGCCAAACAGAATCGATCTTTTCTAGATTGGACTTGAGTGCGACAATAAAACTATCTGGCCACAAAGGCGTGGTATGGGATGCTAAAGTGGAACGTTTCCTGAGCAATCTAGACCCTTCTTCCCGTACCCTCGGTATTATCGTGAGTGTTGATAACCCTTATGAAGGCATTAGTCCAGGAGTCAAACCTCCACTTTTGGCTGGTATGTTTACCGAAGTGATTTTGAAAGGTGCCGCACGCAGTTATGTAGTGATCCCACGCGATGCGCTACACGAGAAAGAGTTTTATGTCGTTGATCAGAATAGCGCTCTAAAACGAAAGCGAGTAGTTTCCGAAGCACAAGGCGCTATGCTGTTAGTAGAGCAGGGGATCAACGACGGTGAGAAAATCATTACCTCTGATGTATTTCCGGCGGTAAACGGTATGCCCTTAAATGAAGTACTGGATACCGATAGAGAGCAGCAGATTACTACTTGGTTGAAGGAACAATAAGATGATTCGTTATTTTACCGAACATCCAACCGCTTCAAACTTGGTGATGGTTTTACTGATCATCGCAGGTTTATTAACGTTACCGACAATTAAACGTGAAACGTTTCCGGATGTTAATTCTTACGAAGTTGAGATAAACGTAGTTTATCCGGGCGCCTCACCTAATGATGTTGAACAATCTATCTGCAAACCGCTCGAAGATGCCTTGGATGGCATTAGTTTCATGGAAGAAAAGCGTTGTCAGGCGCGTGATTCTCAAGGTTTGATGACAGTGAAAATGGTAGAGCGGGGTAACTTTACAGAATTTTTGGATGACATAAAAAGTGCCGTAGATGGTATTGATAACTTTCCGGAAAAAGCTGAGATGCCAGTGGTTAAAGAGCTCGGTCGTACTGGAAAAGTAATAACCGTTGCCTTGACAGCAGATTTACCAAGGCAAGAGCTAAAGACCTTGGCTGAGCAACTAAAGCAGAAGATGCTAGCATT
>Ga0209290_1001408_pt1 | contig 11520 bp, 11 predicted proteins | sample EN1Hudsemesocosm_2_FD_184632 | JGI IMG/M metagenome (GOLD analysis project Ga0209290, IMG submission 184632) | Methane-oxidizing microbial communities from mesocosms in the Hudson Canyon - EN10B Hudson Canyon (SPAdes) (version 2) | ecosystem: Environmental > Aquatic > Marine > Cold seeps... | reverse complement strand
TGGTGATAATACCTGCCTGCATATGCTCAAAGCCATGCAACAACGAATTGGTAATTAAGTTGCTAAATATTTGGGTAAAGGCGCCGGCGTAACATTCAAAACTCAATTGTTCATGGCAATTTATTGAAATGCTATGACCCGATTGTGTGAGCGCTGGCATTAAGTTCAGTAACACCTCTTCCAGGTGCTGCTTGACCAATATTTTTTGCTTTTTCTCACTGGATTGATCCACCGCTATTTTCTTAAAACTTTTAATGAGGGTTGCGGCACGCTGTAAAGAGTTCATCACCAAATTTGATGATGATTTCATAATCTCCAAATAGTCTTCAAAGTGTGTTTTTTCCAATTTTTGATCTTGGTTCTTTTGAATAATTTCACAGGTTTTATCATTTAAATGAGAGGCGGCCGTCACCGCTATGCCAATGGGGGTGTTAATTTCATGGGCGATGCCGGTGACCAACCCACCTAAAGACGCCATCTTCTCCTGGGCAATCAATTGATCCTGGGTGTGTTTTAGTTTATTTAAAGAATCCGTTAAGGCGCTATTAACCGTTTGTAGCTGGGAGTTTTTTTCTTTTATTTCCAATTCCACGCGCATGCGCTCATTGATTTGAATGGTTAGCTCGTCATTTGCGGCCTGCAACATGGCCGGGCTTGGAATGGCCAGAGCCTTTGGTAACAATGGAAACAGCACCAGTGCCGTAAACACCGAGGCGATGGCGGTTATGACTTTCACAATACCCGTGAGCCAATAAGTAGGTTGCCATACCGTCACCACCGCCAACAAATGGGTGAAACCACAGGCCACGATGAAAACCCCAAACAACACAAACACCCAGCTAAAGGGCATGTCCTTCCTTTTACTGGCAAATATTGCCAATGCCACCGGGATGGCAGCATAAGACAAGAAAATGGCCGAGTCCGAAAGCACATGCATCCACAACAAACCTGGCTTCCATAGATAGCAATGCCCGTGGGGCATAAAACCATCCGTTGATAACATCACCTGCAGCCACTCCAACATGCTACACCTCCTGTAAATAACCCAATAAAATTAAAGGCTTGCCATTAACTGCAGGGGGGGAAATACCGCCGGTAAATGAAAAAACGTGAGAACACCCTACAATCGTCGCCATATATACTATAGCCCTTATATCCATTGGGTTTCAGACTGATCTGTCATTAAAAGACGCGATATAAGCGCAGCACAAGTGCCGGTAATTGATGATGGGGACGTTAGAGGCAACCTAATAAATCCTTGCCTCCTTACGCCTAAAACAAAAAACGCACCTATAACAACACAGCGTTAAACCAAACCGGATTCCAGCAGGCTATCAATCAATTCACGCGGGCTATTTTTCTTGTTAGCGGGTGGGTGAGCACTTTCTAAGTTTATCTCGTTAAACCATAGGTATTTCATGGCCACCAGTTCACGAATATCGGCTTTGAACCATCCTAAAACGTTAAACAACCACCAGGGAAGTTTTCTGACTTTAACCGGCTTACCGGTGCGTTTTTCTATGACATGTTTCAACTCATCAAACGAAAACCTGTGACCTTCAAAGTTAACTTCATGGTAATTGCTTGGCCAATTATCTTGCTCAAGAAGGCCACATGCCTGCTGGGCCAACTCTGGCAAGTAAGCCCAGGTATGCGGCATGTGCATGGGGCCCGGCACGGTTAGGGTGTAGTGTTTTGGGTTTGCCTTAAGTATGAAATTCATCCATGAGCTGGCGAGGTCCTTGCCAAAAAAGTCACCGGCTCGCAGTAATAGTACCTTTAGTCCGTTTTGTGCCGCCTCTGCAAGCAGGGCTTCCATTTGAATGCGTATGTGGCCTTTTGCAGTGATTGATTTTTTAGGGGAGCTTTCAAGGAAAGACGGCCCCTGCTGCGGGTCATACACATACACATTGCCTGGAAATAAAAAGGTCATGGCCTCTTGTTTCGCCACTTCCAAACTGACGCTCAACAACGGGATGGCCTCCTGCTGCCAGCGCTCGTAGGGCACATTGATGCCATACACCAATGCCGCACAGCCTTTAGAGGCCAGCTTCACATCCTCGTGGTTAAAGGCATTCCCTTCATACACCCGCACCCTGCCCTGTAACTCCTTGGGCAGTTTTTTAGCGTCCCTTAACAATACCTGCACATGCCAGTCTTGCTGTAACAAGGCCATGGCCATGTGTTTACCAAAACCACCGCTAACACCCAGTACTAAAGCCGTTTTCATATTTATATCCTCTTCATTCTTAATATTTATAAGCTTGATTTACAGTCTTAGGCTCAGTATGGTCACTCAAATATAGATATGGAATAACACAAATAGCAAGATGGGTATTCATATATGAATAGCGTGATTTTAACGGACTGGAACTGGGTTCGGGTATTTCTGGCTGTATGTGAGCTGGGTAGCCTGTCGGCGGCGGCCCGCAGCCTGGGCATGTCGCAGCCCACCCTAAGCCGGCACATACAACAGATGGAGCACGCAACCAGCTTAAATTTGTTTAAGCGCACTACCCAAGGGCTCACCCCCACCGCCGCGGCTCAAAATTTACTGGCCCCCTGCCAACAGATGCAGCAAGTGGCCCACGGCCTTGAGCGCGAGATCAGTGGCCAAAATCAAACTCTGCAGGGCAACATCCGCATCAGTGCCAATGAACTGGTGGGTATGTATCTATTGCCCGCCGCCATCACGCAATTTCAAAACCTGCATCCCCAAGTGAGCCTGGAATTGCTCATCGACAACGAAGTGAGCGACCTTAATAAACGGGAGGCCGATCTTGCCCTGCGCATGTTTCGCCCCACCCAGGCGGACCTGGTAGTGAAGCGCCTGCCCAACTTACCGCTGGCCATGTTCGGCGAGGAGAGTTACCTGCAAAAATACGGCACGCCAACCAGCGTGCAGGATTTACTGGATCATAAACTCATTGGCTTCGATGAAGTAAGCTCTTATCTGGATTTGGCACAAGCGCGCGGCTGGCCCTTGAAGCGGGATTCGTTTGTGGTGCGCACGGATAATTTACTTACCCAAATTGCCTTATTAAAAGCGGGGGCCGGCCTGGTAGTAACCCACCAGGCGCTGGGGGATGCCTTGCCAAACGTTAAGCAGGTCGTGCCCGAGATTGATATTCCCGAGCTGGAGTTTTGGTTGGTGTGCCATAGTGACGTGCATTACAATCGCGCCATTCGGGAATTCATGTTGTTTTTGGGCAAGTGGTTCCAAGACGACCCCTACGCCCATTCCCAGTTTTAAGGACTGGGTTACCCGTATTATTGTGCCGCCACCAGGTCAGCATGTGGTTACACTTAAAATTTAGTAATGGTTGGTAATTATTCTTCTACCTTAGGTAGAGTGCACTTCTAATTGGGGCCATTATATTCCTATTTACACAGATCAATGTAATCGAACAATTAAATCGATTAGGCTCGGTACACGCTTGTCATGCCCTATTTATTGAGGGGTATGGTAAAGGTGCAGAATATAAGCGCCTCAATATATATTTGTCTTAAGGTCATTTAATGTTTTTTTGAGGCTTACCTAAGCCGACTATACAAGCCTTTATTACGATTTAATCCTTTTCAGAATTAGTCACTCAAACCAGCTTGCATTTGACTCAGTACAACCTGTTTAACGCGTTCCTAGTACAATCTTTTAGGAACAGTTCTACACCTAAATTCGAATTCAACTTTTTCGTTTCAATTCTAATGCTTATTTTGGGTGCTCATAAGATACAGTGGCATGGCTGGCTTTGTTTTCTAAACCTTGTCTAGCTATTATCGTATCACGATCACTAAAGTAGATAGGGAGCAACAGCGTTTCAACCTTGAAGGACCTTACTTACCAAGCTTGGATTGTTAAAAAATGGATTTTTAAACAATTCCAAAATTGGGTTAGCGGCGATGAGCAGGCACTCCCTAGGTTCTCTACCAGGGTATTGTTTCATCAACCTAATGTTTGCTTTTTCCAGTTGAATTGCGCTTTCACCTTGTAAAATGGTCTCCCCTAATACGCACTTGACCAAATAAATATTGACTGAAATGGATTTTATTTCAAGCTGAGTGTTACGTGCTTCTTGTAACCGCCTCTTTAGAATGGGGCTGAATATCATATGATTTTACTCTCATCGTTATTTTTATCTTAATGGAATATAAGGTGTGTAATCACAAAGGTTTCTTAACCAGTTTCTATAGAAAAGTGAATTTAGGAAACGGTCAAGCTAATGATAAACCTTCACATTTTTTACCTCACTAGCAGAACATACTAAATACCATTCAGATCGCGCCAGACGAAAACTGGTGAGATTCCATTGTATAACTCTCCACTGTTTTTAGAGTTTTCGTGAGTCTACCTAAATCAAGGGAAATCACTTGAGATAGCTTTAATCGAAATTCCTTAAAATAACCTATAATGGATGGGTTCACGCTTTTGAAATGGGAGTGCCTATAGATGGAGCATCATGGTGACGTTACACTCAGGTGGGTGAAGGACCTCCTTGTGGTCAGTGTGGAGGGGGCATTCAATGTAGAGGGTACGGAGGCGGCCATTAAAACCTATAAAAAAAGTGTTTTGGATGCAGGTTTTTTAGCTTGGGTGCAACTGGAGATTTGGGATGGACAAGCCTTGGGTGGTCCCGATTCTATGGAAAAATTACCCTCTATTTATAACTGGGCGCACCAACACGGTTGCATCGCCACAGCAATTGTCGCCACCAATCTCCTTCAGAGGGGGACTATTTCAACTAACTTACCCCATTTCATTGAGGTTTTTTATAACCAAGATGAAGCGATAAAGTGGCTTGATATACAAAGGGGTAATAAATAGGTTTTCATTATTTTGGGTGCATCAATAAGTCATACTTTTCCAAATGAATAAGGCATTACGACTGTGTTGTAACACATAATATGCACAGCGTATTTTGGCATCATCAGCTAGCATAGTGGCGCCTTTCGCAAGTGCTTGAAACCCAGCTATTGTTTAACATGGTACTTAACTACTACCATCTCACTGGAGAAAAATAATGACTCAGCCTGGTATCGCATTAATTACAGGGGCATCAAGTGGCATTGGTTTGGAGTTGGCCCGCATACACGCTCAAAAAGGAGGAAGTTTAGTGCTGGTTGCACGCTCCAAAGACAAGCTAGAAAAACTAAAATTAGAGCTAGAAAACCAATACCACATATCTGCAACTGTTATCAATGAAGATTTGTCGGATCCTGAATCAGCCAAACGGATTTTTGATAAAACCCAGAAAATGGGCATTGTCGTCGACACTTTGATTAACAATGCAGGGTTTGGTGGCCATGGTTTATTCCATTCACGCTCGCTAACCGCTGAGCAAGATATGATTCAGGTAAATATAACAAGTTTAACCAATCTAACTCATTATTATATCGCTGGTATGGTTGAGCGAAATGGCGGGCGTATTTTAAATGTTTCATCTGGAGCTTCCTTTATGCCGGGCCCTTTACAAGCTGTTTATTACGCGACAAAAGCGTATGTAACTTCTTTTACTCAAGCGATCTCAGAAGAAGTTTCTGACAAAAATATAACAGCAACAGCGCTGTGTCCTGGAGCCGTTGAAACAGGTTTTGTAAAGGCTGGAAACCTAGATGGAATTGATGTGTGGAAAAACGCGAAATCAGCTAAATCTGTAGCTATTTATGGTTATAAAGCAATGGAACAAGGAAAGCTGGTGGCGGTTAATGAAAGACTGGCCAGTTTTGTTCTTAATTGGATTGTACCGGTATTGCCGCGTAAGACGGTTTTGAAAATGTCTCGGCAATCGATGGAAAAGACTTCTTGATTTCATATAATAGATTATACAAGGATACAGAACGACTAATTCAATTTTTATATCATTGAGTAGGGAGTCGGAAATTGAAGCAAGCGATTACTTTTCGAGTAATGCCTGGCTGGAAGCTCTTGCTAGATGATATGGGAATTAATTCAATTCATGTCCTGGCGATCGCGGGTTTGCCCGCTGATCTTTTTTTACGTCAAGACGCAACACTTACTATTGAGCAGTATTTTCGCTTTGTGAGAGGACTTGAAGAGGTAGCTGGCGACCAAGAGTTTCCTCTGATGCTGGCGCAGGCCATATCTGCTGAGGCATTTGATCCACCCGTTTTTGCTAGCCTTTGCAGCCCAAATCTTAATATCGCGCTGCAACGCCTGAGCCAATACAAACGTTTGATTGGTCCAATGAACTTAAAGCTGGAGATAGATCAAAAGCAAACCACTGCTGAAATTAGTTTTTATGGTTACACCGGTGAGTTGCCCGGCGTACTGGGAGCAATGGAATTGGTGTTTTTTACTGAACTAGCCCGACTAGCGACTCGAAAAAACATTAGTCCTTTACGAGTGGAGTTAAGTAAACTTCCCAAACAACTGGAACCGTATCAAGCTTACTTCGGAGCACCGATTCACCTAGCTTCAGTTAATCGAATCAGCTTTAGCGCTAATGATGCATTGCAACCCTTCCTTTGCGAGAATGCTGAAATGTGGGGATTCTTCCAGGAGGGGCTTAACTTACGTTTATCGCAGCTTGACTCTAAGGCAACAACTGTTGATAGAGTTCGCGCTATTTTGCTTGAAATGCTACCCAGTGGCCAAAGCTCAATCGAAGAGGTTGCCCAACGCCTAGCGGTGAGTAGGCGTTCATTACAACGTCGCCTAAGCACAGAAGCATCCAGTTATCAGCTAGTGGTAAATGAAGTGAGAGAAGAGTTGGCTCATCATTACCTAGCCAACTCCGAGTTATCATCGGGTGAGATCTCCTTTCTACTGGGCTTTCAGGATGGAAATTCATTTATTAGGGCATTCAATAATTGGACTGGGGTAACCCCAGGCGAATATCGAAAAACCATTTAGTAACCCGCATTATTGTGCCTCCATCAGGTCAGCTATAAACAAACGGAAGTCCTGCACCGATTGCTGCGGTGTTTCTTCCATGGGCAGGTGGCCTATGTCGGTGTAAACTTTCAATTGAGCTCCCTTAATATCACGTTTAAAATCATAGGCCCGCGCCACGGGAAAATATTCATCCCGGGCTCCCCATTGAATCAGGGTGGGCACCGAAATATCCTTTATATTTTCACTCTGGGTATCCAGTTTTGCTTGTACCCGCTTGGGAAAGGCCGCCATGTTTCCCGGAAAATTGGCCAGCTGAAAATAGCGGTCTACCAACTGTGAGTTTACTAAGGCATCGTCAAAATAAACTTCCTTAAGGCCGTCTTCAAACATGAAACGCGGTGAAAAATTCGCCACTATTTTATCCAGTACCGGCCACTGCGCCATTTCTATGGCTGGTGGCCATTGCTCCTGAGGGTAGCCTAAGGCATCCATCAGAGTTAGGCTTTTTACCTGTTCGGGGAAGCTTAAACTGTATTGCCAGGCTATGCGTCCACCCAAAGAGTTGCCTACCAGGTGCAGCTGATTTTGCCCGTCATTCATTATGAGTGCTTGTAAAAAATTGCGGATAAACTGCACATCATCTTGCACTTCATACTTATTTTGAGGATGAGGCCCGGTTAAACCAAAGCCGGGCAAATCCAGCCGTACCACCCGATAGTCCGTCTTTAACTGCTGTGTCCATTGATCCCAGGTATGTAAGGACGATGCGGTGCCATGAATCAGCAGCACCAGCTCACCTGCCCCTTCGTCTCGGTAATGCACCTGCATACCATTTACAGGTATAAACTTGGATTGTTCATTGCTGTATTTTTCAATTAAGGCTTCTTTTTCCAAAGCGCCAGAATTAGGGCTAAGGACAAACGCCAGACTAAAACCGGCTAACAATAGGATGAATGCTTTAAACATATTCGCACCTGCGGGGACTAAGTTCATGGTGTACTATTTGGTATATAATAGGGCTGAAAAAACACCGACAGTAGGTCCATAGGTTGCACACACAGGTTGATTGGTATCAATGCACAACAAACTTAAACCACTAAGCCCCACCACAGTCTCGTCAGCCTCGGTTCTGGATTTGATTGATGTGTGCCTTACCTTAAAACTCCTAACCCCCACCACCCTTGAGCAGCTTAAGCTTGAACGTGCGAGCCTGCTTAACCCTGAAGAGCGCATTGCAGAAGAAAAGATTATCCTTTTATGGAATCACTTAACCCAACACTGTGGGCGGCCAGAGTTTGGTTTGCTGGTGGGGCAACAAATAAACCCTCAGGCCAAGGGGGTATTGGCCAGCTGGGTGAGCCAGTGCGCAACTCTGGAAGAGGCGTTATTAGTATTTAATAAACACATTGCCCTCATGAATCCCTCCGAGCAATGGCTGTTAAATCCGCAGGATGAAGAGGTGGAATTAAGTTTTAGCTTTGCTCAAGATAAACACTACCCCAACGCCGCCATTGAGCGCAGCATGAGCGCCCTGTTAACCTGGGGCCAAGCGCTAACGGCGCAAATAATTCCTTTGCTCAAGGCTCAGTTTACATATTCACAGCCTGGCCATCTAAGGCACTACCATGAAATATTTGGACAGCACCTTGAATTTAATGCCCCAGCTAATACTCTGGTATTTAATCGTGAAGTGCTGCAGCGCCCGGTAGTAAGCAGTAACCATTACCTAAAGAAACTTATAAAAGAAAAAGCCCTGGAAATTTTCAATGCACTACAAGATGATGCGCCCCTTAGCCTGCTTATATTGCAGCTGATTAAAATTAACCTGCCCAAGCAAAAGGCCAGCATAGACATACTGTGTGACGAGTTATCCATAAGCCGGCAAACCCTTTATCGAAAATTAAAAAGCGAAGGCACTGATTTTAAAACCTTGCTTAGCCAGGCCCGCCAGGAGCTTGCCCTTAATTTATTAAAGCAAAACCAGCACAGCATGGAGTCAATTGGAGAAGCTCTGGGGTTCAAGGAAACCAGCAGCTTTAATAAAGCCTTTAAGCGCTGGTTTGGGGTATCACCACGGGAATATATTTTTTAACACGGTGACATTTAATTTAGCCACTACTGGGCCAGGGTTATCCATTCCCCCACCCGCACATAACGATAACTATCTCCAAAGACCTCACTAAAGTCTTCGATCACCTCATCACTGGTATCGTGACTGCCCAGGGCCACTAACGAGGGCTTAATTTGTTTTAACAGTTTAATTTCGTTATCTATGGTGGCAGCATCTATGGGCTCCAAGGGTCCGTCACCCGAGGCAAATATTCGCTGTAAATTAACCCCTAATAAACTTAGGCGACCATCTGGCACCGGGTAATGTAAGTCCCCTACCAGGCCATAGATGGGTTCATCAAATACCTGTTGGGTACGCTGTAAGATTTTAGGCAGGGTTTGATGACCACAACCCACAATTAATACCAGCCCTTTGCCTTCTACATTGATGGCCAGGGCCTGCTCTTCAATTCGCCCCATGAATAACTGTCTGGGTATGGCACCGATACTGGCCAATCCAGGCCCAATAACACTGGCACCTGGAATCACTTTCACCCGTGTATTTGGGTATTGGATAGGTACAGGGGCATAAATGGTTTTGCCGGCCAGGTCCACCTGCTGGGTGCCAAGAGAAATTGTGTTTTTATTCACCCATTGTTGCCCGCCGCTGTGATCCAGATGGTGATGACTGAGAAACAAAGCATCAATGTCATTCAGCGTGATACCCAGCTGTTTCATGTTGTGCTGCAAGGGCGAGGGGGACTCGCCCTTGGCATTAAACCCCACGTCGAATAACAGGGTTTGGCTATCGGTTTTAATTAAATAGGAAACGCCGGCCTCCCCTTTAAAGCGGTCATCTGCCGTATTCCAGTTCACCAGGGGCAATATGGATAAGGTTTTGGTGGTTCCGAAATCTGAAATTTTATTAACTTGTGTGGCATTCCATTCACTTTCCACATGGGCCTTACCTTGCTGAAAAGCAATGATGAAATACACTATCAGGCCCAGCGCCATCAACAGTATGGCTACAGCGATAGCGGCCGCCATTTTTCTTAATGTCATGCTCTGTTTCCTTGTTCAATTTTTAAATGACGGTGCTATTAAATTAATCTTCATTTAAAATAGCTGACTAAATCCGCTGGAATGGGCATGGGTTTAACGGGGCTGATGCGGGCCCGACCGGTGTTGCCCAGGGGCACCAGATTAATCAGCGAGAAGATGCTCATGATCATGCGCACCACCTGACCCGAAGCCTCGCGCACATCCTTTAGCTTTAGCGCCACCTTAAACATCCAGAAGTGATTAACCACATGGGGGATGTAGTTTCTCTGCCCCAGAATGTGCGCTCGCTCTAAATGAACAAAACACTGGTCAAAGTTCTCTTGGGCATATTGCTCTCGCGCTAACTGCATTTCATGGTTAAAGGCGTCTCTTAGTTTGGTTTTCATTATCTGTCCCCTTTGGTTGATCGACGTTTAATTTGTCTGCTAAGCATCCACCTAGAATAACAAGCACTGGTGCTTGAAAACTTGTATAAACCTGCTGACTTTTTATATAAAGTAGGCTTGGTTATTCAATGTATTTCAGGCCTTAACAGGGGATGCCGTCCGTGCCTCACACACCCCAAAACAAACATACAATCTACAAAAGCATCAACTCACTGTTGATTATTGGCCGTGAAATCGACGCCAATCAACACAGTCATCACGCCCTGCAAATCTCCATCGCTCTGGATGAGGCATTTCACTTCGAATGTGACGGCGCCAACGGCGATTTTAACGGGGTAATCGTGGCCCCCAACATCAGCCACAGCTTTAGTGCAAAATCGGGCCGACAGGCTCTGTTGTTACTGGACCCAGAGCACTATCAGGCCCAGGAAATCATTACGCGCTGGCTGAATAAAGACGGTTTTTACGAAATAGAAGCCGAAACGTTAGTTCAGCTTCGTCGCCATATAGACGACTTATTGGCAAATGCACAACCGGACCCAACACCCATCGCCCACATACTGGAAACCCTGGTTCCGGCCAACATTGACACCAGCAATATGGATACACGCATACAAGAGGTGATTGATTACATCGGCCAGCGCTCGCAAAAATTGGCAAGCATTGAAGAACTGGCAGACAAAGCCTGTTTATCACCCAGCCGGCTGGCCCACCTGTTTAAACAGCAGGTGGGCATTCCCATTCGCCGTTTTTTATTGTGGCAACGGTTACTGGATGCTTGTTTTTATGCAGCTGCGGGGGCGTCCCTCACGGAGGCCGCCCACCGCGCCGGGTTTTCCGATTCATCCCACTTTAACCGCACCTTTAAAACCATGTTTGGTGTGCACCCATCTACTATGATGAAACAAAGTGGCCTGGTGGAATTAGGGTAGTGAGCCCTCATAATTCAAGTTTCGACCTGTTTTTTGTATGAGGCTGCTTGCAGGCGACTATCGTTAGCCAACCAATTGGTCGCCTGCAAGCAGCCTCGTACAAAGCGATATTCATTTAAATGGTGCTTCACAAACACTGCTACACCTGAATTAAGCTGCACACAATTCAACCCATAATTCCGCATATTACAAAAACAACAGATTTAAAAAATTAATATAACCAAAAATGAAAAACAGG
>Ga0209290_1001406_pt1 | contig 11545 bp, 10 predicted proteins | sample EN1Hudsemesocosm_2_FD_184632 | JGI IMG/M metagenome (GOLD analysis project Ga0209290, IMG submission 184632) | Methane-oxidizing microbial communities from mesocosms in the Hudson Canyon - EN10B Hudson Canyon (SPAdes) (version 2) | ecosystem: Environmental > Aquatic > Marine > Cold seeps... | reverse complement strand
CGACCGTTGATCGAAAACACCGCAACCCACCTCGTAAAAAATCATCAGCGAGGCGATTGCTGAACTTTCATAAACGGCAGAAAAAGCATTGTTTTTAAAAAGAAAAATGTTTAACTTAATGGCAGTGACGCAGAGCGAGGGAACGATAAGAATAAGATGAAAGAGAGTTAAAATCATGTTCAATTATATTTTACGGCGCTTACTGTACGCGCTACCGTTATTATTTGGGGTAAACGTCTTAACCTTTACACTATTCTTTGTGGTTAATAGTCCTAATGATATGGCGCGCATGCACCTAGGGCAAAAACATGTTACCGAGCAAGCCATAGACAACTGGAAGCAGCAAAGAGGCTATCACTTACCGTTATTAATTAATACACAAGCAGAAGGTTTAGATAGCATAAAAAAGACTATTTTTTACCAAAAATCCTTACGTCTATTTGCCTTTAATTTTGGTATATCAGATAGCGGTAGAAATATAGGTGAAGATATACAGCAGCGCATGTGGCCGAGTTTAGCGATTGCATTGCCGTCTTTAATATTAGGCTTAATATTGAATATTAGCGTAGCACTAATGATGGTATTATTTAGGCAAAGCTATTTAGAATTCAGTAGCATTTTATTGTGCGTTGTTATTATGTCGATATCGTCCTTATTCTATATTATAGGTGGGCAATTTTTAGTGGGTAAGCTATTAATGCTCGTGCCTATTTCTGGCTATGATACGGGCTTAAATGCCATTAAATTTCTAATATTACCCGTTATTATTTCAGTAGTTGCGGGTGTAGGTTCTGGTGCACGCTGGTATCGTAGCTTATTTTTAGAAGAAATCGAACAGGATTATGTGCGTACAGCACGCGCAAAAGGCTTAACGGAGACTCAAGTGTTATTTAGGCATGTACTTAAAAACGCGATGATTCCTATATTGACTGGTGTAGTAGTGATATTACCTTTGTTATTTATGGGGAGTCTCATAACAGAATCATTTTTCAGTATTCCTGGTCTGGGGAGTTACACTATTGATGCAATTAATAGCCAAGATTTCGCTATTGTGCGCGCGATGGTTTTTTTAGGTTCAGTTTTGTATATTATTGGTTTATTATTAACTGATATTTCCTACACATTAGTAGATCCACGAGTACGTTTAAGTTAAAACGAATAGTGTTAAAAAAGAGTTTTCTTTACAAAGGCAAAAATGAAATCGGATAGTAATGGATTAATCAGGGAATACAACTCAAAGTTGTTGATTGTAGGGCAGTTGATCGATATGTTCGTTATCGGCTTCACCTTGTGGGCAGTATTAGATATAAGGGCCGTTGCATGGGCTGATGAACATACCTGGTGGTTATTAATAAGCATCTTTAGTTTTTATTTATTTGCCAGCTTCATGGAGCTGTATAAAGAAAATAGAAGCTTACCTTTACGCCAAGAAATTAGAAAAATCATCATAGCGTGGGGATGTTCGCTCACCGTATTGGCTATCATGGCGCAATTTAGCCGTGTGATTAGCCCTTTAAATGAAGAAAACTTTCTGTTATGGGCGATAGCTGTCCCTATTGAATTGCTTTCATGGCATATCATTAGAAATAGAACCGTCAGAATAGCCAGAAAAATGGGGCGCAATACACGCAAAGTAGCCATTATCGGTGCGACGCGTTTAGGCGGCGAATTACTGGATGTATTTAGTAGTGAAGATTGGATGGGCTTGGATTTTATGGGTTTTTTTGATGATAGAGACCCATCTCGCGATAATGTTAAGCAAGTGGTTTCTGGAAAAATCAATGACTTAATTAAGCAAGCGAAAACAGGCGAAGTCGATATTATCTATATTACTCTGGCGCTAAAAGCGGAAGATAGAATTAAATTAATTTTAGCGGAGCTTGCTGATACCACTGCGTCCGTTTATTACGTACCCGATTTGTTTGTATTTGATTTATTAAGATCCAATATTAACTATATAAAAGGCATACCCGTTTTCAGTGTGTACGATACGCCTTTTTATGGCGTAGATGGCGCGGCTAAGCGTGCATTTGATATTATCGTGGGCAGTTTTATTTTACTGTTGATAGCGATTCCTATGGTTTTTATTGCCATCGCTGTAAAACTAACCTCCCCAGGGAATGTACTATTTAAACAAAGACGTTACGGCTTCAGAGGTGAAGAAATTACCGTGTGGAAATTTCGTTCTATGTCAGTCACAGAAGATGGCGATAAGGTACAGCAAGCACAAAAGAATGATCCACGCGTCACAAAGCTCGGTGCTTTTTTACGCCGTACTTCGTTAGATGAATTGCCGCAGTTTATTAATGTGCTGCAAGGGCGTATGTCTATCGTAGGCCCAAGACCGCATGCGGTTGCGCATAATGAAATCTATAGAGGGCAGATACAAGGCTATATGTTGCGCCATAAAGTAAAGCCGGGGATTACTGGTTTAGCGCAAATTAGTGGCTTTCGTGGGGAAACCGATACCTTAGATAAAATGGAAGGCAGAATTAAGTATGATCTGCAATATATCCGCAACTGGTCGCTCTTGAGTGATTTTAAAATTGTTTTTTTTACTGTATTTAAAGGCTTTGCAGGCGATAAAGTTTATTAATTACAAGTATGTACTTAGGTACAGTGGACGAATGTAAAGTGTTAGGTATAATGGATTCCGAAGTTAGGATAAATGGACTTTTTATTCAAAGCTTGTAAATGGACTTTATAGTTGCTGGGATGCATGCCAAACCTGCTGTGAAGCAGGGACGGAAAGTTACAGACCTTACTTAATTTAAGGTGGCTGGACCGCAAATTTATTTATATATATAAAATAATTTGTTGATCTTTTGGAGATTTTAAAATGAAAAAAATACTTTTAGGTTTGTTTTTTGCGATGTTTGCTTTTCAAGTTAATGCAGCAATATTAAACTGGGAGTCAACCCCGACAGGAGTTTCTGCTGTGGCTGATAATGCGGCTGTTATTTCTGGTTCAAGTCAGCATTTTGATAAGGGTACAGCGTTTTCGGAGACTTGGACATTTAAGTCTGATACCGATATTAAGGCGGTTTCACTTACTCAAGAGTTTTTCCACTCAGAGTTTAACCCTTTTTCTGTTACAATCAGCGGTTTTGGGATAGCAGCCCCAATATCTGCTGTTGGTGGGGTGGATTCAGTGAAGTTTACTTATTTGTATAAAGGAGTATTTGACGTTATAGCTGATGAGGTTTATACCATTGTTGTGGCTGGTACAGCAATATCAGATGGTGTTCATTATTCAACTAGAGTTTCTGCTGTTCCGGTACCGGCAGCTGTATGGTTGTTCGGTTCTGCTTTAATGGGTTTAGTCGGTGTTTCACGTCGTAAATCTACAGCGGTAGCTGCTTAAGTTTTAAGCTTAAATCGTGTTTTAAAGAAAAGGGGGGGGCTTTTGGCTCCCTTTTTTTTGCTTAAAACAAATCACTGCTAAAGGGGAGGCATTCCGAATTAAGGGTGAGTCTAGGTGTGATGAGAGCATGAAGGTCAGGGGGAGGGTTGAAATGAAGATACCACCTGCGTTGAGATGATATCTTTCTTATATTTGGAATCAGTGCCACAAGCAATGTGTCTCAACAAATATCAAACTTACGTTGTATTTACAAGAATAACTGCTATTCTTCAGCAATAGTTTTAGAAAATAGGAGCGTATCACATGCAACACATAGTCAAAATAGCGTTATTGGTTCTATGCGTATTTAATCAAAATTTATCTTATGCGGCTGATGTTAATGCTAAGGCTAAGGCAGTCTATAAAATAAATGCAGGTGATGTACTCGATATTTCTGTTTGGAAGGAAGAAGAGTTACAAAGAGAAATAAGAGTCTTACCAGATGGTAATATTAGTTTTCCTTTGGTGGGTGAGATTTCTGTTGCAGGCAATACATTAACCGCAGTAAGAGAGCGGATGATTAAAAAATTATCAGAGTATATCACTGATCCGGTGGTGAATATTTCAGTTAAATCATCTGAAGGCAATAGTGTGTACGTGATCGGCCAAGTAAAGCAGTCTGGCCAATTTATTATGTATCAGCCCTTGGATGTTATGCAGGTATTGAGTTTAGCTGGTGGGTTAACGACCTTTGCAAAAGCCAACGATATCCGTATTTTACGTAGAACGGAGCAAGGCCCAACGTCAATCGAATTTGAATACGGCGAACTAGAAGACGGCGATGAATTAGCTAGTAATATAGTTTTAAAAAGTGGAGATGTGATAGTAGTGCCATAGTTGATACCATAGGTAGGCTGGGTTAGCTTTGTAAGCGTAGCGCGGCAAACGTAACCCAGAAATTTATGCATATTTAGACATGCTGGGTTACGATTTTATTGCTTTGCAACAAAAATCTAACCCAGCCTACAGGTATTGAATTCGCAAACAATGCTCTACCTCACCTATCTAAAAGGTTAAGGCCAAGCTCATTACTTATGATAAAGAAATTACTCCCATACGCTATAATAATATCCCAAGCCAGTAGCATTCAAGCGGCAGAGTGGACGCTTGATGGTCGGGTCAATCAAGAAATGGCTTATGATGATAATATTAGGATGCAGAGCGGTGAGAATAAGCGCAGCTCCTTTATCTATGAGTTTTTACCGCAATTAAATGCAGGCTATAAATCAGGCGCTACTCAGGTAACTGCTAACGTAGGTTACGGTGTAGAAGTTTATAGCAATAAGTTAGAAACAGTACGGCATAAAGTTAATAGTAGTGTCTCAGGAAGTTACCAAACCCAATCGGTTAATTACGGGCTAAATGTAAGTTATAATCTTCAGCCAGCGCGTAATGTAGCGGCAGATGACACGGGTAATTTTAATTCAGATGCAGCAAGAACCAGTTGGTCGATATCACCGACTATAGCTTATACACTGACAGAGCAAGATACGCTGAATGCTAGTGTGCAGTATAGCCAGAGTTTATATTCTAAGGATGATAATGCAACCGTGAGCGATTCATTGGCCGATAATGATAATATCGGTTTTAATCTAGGTTGGGCGCATCGCTGGAGCGAGCAATATACGACAACACTGAGTGCTGCAGCAAATTTTTATCAATCTGATGGGGATGTAAGAAAAACCAATAATAAAAGTTATTCCCTTACGCTAGGCAATCGCTATCAATTTAACGAACGTTGGAATGTGAATTTCGATGCGGGGTATCGATATACCGATAGTGAGAATACGCTGGCGGGTTTTGCCTTTAACAATACATCACAAGGTTTTTTGATTAACACGGCACTGAACTATACAGGGGAAGTGATTAGTTCGGGTTTAAGTTTTAATCAATCAATGAATCCAGGGGGGAATGGTGAGTTAAACGAGCAATCGAAAGTTGCTTTGAACTTCTCTTATCGATTGACAGAAACTCTTTCGGCACAAGCGGGTACGCAATATCAGAAAACAAAATCGATTAGTACTTTTATCGCAACGAATGATCGTAGCAATATTACTGCCAACGTTGCATTAAGCTGGAAAGTAAGTCCCTTTGTATTTTTAAATGCAAGTTATTCCTATCGTAAGCAAATAGCAGATCAAGTATTGAATGGCGTGGCGGATAACCCAGACTCTAATCGAATTATGTTAACACTCGGCTATAATTGGCAGGGTTTAAGTTTATCTAGGTAATTATCATGGAAATGGAAGAAGATATAAAATCCTTAATGGATTATGTGCAAATGGCAAGACGTCAGAAATTTCTGATCATACTGCCTATCATATTGCTTAGTATGTTAAGTGTCGCGGTGGCCTTAGTTTTACCCGCAGTTTATCGCTCAGAAGCGACTATTCTAATCGAGCAACAGCATATTCCTGTTGACTTAATCCAATCGACTGTTGTCAGTTTTGCAGATGAGCGTATCATGCAAATTGAACAAAAAGTAATGACCATTGATAATGTTAATAAAATTATCAATAAATACGGTTTATATAAAAAACAACGCAAAGAACTTAGTCAAACCGATTTAGCGGAGGTATTTAGAGAAAATACAGAGTTAAATTTAGTAACTGCTGCTGTTATGGGGAAAGGTCGCGGAGCAAAGGCCACTTTAGCATTTAAACTAGCGTTTAATAATAAAGATCCGATTATCACGCAGAAGATTGCCAATGAAATGGTCACGCTTTATCTGAGTGCGAATGTTGCCAATAGAACAGAAAGAGCCGCAGATACCACTAAGTTCTTAGAGGATGAAGCACAAAAATTTAAAATAGAAATTCAGAAAACTGAAAATCAAATTGCAGAATATAAAGAAACTTATAGAAACAGTTTGCCTGAATTATTAGCCGTGAATATTGCCTCTATAAGCCGCATTGAAAACAACCTTCAACAATTAGAATTACAAGAAAAAATGTTGAGTGAACGTCGCATTAGCATACGCTCACAACTCAATAGCACCAGTGCTAATATTATTAGTGCAAGTCCTCAGCAAGGCGGTGGGGCAGAAAGTTTAGCAGCATTGGAAGCGCAGTACCAATACTTACTCGGTAAATATTCCAAGTCTCACCCTGATGTCAGGGCGGTTAAACGCAAAATAGATAGCTTACCTAAATCAGAAGCAGGGGCTACGAAATCAGTAATCACAGCAAATAACCCTGTTTATTTGCAATTAAAAAGTGAACAAAGCATTGCTGAAATTGAATTACAAAATATCTATGGGCAAAGAAAAAAGCTAAGAAAATCATTAGAAGAGCTGGAAGTTAGAGTCTCGCAAACACATCAAGTAGAACGCGGTTATTATGATTTAATGCGCGACCTAGATAACCAAAAGCAAAAATATAAAGAGCTCAAAGCAAAATCATTAGATGCCAAGTTATCGCAAACTTTAGAAGAAGAGCAAAAAGCAGAAAAATTCTCATTAATCGAACCAGCTAGGGTACCTAAAAAACCTGTCAAACCAAATCGTTTTAAAATATTGGGGATGGGTTTTGCCTTATCAATAGCCGTTGGTTTAGGATTGGGTTTTTTAGCTGAAATGTTTGATGGCAGTTTGAGAGGGTATAAGTCTCTAGAAAGATTAACTGGCGTTGAGCCTTTGGTGGTGATTCCTTATATTAAAATTCAAGCAGATATTGATAGTACCAAGAAAAACATACGACGCTTAATAATTATATCCAGCTTATTATTGATAGGTGCGGTCGTTGCCGTGCACTTTTGGTATCAACCTTTAGATATGATTTGGTTTAAAGTGTTAAATAGATTGAATATGTTTTAATATAAATACTAGAATGTCGTAGCCCGTATGGAGGCACGGAATACGGGATAAACAGCGTATCGAATCCCCGTATTACGCAAGCTACATGCGGGCTACGTGATAAGTGTCGCAAGCCACAGAATTGATGATACGTGTTATTTGTAAATGTTGATGTAATCAGGGCAACCACAAGGGATTGCCCGTACGATTGAAGGGCTGTCCCTCGTGGGTACCCTCAAATTATAGTGTTGGGTGAGAAACGTCCCCATTAACCTATCAATAAAAGAGATAAAACGAGATAAGAAAATGGATCGATTAGAAAAAGTAATACAAAAAATGACTCAGCCACCTGTGGCTAAGGATCCGGTTGAAAAAATTATAGAAAAAAATGTAAAAGCAGAAGTAACAGATAATATTAGTTATACGCAAACCAAAACGCATAAAATAGATCCACTTTTAATGCGTCAGCGCCGTGTAATTTCATTAGAAAAGTTCGGGCCTGAGTCGGAAACATTTCGCTTATTGCGCACTAAAGTTTTAAAACAACTTCGAGATAATAACTGGAACAGCATTGGCATCACTGCGCCCTCACAAGGTGCGGGTAAAACCATGGTGGCAGTGAACTTAGCGATAGCGATGGCGATGGAAGTCAATCAAACCGTTTTATTAGTCGATTTAGATTTAAGAAAGCCTCAAATACAGCAGTACTTTGATTTTGAAGTAGACAAAGGCTTGCAGGACTGTTTATTACACGATGTGCCTGTTGCTGATGTGTTAGTTAATCCCAGTATCGAACGTTTAGTGATTTTACCCGGTGCGGGCTTGATGGAAGGCACCTCAGAATTATTAACAGGGCATAAAATGCGCGAAATAGTGCAAGACCTTAAGCAGCGCTATGAGTCACGGATTATTATTTTTGATTTGCCGCCGGTTTTAACCGGTGATGATGTTTTAGTGAGTATGGAATTTTTTGATTCTGCCTTATTAGTCGTTGCAGAAGGTGAAAGCAAACCCGCTGATATTAGTAAGGCAATCCAATTATTATCAGCTACCCACTTATTAGGAACCGTGCTCAATAAAGCAGAAAAAATGCCAGAACATATTGGGCAATATTAATAACCAAATGTAGCCCGTATGAAGTTTACGTAATACGGGAAGCAATGACTTATACCAAGCTCAATAAATAATTACTGTAATGTCCGTCATTCCCGAAATCTTTAATCGGGAATCCATGCACGCACGATAGATTCCTGCTAAGAGCCTGCAGGAATGACGATTTTCTTTTGGCATATGAGTTTACGTAGGATGGGTAGAATGAAATACCTGCTTTTAGGCATGTAATGAAACCCATCAATACCTTGCAAGTTGATGGGTTTCGCAAAAATGCGCTCTACCCATCCTACAAAATATGTCATTTTTTTGGGTGTATGAATACTTACACCAACACTACCCGCACTCATACCATGTACACACAGCATTTTGGCTTAACAAAAAAACCTTTTTCACTTTCTCCAGACCCGCAGTTTTTATACCTGAGTCCACGGCATAAAAAAACGCTGACCATATTGCAGTACGGCATTATGAGTCAAGCCGGTGTCACTGTTATCACAGGTGAAATTGGCTCAGGTAAAACCACGGTTATTCGTCATGTACTTAATGTATTAGGCGATGAATGCGCCGTTGGCTTAATCACCAATACGCATGCGGCTTTTGGTGATTTATTATCTTGGGTATTACAAGCATTTAAAATTAAAGAAAGAGCTGATAATCAAGCAGACCGTTATCAATTATTATTAGACTTTTTTCAGCGCTTACATGAAGAGCAACGAAGAGCCATATTGATTGTGGATGATGCACAAAATATGGATACGCAAACACTCAAAGAGCTTTGTTTATTATCAAATATTAATATCGATAGCGAAGTGATGGTGCAATTGGTGTTAGTGGGGCAACCAGAGCTGATTGATAAATTAAAAACTCCGGAGCTGATTCATTTCGCACAAAGAATTTCTATAGAATTTCATTTAACGCCTTTAGATTATAAAGAGACAGAAGGCTATATTTCTCATCGCCTAATAATAGCCGGCGGTAGTGCTGATATTTTTCCGCGTGTTGTTTGTGCGGTGATTTATTATTTTACCGGAGGCGTCCCAAGGTTAATCAATAATCTATGTGACTTATGCCTCGCGTTTAGCTATGCAGAAGATGATCTCAGAGTAAGCTTAGAAATCGCCATTGATGTCATCAAAGAAAAAATGACCGGAGGTATTGTTCCCTTAGTTGCGCAAACCAATGAAGACGGGCAAAAAATAAAAAAATTAGTGCTTGATAAATATGCAATTGATTTAGACGCGATTTAATTGATTGCCATGTAATCTTATAGTTCCTGTGCAGAGTGGAAGGATTGCTTTGGGGCGAAGACTTTAGTCTTCCATTTTCCATTTATAGGGTTATCTCCTAATGGCTCGTGTTCTTTGTGAATGTTGAGCTAATGAGGGCAATCACAAGGGATTGCACGTACGATTGTAGAGGTGCCTCTCGTGGGCACCCGCAAATTTTATAGCTAGGTGAATAATGGGACAAAAAGATGTGATTAGTAAAAAGCTAATTCAGCGTATTGCGGTTGATTTAGCAGTCTACTTATTAAAATTAGACATAGAATTTGATGAATTAGAGTTATTATCAAGCGAAAATATGCGGGTAGAAGAACGCCGTGCAGATTTAGTTGCTAAAGTAACGCAAAAAGATGAAATCTTTATTTTGCATATTGAAATTCAAAATAACAATGATCCAGAAATGGCACTACGTATGTTGCGCTATTACACCGATATTGCGTTTAATTACCCAAATATCAGTATTCGACAGTATGTAATTTATATAGGTAAAGCCAAATTAGCAATGCATCCAGAAAGGCAGGATAGAGGCTTGAAATATCAATACAATATGATTGACATGCATAACATTGATTACAAAAAACTTTTAGCGCAAAATAGCCCTGATGCAATGGTCTTGGCTATTTTATGTGATTTTAATGTAGATACAGACAGTGTCGCAGTTAATACAATAGTGCAATTATTGCACAAAAGATTACATGATAATCCTAAAAGGTTTAGAGAATACATGTACATGCTAGAAGTTTTATCCGATAATCGAAACTTAAAAGTAGCAATAAAAGAGGCGGAAACCGTGATTACAAATGTAAAAGTTGAGAACTTACCTTCTTATGAGCTAGGAATGGAAAAAGGTATAGAGAAGGGCATAGAGAAAGGCATAGAGAAGGGCATAGAAAAAGGTATGGAAAAAGTAATACTGCAGATGTTACAAAAAAACACAGCCGAAATAGTGTCAGAGCTAACTGGTATTACCATCTCTGATATCGTCAATATAAAAAACAAAGCAACAACTAAACATTAAATCAAAAATTTATAGTTTATATACCCATCACACTTGACATGAAGCATGCGAGAGTAACGGAAAGTGGAATCCCTGCATCTTCAAGTAGTTTGGGTATATCTCTTAAGCTACTTAGTGGTCACGTTTTTCCGTCACTTTACATTCCATTCTGAAAAGCGCAAAATATCAGCCTAAAATAGATAAATAAAACAAAAAGATGCAACAAGAAATAGACCCAAATACCTTCACGCAAAAAGACCTGCTACAGGCATCACAGCATGCTGTCACGCGCGAAGAAATGACGGCACAATTTAGACAAACTGAGCAACAAAATAAAGAACGTTTTGATCAAGTAGATAGGCGATTTGAGCAAGTAGATAAGCGGTTTGAGAAAATAGATAAACAATTAGAAAGGCAATACCAAGCGACAATGAATATACATCAAGAAATAAGAAATCAGATGCGCTGGAATATTGGCATGCTGATTGGCGTAGGGAGTTTAATTGTCGGAATCTTAAAATTCACAGGAACGTAAGGGGGTAAGCCCTTAAAATACAATAGCCCAAGAAAATTGAGCTCCATCCGTACGGGCAATCCCTTGTGGTTGCTCACAGTGAATACACACATAAATATTACTTAACTGAAATTACGTAGCCTTACTTAAATTCATATTAAATTAAAGATTGAACGGGGCGCAGCCTTTAGAGGCTGTGAAAGTATTCAATAATAACCCTAAAAAACAGGTTTCGTAGGTTGTGGCTGAGCTTGCGAAGCCCAACAATCAATAGCTTATCTAGCCTCAGCTGTTGGGCTTCATGCTTCAGCCCAACCTTGTATATTAAACATCTCTATTAAAGGCAGGATTATTTAACCCGAAAAGTTTATAGTAATAACTGATTTTCTGGGGAAGCCGGCCCAGCCTTAAGCCTTGAGCTTGTACGTAGATTGGCTCCCCA
>Ga0209290_1001404_pt1 | contig 11551 bp, 8 predicted proteins | sample EN1Hudsemesocosm_2_FD_184632 | JGI IMG/M metagenome (GOLD analysis project Ga0209290, IMG submission 184632) | Methane-oxidizing microbial communities from mesocosms in the Hudson Canyon - EN10B Hudson Canyon (SPAdes) (version 2) | ecosystem: Environmental > Aquatic > Marine > Cold seeps | place... | reverse complement strand
TTTGCCGTAGGTGACCGCGTCATGGGTATGACTGGCTGGGCCGAATACATTATTAGTAACGGCCAGGGTTTTAACAAGGTAGCCGCACCGCTGCCTGATGATGCGGTGTTATCTATTTTTGCCCTTCCTGGCCTTACCGCCACTCAAGGTCTGTATGGCATTGGTAAACCCAAGTCTGGTGAAACCCTAGTAGTAAGCGGTGCCGCCGGTTCTGTGGGCTCCATCGTGGGCCAGTTGGCTAAGGCCGATGGCCTAACCGTCATTGGTGTGGTGGGCAGCGATGAAAAAGCCGACTGGATCGTAAACGAGTTGGGATTTGATGGTGCCATTAATTACAAAACCGATGATATTGCAGCCAAGCTAGCAGAACTGACCCCTAAGGGCATAGATGTGTATTTTGAAAACACCGGCGGCCCCATTCAGGGCCATGTATTTAATCGCTTAAATGCCCATGCTCGTGTGGCGGTGTGTGGCATGATTGCCGATTACACAAACCCTACTCCACCACTAGGCCCTAACTGGATTCCTTTGATTAAAAAGCGCATCACCATTCAAGGGTTTGCCATGCCGGATCATTTTGGCGATGTGCCAGCGCTGATTCAAAAACTCACCCCTTATGTGATGGGCGGTAAGATTAAACACCGCGCGCATATATTGGATGGACTAGAGTCGGCCATGACCGCCTTGAATATGTTTTTCACCGGTGACAACAAGGGTAAGTTAATCGTTAAACTTTAATTACCTCTAGTTCATCCTATACATTAACGCTCGAAGCCATCCTTGGCACTGCGTTATACCGTGCACCCTGTACATAGCCCATCTGTGATGGGCTTTTTTATGCCTGTCGTTTAATCTCGAAAAGCCACTGTGCTACCATGCCTGCCAAAATAATCTTATATAAGGGAATACGATGCATTGGATGGAATTTACTCTGGCTGTCATAGACAAGATCACCTGGCCGGGTATCGTGCTCATTGCACTGTTGATTCTGCATAAACCCTTACAAGCATTACTGCCCTCTACGCAAAGTGTTAAATACAAAGATTTTGAGCTAAATTTCTCTCAGCAACTGGAAAAAATAAGTGAACAAGCCAGCACCGACCTACCTCCATTACCCAAAATAGACAAGCTTACCATCACTAAAAACGCACAATTTTTACCCAACCAAAGCATTTTACAGGCCTGGATGAAAGTAGATAATAGTGCCGAGCAATTATTATTAAAACACCTACCCAACATTCATATTCACCAAGAGCAACGTTATAAGTTCATTGGCCAGTCATTACTTAGTCATCACCTCATTACCAATAAACAAGCCAAGCTTTTTAATGAATTACGACAACTCAGGAATAAAGTGGCTCATGCGCCTGATTATGAAGTGAATACGGTATTGGCGTTGCAGTACATTGATTTGTGTTTTGCTTTGATAGAGGCGTTTGAGACCCACAGCTCGGTTAAAAATTTGGCGGGTTAAGAATTGTAGGGGCTGCTGGCAGGCGATCTTTTTAAAATAGATCCTTGATCCTCCCTATCGCCTGCAAGCAGCCTCCTACTAAGTGTTATTTTATAATTTGGCCATTAACAAATCCCAATACACTGGAATTAACTCCCAGGTAGTCGTCTTAGCATATTCCCCTTTCTGCACAGGTAACACCCGCCCTTCGTGAATCGTTGCCACCACGTCAATATCTTTAATGGAAGTCGGTTCAACGGTTAAAGGATTTTGTTTCAATACGGTAATGTTGGCAAATTTACCACTTTCAATACTGCCCAACTGATTCTCCAGTTTCATGGAATAGGCCGCATCAATGGTTACCGCCCGCAAGGCTTGAAGCGGGCTAATTTTTTGTTCTGGCGCCACCACATTGCCGTTAATGGTTAAACGGTTCACCGCACACCACATTAAATACAAGGGCTGCCCGGGCGCCATTGGCATGTCTGAATGCAACGAATAGGACAGTCCAGCATTTTGTAAATCACCCAAACGCACCATACTTTGGGAACGCTCTGGGCCCACACCCACTTCACTGTACATATCGGCCAACGCCACAGGGTAATATGGGTTCACGCTAACAATGGCTCCCAGCTCTTTAATTTTAGCCACTTGATCCAGGCGCGAATAACTAAAGTGCACTACTACCGTTCTGTGATTTTTGCGTGGGTTTCGCTGCATATTTTCTTGCAGAGTATCCAGCACTAAGTCCAAGCCGCCATCGCCATTTTGATGCACATGTATTTGATAGCCCGCATCCCAGTATTTAGCAAAAGCCTGTTTAAACAAGTCAGGCTGCATAATCCACTCACCGTGATGACCATCCAAATAACCTTCACTCATTTGCATAAGCTGGCTAAACACCGCCCCATCTGAAAATAGCTTTACCTGCTTAGGGTAAAAACGGCTCATGCCCTCCCCCCAATTTCCAAGCTCTTCGGTTTCCTCTAATAAAGCATCCATGTGTTGATTGGCCATGGTTTTACCATCGGCAATATAATCCATGTGAAACGCAGAGGATTGTGGTGAAAACACATGATTTTGCATAATAGAAAGGGATTTATTTACTAGACCACCTGGTTCAACCACTAGGGTGGAGCCAGCGTTGTGCCAGTAGTTTTGCACCATTTTTAACGAATCAATATATTGCTTGGGTTTAATGAGATGCTTAAACAAGCTGCCGGACAATGCCAGCATGCCTGCTTCCCAAAAATGTCCTTCGGCTAAATTGATCTGCGCTTGTTGATGTTCATCAAAACCATCGATTAATGTTTGATCGATGCCAAATAACTCCAATCCTTTACTGTTGATAATAAATTCATGACAAGAGCGCTGCCAGATGGCCATGGGGATGTCTGAGCTAATCTCATCCAACATTTCACGGGTTAACTTGCCATGCCATAACTCGTGATAACCCCAACTTAAAAATAACTCGTCTTTATTTTCATGCTGGCCAACCAGAGTTTTAAGGCGATCTAAATACTGAGTTGAGTTTTCAGCTTTTGGGAAAAACTGATGGGGCAACTGCCAGTCTTCAAAAGAAATGACCTGACTGCCCATGGTGAGCGCAGCCAACCAAGGGTGGTCGTGCTGATTAATAAAACCGGGCACCAACACATCCTGTTCAAACTGCGTATTCAACAATACATCTTGTGAGGAAAATTGCTTTTGCAGATCTTTGAATACCCCCACACCAATAATTTTATCCCCCTGCACCGCCACCGCATTACCCTGTTGGGAAGATAGGCTCACCACATCTTTGGCTTTAAAAAGCGTGATGGTGTTATCGCTTGATGGTGAGCCGTCGGAACAGCCCAAAAAACTGGCCATTAACAAGGAAGAACTGACCATAGATAAAAGCATTCGAGACATTGGCATTTCTTGTTTTTGTAAATTGAGCCATGATAATTGAAGATATACTCACGTTAGTCAATGTTAGAAGCGCCGCATAATAGTCAATGCAAGCCACTCAAAGAACACCCAGGTAATAAAAAACCTCCCGATACGCAAGCAAAGGGAGGCTCTTAATGAAGTGTTTTTACAAACGCTATATTCTTTTCACCACCCGTACCATGGCGGCGGTCAGCTGGGCCACATCTTCATCGTTGATAATAAAGGGCGGTAAAATATAGACCAGTTTGCCAAAAGGCCTTACCCAAATACCCTCTTCCACAAACATGGGCTGCACCGTGGGCATATGCACCGGCTCTCTTAATTCAATGACGCCAATACCACCCAACACACGAACATGAGCCACCTGGGGCAAATCTTTAGCGGGCGCAAGCCCTTTTAAAAGTTGAACTTGTAAATTGTCCACCTTGGTTTGCCAGTCATCATTTAAAAGAATATCAAGGCTGGCGTTGGCTACCGCACAGGCTAAAGGGTTACCCATAAATGTGGGGCCATGCATGAACACACCTGCCTCCCCTTCACAAATACCCTTGGCCACCTTGTCGGTGGTGATAGTAGCCGCCATGCTCATAAAACCGCCGGTTAAGGCCTTGCCCACACACAAAATATCCGGGCTAATACCCGCGTGTTCACAGGCAAACATTTTGCCGGTGCGCCCAAAGCCGGTGGCTATTTCGTCACAGATTAATAATACGTTAAATTCATCACACAACTCTTTTACTCGCTTTAAATACAGCGGGCTATAAAAACGCATGCCACCGGTGCCTTGCACTATGGGCTCAAGAATCATGGCTGCGATGGAGTCGTGTTTTTCTTTGAGAGTGTTTTTTAAATCACTTACATGACGCTCTTCAAACTCGTCATTAAACAAACACTGAGGTGCTTCCACAAAAATTTGCTGAGCCAGTACTTCATTGAACATGTGATGCATGCCCGTGGTGGGGTCACTCACCGACATAGTCGCGAAAGTATCGCCGTGATAACCATTGCGCACGGTGATGAGTTTATTTTTCTGTGATTGCCCCTGGCTTATCCAGTATTGAAATGCCATCTTAATGGCCACTTCACAGGCCACAGAACCGCTGTCACTGAGGAATACCTTGTTTAAACCTGCTGGAGTAATGTCTACCAGGGTTTTACACAATTTTACCGCAGGCTCGTGAGTTAAACCGCCAAACATCACATGAGCCATGGTATCAATTTGGTTTTTAGCAGCGGCCTTTAATTTAGGATGGTTATAGCCGTGTAAAGTAGACCACCAGGACGACATGCCATCGATTAACTCACGACCACCTTTTAAGGTGAGGCGCACACCGTCTGCACTGGCCACCGGAAACGGCGCCAACGGCATGTCAAAGGCTGAGTACGGGTGCCATACGTGTTGTCGGTCTAGCTCAATAATCTGTTGTTCGGTGAGTGTTTGGGCCATGGGGTTCCCCGCTTATAATTAGTGCGAGCTATTCTAGTGCAGTGCTTCATATAAATCAGCTAAGCCGTGATTATTGGGGTATATTCAAACGCAAACGCCTCTAAACTCCCTTTAATTTGGAAACCTGCCATGCCCAGCACCATGAAAGCCGTGGTTTTTGATCAAAGCTTAAACATCGACTCCCCTCAGGCCCTATTTGATAGCCAGTTACCCATTCCACAGGCAAAGGGGTTTGATCTATTAATTGAAGTACACGCCATCAGCGTGAACCCAGTGGACGCCAAGGTACGCCTGCGTGCCCTGCCAGAAAAAGGCGAGCCCAAGGTATTGGGTTACGACGCGGTGGGTGTTGTAAAACAAGTGGGCGAAGATGTGAGCCTGCTTAAGGTGGGCCAAGCAGTATTTTACGCCGGTGATATTACCCGCCCTGGCAGCTACAGCGAATATCAATTGGTGGATGAGCGCATCGTGGGCCATAAACCTAAAAATGTGAGCAATGCCCAAGCGGCGGCCATTCCTCTCACAGCCATCACGGCCTGGGAAATATTATTTGAGCGGTTGTTAATTGACGTGCCCGCCAAACATTCTCAAAAGCCCCCTGTTTTGTTGATTACCGGCGCCGCCGGCGGTGTGGGCAGCATGATGATTCAATTGGCTAAGGCCAAAACAGATGCAATTGTCATCGCCAGTGCCAGCCGAGATGAGAGCCAAGAATGGGTCAAAGAGCTGGGAGCGGATTATGTAATCAACCACCACAAGGGCATTAAAAATGAGCTTGAGCGCATTAAAATCGAAGAAGTGAGCCACATCGCCAGCCTAACCCACACCCACATCCACTTCGATGACTATGTTGAGATGATCAAACCTCAGGGAAAAATTTGTCTCATAGACGACCCCACAGAGCCGCTTAACTTCATGGCACTAAAGGGCAAAAGTGTGTCGCTGATATGGGAGCTTATGTTTACCCGTAGCCTCTTTAAAACCGAGGATATGATTGAACAGCATCATCTGCTTAATGAGGTTTCGCAGCTAATGGAGGCAGGTAAGGTTAAAAGTACTGTTCAGCTAGAGCTGGGCACCATTAACAGCCAAAATCTCATTCAGGCCCATAAGAAGGTGGAAAGCGAGACTATGGTGGGCAAGATAGTATTGGAAGGGTTTTAGCCTTTATTAAAAAGCCTATGGGGCTGTCGGGCAGCAGCTACCCAACCTCTCTTTAGAAGATAAAACACACAAAGCCTCTCACATGGGATAAAATTAGCTCTATTCCAGTTTATGAGCCCTGTGCTCACGCCACCTTACACATCAGGCCATCCAGTGACCAATAACTACATTTTGCGCCGTTTGCGCTACACCTTTGATTTCAGCGATTCCAAGATGATTGCCCTGTTTGGTCTGGCAGACTACGCCGTCACCCGTGAAGAAATCAGCGAATGGCTTAAAAAGGATGATGATCCGGCCTTTGTACGCCTCACCGACAATCAGTTTGCCCTGTTCCTTAATGGCCTTATTGTGGAAAAACGCGGCAAAAAAGACGGGCCAGCGCCAGTGGCCGAGCATCAGCTTAATAACAATATTATTTTCAGAAAATTAAAAATTGCCTTCAACCTTATTGATGAAGACATTTTAAATATGATGAAGTCGGCCAATTTCATTATGGGCAAACCAGAGCTAACAGCCCTGTTTCGCAAGCCAGGTCACCGCAGCTACCGTGAATGTCAGGATCAAATCCTGCGTAACTTCTTAAAGGGTATTCAGATTAAATACCACAAAGATGGTGACAAAGTTCAGGATGAAGAAAGCAGTGAACCCATGAAGGTCACCGCCACGCCGGATAAAACCCAGATGGCCATCAAGCGTGAAGCACGGGAACAGCACAACCAAGAGCACGGCCCCAATTCAGATATTATTAACGGGCCACAAGATAAACCTGAAAAGAAAAAGAAAGACGGTTTTCAGTGGCAGCCAGTTAAAAAGTAAACTGCTCTAAATTCCCAGCACGACACTGCGCCTACAAGGCCAAAAGGGTGTCGTCAGCAATGTTGTTAGCGTCTTGCAACAAGTTGGCGTACACCCCATCCATCGTTAACAATTCTTGATGTTTGCCCCGCTCCACAATACGGCCCTTTTCCAAAACTAGAATTTGATCGGAGTTTCGTATGGTGCTTAAGCGGTGTGCAATGGCAATAACAGTTTTTTCTTCAAACAAGCGGCCTATGGCCCGCTGAATTAAATCTTCGGTAATAGAATCCACCGAACTGGTGGCTTCATCCAGCATCATTACTTGGCCACCCTGGGCAATAGCACGGGCGAACGAAATTAACTGGGTTTGCCCCACCGATAAATTACCGCCACTGTTGGTGAGCTCAAACTCGTACTGACTGGGCAGTTCCATTATAAAATCGTGGGCAAATACATACTGGGCTGCATCCATCACTGCCTCATCGCTTACCTCTTCATTGCCCAACGAAATATTAAAATTCACATTTTCTTCGAACAAAAAGGCATCTTGCTGCATCAACGAAAACAGGTGCAACATGCTGGCCTTGGGAATGTGTGACAACTCCAGGCCGTTCAACAAGATGCTACCCTCGTAATCCATGTAAACCTTATTCATAAGGCGAATGATGGTAGATTTACCAGAACCTGTGGTGCCTACCAACGCCAGTTGCTCGCCCTTTAACAAGGTGAATGACACATCATCGAGCACATAAGGGCCCTGCTGATTGTATTGAAAACGCACATTTATAAACTGCAGGGATTCAAAGGTCGTTAACCTTTCTTTTACTTCACTATCTGCCAGCAACGTTCTGCCCTCTTCTTCCAAAGGCTCCACAAACAATTCTTCTATATGCTCAAACGCGGCAAAAGAGCGCTGAATGGCGGCAATTTGCGAGGTGAAATCTCGTAACGGCACAAATATTTTTTCCAGTGTATTAATAAAAGCAATTAATACTCCCAAGGTGACTGCTCCCTGCACCACCTGGCCCGCCCCAAACCAAATAATCAAACCAATGGTGACAGTGGTAATCCCGGTAATTAAGGAAAATAACGTGGCATCATACTTATTGGTTTTTAACTGGGCGCGCATGAAATCGGTGGTATGTTCTTTATATTGACTTTCTACCTCCTGCTCGGCCCCGTACAACTGCACGGTTTTTACCCCAAGCAAACACTCTTGCAGAAAGCCAGTGCCTTTGGCCAAAGACGAACGGGTAATCAGGTACAAGGCTCGCAATTTATTGCGCACGTATTGAGTGAGGTACAAAATGGGAGGAAACACCACCAGCACTACTAATGTTAATTTCCAATTTATAAAAAACATAAAAATTAAAACCGCCACCGTGTTAATGGAGTCTTTTACCAAGCCTAAAATGCCCAGCACAAAAGAATCCCCTATGGCCTCCAAATCGCTGGTTAGCCTTGAAAGCGTCACTCCTGTGGGGGTTGTATCAAAATAACGCCTAGGTAGCTGCAAGATGCGTTTAAACAGGGCGCTGCGCATATCAAACACCGCCAGCTCCCCGGTTTTACGTAAAAAATAGGAGTACAGGGCATCGGCAAGATAGTTCACCACCAGCACCACTAACATAAAGGCGATTAGCTGATATAAACCGTCCAGCTTTCCTTGGGTTAAGTGTTTGTCTATGACCTGAATTACCAGCCAGGGGAATAACAGGTTGGCGGCAATGGAAAATGGCATCATGGCCAGTCCCGTTAACGCCGTTTTTTTGTAGGCCTTGGCATACAGATAAAAATGTTTTAAATATTGAAGGTCCAACGCTTTTATCATGATTGATCCTCCACATCTTGTTGCTGTAGCTTCCAGGTATCCAGATAATATGGACTACTCTCTAACAATTGCTCATGGGTGCCCTGGGCAATGATCTCACCCTGCTCCAGCACCAATATATTATCCATGCTTTCCAAGGCGCTCACGCGGTGGGAGACCACCAATAAACTTTGCCCGGTAGAGCGATTCAACACACCATCAAGTATTTTACGTTCCGTCTCGTAATCCACCGCCGACAATACATTATCCATGATGAATAATTCACTGGGGGTAAATAAGGCCCGGGCGATACTGAGTCTTTGCTTTTGCCCGCCGGATAACATAATGCCCTTTTCACCCACTATGGTTTGATCACCATCGCTGAACCTGAGAATGTCGTCGCTCAGCTGGCTTAACTGCAACACCCCTTGCACTTGCCCTTCATTGGTATTTTGTGAGGCGTCACGTGAACCAAAGCGCACGTTTTTCTCTATGGTGTCTGAGAACAAATAAGCATCCTGAGTCATAGTGCGAATAAAGCTGCGCAAGTCCTGACGAGACATTTTCGTAATGTCGGTATCCCCCCAGAAAATTTGTCCCGGCTCCACATCCAGATAATGATTTAGACAATTTACCAGGGTGCTCTTGCCAGAACCGATGCCGCCCAATATGCCTAACTTTTGGCCAGGTTCTATGGTGAAGCTAATGTTTTTTAGCACTTGGCGGTTATTATCCGATTTATCGGTTGCACCCTCTTCCTTATTGTCAGAGTCGTTATCCCGGTATTGATAACTTAAGTTTTTAACCGTTAATGTGGATTTTTTAAGTGCATGTTTTCTTTCTTTTGCTAACACGTTTAAATCTTGTTCGGGCACGTCGCTGTTTAAAATAGTTTGCACACTGTCCACACTCACCATGCCCATCTGATAAACCGTCATGATGCGCCCCAGACTCATGAGCGGCAGCGCCAATAACACAGAATAAGAAAGGAAAGCAGTGATCTCTCCTATGGTCAATTCGCTCTGCAACACATAATAACCACCCAAGCCTAAAATCAGCACTTTCATAATATGGTTGGCATAATCCAGGATGGGCATCACAAAAGTTTGAATACGGGTAATTTTCATGGTGGTGCGATACAGCTTGCGATTCACCGCTTCTATTTGTTCGGTGACCCAGGGACCCATCTGTTGATTTTTAATCAGGTCGATACCTGATAGATAATTCATTAATTGTTCAGATAAGTCCTGCAAGCGCAATAATCGCTTGGTATGCAACACTCGCAGGTGGCGAAACCCCATACGAAAAAACACAAAGGCCACCGCTATGGGAATAACAGAATACAGCGTGAGCTTGGGGGATATCTGCCACATCCAAATGGGGGTTAAAGACAGGGCAAACAAAATATTAAATAACTGTAAAAACCCTATGCCGTAAAACAGGCGAATACCGTTTAAATCATTATTGATTATGGAGATGAGTTTTCCCGAAGGAAAGCGGTTATGAAACGACCTGGGCAAACGGTTTAGTCGGTAAAACAAATCATTTTTAAGGGCTGCCTCGGTAATGCGACCAGGGTTAAGTGAATACATACGTGACAATACCCGTACCACCACCATCAGCAATGATAAAATGATCACCGTTTGTACATTACCCACCAGTTCACCTTGGGCCAGCACAGAGCTGTTGTTTAACAGGTCGATGGCCTGTTGAATAAAGCGCGGAATCTCCACCTGTAGCCAGTTCACCAGAAAGATGCAGACCACAGCAAACAGATAGGAATATTTGTTAAGCAGAAAATAATGAAGAAGGAATTGCGGTTTGGTCATTTAAGGCAGGGGTCCCTAGGTTGGCTGCGCACAGAACTAAATAACCTAAGCCTAATCCCATCAAGATAAATAGCAATTTACAAATGGAATACTTTAAGGAATTCACTGTATCAAACCCAAAAAGGCGGCAGCATATCCCTTGCCACCGCCTTTTGGTTAACTTTCAACCAAAATCAACCCTTAGCGTACACGCTTCAAGGCGTTACGACTAAAGTCGGCGGCTTTAAGGCCATTGTTAAAAGTATAGTTATTCCAGGTTAACTCAGTACTCTTGCCACTTTGATGATTTTCCATTTGCATGCTCTGGGCACGCCAGTATTTACCCAAATACTCTTGATAATTCACATAGGTCAGGGTTTTCAGTAGTGAATTTTTGCGATCATAGTAGTCAATTTTTTGTACTAGGTACTCCTCTTTGTCTACCCAAACGATGCGGCGGGTGTAACCGGAGTTTTCATCCAAAGGAAACTGTTCCACTTTGAAGCTATCCTGGCCATTCACCACTTCATCACCCAAATACTTATAGGTGTATTTTTCCACCTCAAATGAGCTGAAATCTTCGAAGGAAAACTCCGATCCCATGAAAGGCCCGGATTTATTACGAGATGAAATACGCTTAACTCGCTTAAGGGCAGGCATGTACAACCACTGATCATCGGCCCCGGTGTGGTGAGAGTAACTTAGAAACGCGGTGCCTTTTACATCCTTGGGTTTATTAAAGATGGTAAGACTTTTGTCTCCGTCGCTTTTCTGCTCCAAAGATTTAATTTTAATTTCACGCACACTTTCCTGACCGTGTTCGTTGCGTAAAAACATCATCATGTCGGCTTTACTGTCCCCCCAACCCACATCGCGTTTTTTCACTTCCTGCGATATTTCCATGCCCTGCTGTTCAGGGGTAAGGTTGGCTGCGCTAACAAAAACACTGGCACTCATTAAAGTTAATGCCAGGCTTGTTAACAACGTTTTACTGCTTTTTTTAAGTAACATAATATTCTCCAATTCTTTTAACTTAGTTTGACTGCGCGACAGATAATTCTGCGCTATCTTCATTTTCGATCGTGTCGTCGTTTTGCGAATTCTGTTTAGCGTCACTCTTATCGAGCAGCATTAATAGC
>Ga0209290_1001403_pt1 | contig 11553 bp, 11 predicted proteins | sample EN1Hudsemesocosm_2_FD_184632 | JGI IMG/M metagenome (GOLD analysis project Ga0209290, IMG submission 184632) | Methane-oxidizing microbial communities from mesocosms in the Hudson Canyon - EN10B Hudson Canyon (SPAdes) (version 2) | ecosystem: Environmental > Aquatic > Marine > Cold seeps... | reverse complement strand
CTTAGATCAAACTCCTTCTTGGCCGTCATTGTTCTATATCGCTTAATTGTATTGGGCGAAAAGCCGACTAACTTGGCTATTCGACGATTGCTATAGTCAGTTTTTAGTATGAGGGTGACAGCCTCTCTAAGATTATTTTTCATTTTTTTGTACCATTATTGGCAACACTCTATGTGCGACACAACGCAACAAGGTGATACCTGATGAGTTATTTAAGGCACAGAGATTCCTTAGGCTTAAAGCTACGTGCCTTGGGCCCCTTGACAGGAATTCACTAAATAACGATACTGAATTTGTCCGGAGTACTAATCTAGACAAATTCTGAAAACCTCGTTGGCTGCAATCCTTCGAGGTTTTCTTCGTTTTAATACCTCACATTTTTCATAAACATTTTTTTATTTACATTCACGCTTCTCCGTTTTTTCAGTTATCGAATTGATTTTCTGCTGTACTAGCCAACCCGCCACATCTTTTGTTAATGCGAATTTTCCCCTTCGATTGGGTATTTTAAAAAGTGGAATTGAAATTTTATTTCGACGGACTGATTGCCTAAAGCCATGATAAGTTTTGAAGCCTAAAACAGAACTCAGCTCAGCACCGCTGATAAGCGGTCCATATTTTTCCATCAGAGTTTCCTCCAATTCGTTTGTCTGGTTATCCATTAAGTCCACCATGTCGCAATAAGTCGCTTTTAATTGATAGCAAACTATTCTGAACTTGTGTATTGAAAACTATGTCAAATCAAAGCCACTTTTTTTACGGCTGAAATGACTTAAGTGGAGGTTGACGTGAAAACGGCAAGCGAGATCATTCTTCATCTCACAGGAAAAAAAAATGTAGCCGGTCCTCAACTGGCAAGTTTCCAAACGGTGGTATGGCTAAGAAGATTATTAACAGATCAAAATCTTTCACTCAGTAAGCTTGATGCAATTTTAAGTGCTCATCTAGGAAAGGAAGTAAACGGGCTTCCTCACAAATGGAACTCAAGCACTGTCATCAGACGAAAATCTGTTGAAAAAGTCGCTAGGATTTTTCCTGGTAGCCAGGAAGTATTTTACTGGCCTCTTTTCGAGCTATTACAAAACAAAGTTATGTCTAAAAACCGGATTCGAATACTTTTACGAAGATATCGACCAAGAGGGAAACATTATAGTCCCGTCTGGAAATTTCCAAACGATGAAGAACTTAAAAATAAAGATCGTTACTTTCCAATACTGCTTGAAAGTGATTCAGACGCTTTATTTCAAAGAGCTGACTTGCATGGTTTCACCGCCATACTTGGTTTGGTTCGACTGGCCGAAGCACAAAGATATGGTCATTGGCACCAAAGACACATGATGAATGCTTTCCGAGCCCTGCCTTCCATCGCCAAGATGCAGGAATTTTCCGAACATTTCGAAACAATCAAAACAGCACTTTTAAATTTGCAATCCAGAGTCATCACAACCAACACTTCCTTTGCCGTGAATTGGGAAATAATAAATAAACAAATTCAATCTACAGATTTCGAGCCTTACCGATATAAACGAAAATATGATGACGCCACCGGTCTATACGAAGAACCAGAAGACCCTATCATTTACTTCGCAGACCATCTTCTCATCTAACGTCACGATTTAACCAAATGCGCAATTAGAACCAGCATGGTGAGCACAGAAAACCATCTAAGATGCTCAACTAAAAACAGCGTGATAGGTCAAATTAAACAGCCCCCACAGTTGTAGGGGCTGCATCAAAATGCCATAGCTGCTGATGGACAGTGCGCACCTAAACTGGTTTTATCTGCTCACCATGCTGGCTTAAACTGCTCACCTTCGCTAAATAAATCCTGTATTGATTCAGCTTTCATCTAAGCAAATTTTTCGTTATCTTGTATTTGAGATCTAACTTAATTAAGGAATACATAACGAATTGGAGCAGCTAATGTTCAGACAAGTATCGCAAGTTGAAGAAATCAAAAGGCTGTCGAATGATTCAGAAGTTAGAAAAGAATTATGCGCTGCGGTAAACCGAAGTTTACGTGGATCAGCTGTCTCTCCTTACAGAACATAAATATAAAAAACTAGTAATTATCCAAGCTGATGGAGTGATGGAAGAGCTTCCTTTGAGAATTTAATCTATATATTTTGACAGTTTCTCTAGCATAGAGCATCACAGCTCCCCCTCCTTATGTAAGTCTATCAAGTAGGATGGGCATTTATCTGGCTTTCTTTCGGAAGTAGGTACAGCGTTTCTTTGGGCTCGTGTGAAGCGACCATAAGTGAAAAATTTAGTGCCTTCTATCTGGCTTCTAGCTATTTTCCGCAAATTTGCCTTGTCTCTCTCATCGAATTACTGTGAATTATTCAAATAAACAGTAATTACTGCTTATTTGAATAATTCACAGTAATTGACCTGAAGGTTAGTTAAGATCACTTTGGCTCTCTTACAGAAGATAAACGTCAAAAACTAATAATTATCCACGCTGATGGAGCGCAGGAAGAGTTTGCGTTAAGGGCCTAAAGGCTTTGCTGCTGCACTATTTCATTTCCTAGTAACAAAAAAAGGAAATGTTTCACTCTTATCTATCTACTAGATTAGCAACATTTTCCCGTCGGCTAATTCAATAGATATGCATATGGTTTCAGGATGTATGATTTAGACGAATATAGCCAAGCTTTTACTTCGAACGTGCTTGTTGTGTAAGATCAGTTAATCATATCGAGATAAGTACAAGGTTCTAATTATGAACGTATCGGCACATCGACTAATCAAACCCTCAAAAGAACAGCGAGTGTTCTTCTGTGGTGATGTGCACGGCAACTACTCGCAGCTCCAGGAACAATTGAGCGAAATTGGGTTTATGGTTAGCGAAGATATACTCATCTTAACCGGGGATATCATCGATCGAGGTACCGAGAATAAAGAAATGATAGAGTTTGCCACTTGTACTCCTGGTGTGTACAGCGTGCTTGGTAATCACGAATCCATGTTTTTGAGCGCCATACATGATGAACTTGTTCGTTCGATTTATACTTCAGCGAACATTGGTGGAAGCTGGATTGAACAGCATCCACATTCTGATCTAGAAGATATGGCAACCCTGATAGAAAACTGCATGCCAATTGCAATTACGATTGATCGGGGAGATTTCCAAATCGGTGTCATCCATGCTGCATCACCGCCTAATTGGCAAGACGTAATATCCCCCAAACCTGAAGATTCTGAATATCACCTATGGAGTCGTGAACAATTTGTAAACGCCAAAGACGGCGTTGATAATGATCATATCGGTGGTATCGATGTTGTTGTGCATGGTCATGTATGCAGCGATTTAACTGTCAGCGGAAATCAAGTCTGGATAGATACAAACTGGTCAACAGGCACACTATCAATATTAGAATCTAACGAGCTTTTAGAACTCGTTCGAACAAAGCCCAAGAGGCTGTAAATAGATCTGACACCTTTACCAGGTGGAGTAACCATTGGTTTCTATATCACTTACGTACCAATCAAAGTCAGCACAATCAACCTTAAGGGCACAAAAAACATCCTTCATGTTGGTGAAGAATTTTACCTGATTTGTTTTCTCTAAAATTAAGTTCATGCGCTTAGATCGTTAACATTGAAATGAGTAAGTCATTCAGACTATTGTTCTGCTAGATAACATGCTTTGGAACCCTTGATTGAAGGATCTCCACAAGTTTCTCATCCATATAATCGTAATCGTCTGGAATGTCTAATGCGATTACATTTTGGTCCTTTATGGCGTGCCCGAACTTACTTCTAAGCTTCTTTTTATGCATTTTTTCCATGACAAATATATAGTCAGCCCACAATATATCTTCGAGGCTAACATGGACATCTGCGTCATTGCTGAGACCGGCAGAACAAACCTCCCAGCCTTCTACCTCGGAAAATACTGATTCAGCGGTAGGACTTCTAAGCTTATTTTTACTGCAGAGAAATAATATTTTTTTCATTCGTTTATTCAGGCTTTGATCCCTAATTATTTTGATGCTGGCTCAGTCTGAGCTAGAATGCCTCTGACTTTAGTTATTCAAATATCGCTAACGGAGAGATCATGGCTATTATTGATGAAAACAAATCTTTTGTTAATCATGAACTTTTAGTGGTAAACACATTTATAGACAAGAACCAGAGAAACAGATTCAATACATTATTAAGTAGTAAAAAAGGTCGTGCAAAAGCCCGTGGTCTCATGTCTCACTCTATACGTTTCGTCCCTCATTTAATACATGAAATACCTACAAACAAACAAACATCCGAGGAAATCATTAAAATACTACTTCAACACAAAGCAAGCACCTCTTGTTATTTGATATCAGAGCATACGCGTCTCGATAAAACGGTAATGGGCCTTGCTGAAGCAATCAACGAAGTTGTCGGCTCAGGTATAGCAACTATTGTATCGTGCATCCCTGGAAAGCTCGCATATTTCGAGGGGGAAGGCTTTAATAACAGATTTATTTTAATTTCCGACAAAACCCACCCCTGATTTTAGCTTCCAATATTATAGGTATGAAAAGTTCCTAGGCCAATTTTTCCTGTTACTTGAACCTGTTTCGCCAGCCCAAGTAGCTCGTCACTCACATGATACTTTTGAGTTCTTTCTTGAAATGTCTCAACATCTTCTATATCTATAAGCCTGTACTTCTGTCCAACAAGATCAGCGTTTATAACTCCTCGATAATCATCAATACTCGAAGCAAGAGCAATAATATTCACATAAATCCCTTTCGTTAGGGAAAACTCATTGTTCCCTTCCAGAGGAACAATGCTGGCAAGTCCAATCCACAGTTCTTTTTTTTTCATCAACTATAATCTTAGTATTATTAATAATTATGATGCGTGCCTGGAATTTTATTGCCAGAAGCATCTGCTGGATGGTAATGAGGTTTTCCTACTGTAGGAGAAGGGTGGTTTATTGGAGGACCTTTTCCATCTTGTGTAGCAGCATCTTTCGCTTTTTTCTTACCTGAGTGATCTACATTCTTAATTTTAGGTTTACCACTTGGTCCGATATCTTTTTCAGGAATACCTTTAGATTTTGACTTCTCTCTCTCAGCATCTGCATCTCCAGTTTTAAATATACCAGAAGCAGCCGCCCACCAAGCTATCTGAGGCCCATACCATCCAGCAACTGCATTAGGGTCAATACCACAAGCAGCCGCTGCTGTAGCGACCGCTCGAGGGTTTCGAATAGCAACCCCTGGTATCGAAGAAGCAAATAAACCATACGGATCAATATAATTAACAGGGTTACCACCAACATACCCATAAGTATTCATCCCGCCCTGTAAACCAATAGGATCAGACTGAATATACCGCCCTAAACTGGGGTCATAATCCCGATAGTAATTGTAAACTAAACCAATTACGACTGGACGACACAAATGAGAATTAAGATCGAGTGATTACTGAGATACCGTACAAACATTGTGAGCAGGCCAAACCGGTTTCAGTGTTCACTTCAAAACAGCAGCCCCTATCAAGTTAACTGGTGCCCACACTTATGGGCACCGGGTCAAACTGCACAGGCTGCTGGTCAAACTTGCGCATCGGAACCAGTTTGCTCTGCTCGCCCTGCTGGATAACGTGCGCACGTTTATCGTATTAATTGAACTCGTAGATAGCAAAAAGCCCAGCGAATGCTGGGCTGTTAGATAGATATGTCACCATTTACGGTTAAAATGCGTGCTCTTTATTTATTAGTAACGCTCTTTAAGAATGAAGTAGCTATCAACTCGTCCGTGAACATCATAACAACATTAAGGTCGCGCAATACGTAAACATAGAAATCATTTGATTCTTGAGTGTTTTTTATCAGGCAACGTGAAACACGTTTACCTTCTAATTCTATTTTATTACCAAAATCTCCACACGGATTTGAAATATCACCCAATGGTAATAGTGTGATCAAAGAGTTCTGTTGTTTGACAAGACCGGCAACTCTTACTGTTACACCTGTGGCCTCATATTCATCTACAATCCAGTTACCTGAGAGCGAAAAACTTTTCCCACCCAACTCAAACTCCGTAGGGTGAGAAACCAAATCATAAGCAACAAAAAAAGTGTCCCTTACTTGTCTAAAACTCAATAGGATGCCAATACACAATACAACCAGAGACGCTACTATTATTTTCTTACTCATTGGGATACGGCTTCCCCTGCTAAGTTACCTATTCCATTTACAACCGCATCTAGTCCAGATGTAGGTACTGGACCCGTAATTGAAGAACCAGGAGTAGAAGAACCTACCCCTTGAACTCCCGAAGCTGCGTTCTCTAAATGGTCGTTATAATCTTGGTTCGATTGCTCCATATAAGGACCCGGATTACACTCTCCAGAAAGCATGCAACCATATGCATCAGACCGGTTTTCATTGTAATCCTCTATGTTATTCCTCGACTGCTGCAAATCATCATACCCATCAGAACAACTCTTAGTTGCCGCTGCGGTCCCCACAGCCGCGGCGGCACAAGCAATTGTTCCCAAAGGCCATACGAAACATTGTGCAAATAGGCCATAAGGGTCAGTCCTAGTAATCGGATTACCACCAACATACCCATAAGTGTTCATCTCGCCCGCTAAACCAATAGGATCCGACTGAATATACCGCCCTAATGTGGGGTCGTAATCCCGATAGTAATTGTAAACTAAACCAGTTAGTTACAGAGGCTAATTACGAAAAAAGGCGCATAATGCGCCTTGATATTATAGGTTTAGACTTCGTTATAGAGAGACTATTATTGTATAACTTTACTTAAAGCTATTTATTACGTTCATTACCCCATTTGTCTATAGATGTTCCACATCCACTACAGGTCCATCCTCCCCATAAAACTTCTTTCATGTTCTCAGGTTTTCTGAACGTATCCAAATCTTTTCCACATACAGGGCACTGCACATTTTTTAGAACCCCATGTTTACCCCAGTTGCTCCGTGAGTTTAAATTTATTCCCCAGCGCCCCTCTTTGTTTTTAGAAGATTTGTATATTTTCCAAACACCAACCAATAAAAAACATAGGATGAGCACTAAAGAAAAAATAATAATACTATTGTTCACAATCACAATCCTGACCTTTTTTAAGTAAAGCCGCAGCCCCAGCAGCAGCTAAACCACCTATTGCGCCAACTGCAGCCGCAGGAGCTAAAGCAGCTCCTGTGGAACCTGCAGTAAACACTCCTGCGACAGCACCACCAATACCCGATGCGGCTACAGGACCAGTAGTGCCTGACGAATTTAAACCACTGGAAACAATACCTCCAGCAATACTTCCAACAATTCCACTACCTGTGCCATCTGACCCAACCGCACCGGCAGCCGCAACTTGTCCTGCAGAACTAGTGACTATAGCACCACCAAGAGCGCCAGACAAAAGTCCAGATATTCCACCAGCTACTGCTCCTGGAAGAGCCCCAACACCCCCAGCAGCACTACCAGCTGCAGCACCTCCTAATGCTCCACCAACCAAGCCTCCAAAAGCACCAGAAATTGCTCCAATCGCTTCTGGAGACAAACAATACAGCCCATATGGGTCGATATAATTTACAGGATTACCACCCACATAAGCATAAGTATTCATCCCGCCCCGTAAACCAATGGGGTCAGACTGAAGATACCTACCTAAACTGGGGTCGTAATCCCGATAGTAATTGTAGTAGTAACCCGTTTCAGAGTCAGCATACTGGCCAGGAAAACGAATAGGCTGCTCAAGACTTCCTGACTCATTCTCTAATTCGCCAAAAGGCGTTTTATCTGATTTCCAAACAACATTCTGATCTTTATCTGTGACCACTTGAGGAGTACCCAAGTGGTCGTTGTGTACAAAGTAAATTTCCGATGCTGCAGAGGCAGGAAAACTTAATGCAGAAATTGCGATCGAAATGACTAGCCATACTTGAATTAATTTTAAAGTTCTCATTTTAATCTTCCTTAATCTGCTAATACATAATCGATAACTAACTCGGGATGCCTCGAAGCACTTGAGTTATTGCTTGAGTAATAACCCGTCAGATCACTTAAGGCGTTATCATTATCATCAATAGCGTGTTCAATACGTAGCTGAACTGTTGTAGTGTTTTGATTAAATCCTGTGTTTATAGCATCAACACCTATCTGAGATAGTATGGCTAATGCACTCAGCCCATCATTCACTACGGCGGTACTTTCAATACTTGAAGCGGCTTCAAAGTCAGCATTTTCAAGTGAAGGGTTACCATTAAATCCACCAACACTTAAGTCAACGCTAATTACACCTAAATTTGACGGGTCATTTTTGATCGACCCTGAAACTCTTGTGAGGTTAAGTTCAATATTCTTAAACATTGCACCACTTGGTATTGAAGCGATATCGAAAGATAAGATGCTTTTGTATTGCCGATCCTTTCCGTCATCTCCTACACGAATAGACATACTGCCACTTGCTCCAGTATTATTTTTTCCACCCACACCTGAAGTTTCACTAGACTCTCGAACCCAACCGTCCTCAGAAGCAATACTCGTAAATACAACTTGCTCAGTATCACAAACATTACCTACGCCATCCGAATCAGTATCTGTTTGATTTGGATTCACTATGTTTACACAGTTATCGCCATTATCACCGAAGTTGTCGCCATCAGAGTCCAACCATTCAGCAGCATTCAGTGGGAACACATCAACATTATCGTTTGAGCCATCGCCATCTGTATCGACATTATTCGCAGCGGTATTGGCATTAAACTCTTCAAGGTTTGTTAAGCCATCACCATCCAAGTCGGTCGCTGCATCCGAGCTTAGTAATGGGTTTAAACCATTCGCTAGCTCATAAGCATCAGGTATTAGGTCATTGTCATCATCGGTATCGGCATTATTCCCGATGGTATCGCCATCAGAGTCCAGCCATTCAGCAGCATTCAGTGGGAACACATCAACATTATCGTTTGAGCCATCGCCATCTGTATCAACATTATTCGCAGCGGTATTGGCATTAAACTCTTCAAGGTTTGTTAAGCCATCACCATCCAAGTCAGTAATTGCATCGGAGCTTAGTAATGGGTTTAGACCATTGGCTAGCTCATAGACATCGGGGATTAAGTCATTGTCATCATCGGTATCGGCGTTATTCCCAATGGTATCGCCATCTGAGTCCAGCCATTCAGCAGCATTCAATGGGAACACATCTACTTTATCGTTCGAGCCATCGCTATCCGTATCGACATTATTCGCAGCCGTATTGGCATTAAACTCTTCAAGATTTGTTAAGCCATCGCCATCCAAATCAGTAACTGCATCGGAGCTTAGTAATGGGTTTAGACCATTAGCTAACTCATAGACATCGGGGATCAGGTCATTATCATCATCGGGATCGGCGTTATTCCCGATGGTATCACCGTCCGTATCCAGCCATTCAGCTGCATTCAGTGGGAACACATCGACATTATCGTTCGAGCCATCGCCATCCGTATCGACATTATTCGCAGCGGTATTGGCATTAAACTCCTCAAGATTTGTTAAGCCATCACCATCCAGATCTGTGTTTGCATCTGTATTTAACAATGGGTTTAAACCATTGGCTAGCTCATAGACATCGGGGATCAGGTCATTATCATCATCGGGATCGGCGTTATTCCCGATGGTATCGCCATCAGAGTCCAGCCATTCAGCAGCATTCAGTGGGAACACATCGACATTATCGTTCGAGCCATCGCCATCTGTATCGACATTATTCGCAGCGGTATTGGCATTAAACTCTTCTAGATTCGTTAAGCCATCACCATCCAAGTCCGTAGCAGCATCGGAACTTAGTAATGGGTTTAGACCATTGGCGAGCTCATAGACATCGGGGATCAGGTCATTATCATCATCGGTATCCGCATTATTCCCGATGGTATCGCCATCAGTATCTAGCCATTCAGCTGAATCGATCGGGAACACATCAACATTGTCGTTCGAGCCATCATTGTCGAAATCGCCACTTCCGTCTCTATCTAAGGTTCCAAAGTAAAGCATCTCCCAGCGATCAAGCATGCCATCACCATCGACGTCCGCTGCTTCTGCTGCACCACTATGATTATCTGTTGGATCGGTGCCATCTGAATACTCTTGAAGATTAGTAAAGCCATCTTGGTCAAAGTCACCTTCAGCATTTTGATCTAAGTTACCAAAATATTGAATCTCCCATGCATCCAATAAACCATCGGCATCGGTATTGGATTCAGTTGGATAATTATTGGGATCATATGCTTCTAGCTCATTACTATTCACATAAGCCTTAAGATCAAGCTGGCTACCGTCAGAAAACTCAATTAATTCGATTTGCCAAGATGTACTATTATTCTCTCGAATCCAATTGTAAACCTGAACTCGCTCTCCAGTGGCACCTACATTAATCATTAAACTACTGCCAGCAAAACTAAAAGCCAAGTCATCCTGTGTAATGTTTTCACCAAATTGAATTTTATTGGTAGCGTAAGAATATCGATCGAGCACATTAATCGTGTCTTGCCCATCCCCTATAGAAAACTTAAAGGTATTACTACCGTTACTATCAACATTTGTATCATTACCAGGACCGCCTTCAAAAATATCATCGCCGGTATATCCACTCAAATAATCATCACCATCAAGACCCTGTAAGTGATAATCATTCGAAAGTTGACCATCAAGGGTATCATCGCCTACCGTTCCACGTAGTGTCAGCCTGGCATTGCTAACATATGAATAAAAGTTTTGAACAGGTCCATTATCAACCTGGACATTCACAACTCGATAGCGGCTCCCATTGATGTGAAACCAATTTCGAATTCTTAGTGTGTCTGCACCATCTTCCGATTCTAAAATTAAATGATTACCAGATTTTATATAGGTGATATTCTCTAAGTTCATGCCATTTACTAACTGAAGCGTATCGTTTGCCCAAGAGTAACTATAATACTGGTCATAATTCTCAATATCATCATGATCGTAACCTAAACCAAACCGATAAATATTTTGACCTTCATCTCCCTGAAGGTAATCATTACCAGCTTTTCCATCTAAAACATCATTACCAGAATTTCCAACAATGGTGTCATTCCCCCAACTGCCGGTAAGCGTTTCTGCATCGCTACTTCCAGTTACCGTTTGATCTACTATAGCCTCTACTTTTAATACAAAAGTATCTGTAACAGACTCTCCGGCATTATCTGTCGCGGTTATATCAATGGAATAATCACCAACATTTTCACTACTAGGATTACTTTCTAATAAACCTGTTACTTGATCCAATGTCAGCCAAATAGGCCATACTGAACCACCTGTAAGTGAAGCGATGTAAATTAGTGAGTCTCCTGCATCAATATCCGTAAAGGCATCACTCAATTCGTGTGTGTAAACTCTATTTTCAGGAACAGCTTTTTCACCTAAAGGAGATACAATTAAAGGTGCATCATTCACATTTTGAACCGTTAATTCAAAACTAACTTGTACGCTTTTTCCAATGATATCTGTAGCGCTAACGCTTAATGTGTAAGATCCAGCATCACTATTTGTAGGGCTAAAAGTAAATACTTGGCTTTGAGGATCAA
>Ga0209290_1001401_pt1 | contig 11581 bp, 5 predicted proteins | sample EN1Hudsemesocosm_2_FD_184632 | JGI IMG/M metagenome (GOLD analysis project Ga0209290, IMG submission 184632) | Methane-oxidizing microbial communities from mesocosms in the Hudson Canyon - EN10B Hudson Canyon (SPAdes) (version 2) | ecosystem: Environmental > Aquatic > Marine > Cold seeps | place... | reverse complement strand
CGCGTGGGCACAGGCTCATGGAGCACAGTTGCCATGACCGACGCCAATGTCAGCATCTATGTGGACTCAGCTGTGTCCCCTGGCAATCAGTACCAGTATCGAGTGCGCAGCTTCATTCTTACAAATCATAGCCAGTTTGCCCTAGGGGCGGCGGTAGTGGTGCCCATGGATGAGGTGGAGGTTAAACCAGCGGCCCCCACTAATTTAAATGCCCAACTGTTTGAAAACGCCATCCAATTAACCTGGATGGATGCCGCAAATAACGAAGATGGTTTTACCCTTGAACGTAAAGTCGACGGTGGCTCATGGAGTCAGCTTGCTATGCTGGCCATGAATGTCACCGCATATAGCAATTTAACCATTGAAGCCGGCAAACAATACCAATATCGCCTAAGCGCGTTTAATGGCGAAGGCAGCTCAAGTGCAGTGGCGTCAGCCAGTGTATTGGTGCCAGTGCAGCAACCAGATGGCGATTGCAATGAATCAACGCCTTTGTACGTAGCCGGTACCGCGTATTCAAGTGGTCAACAGGTTAGTCATGAAACCGGTGTATACGAGTGTAATGTTGGCGGTTGGTGCTCCAGTAACTCTGCGCTGCATTATGAACCAGGTAACGGCATTAATTGGCAAGATGCTTGGGCCAAAGTGTCAGATGCCTGTACCAACCCAGACGAACCCACTGAGCCCACCGTGACATTGCCTGCGCAGGTTGGCAGTGTCAGTGCACAGGTTAATGCGGGCATGACATCGGTCACCTTAAGTTTTAGTGATCTATCGGACAATGAAACGGGTTTTCAAGTTGAGCGTAAACTAAACGACAACAGCTGGATGGCCGTAGCCGAATTAGCCGCCAATGTAAGCGCCTATACCGATACCAGTGTTACAACGGGCAATGACTACCAATACAGAGTGGCCTCGTTCAATACTAAGGGGGCCAGTAATTGGCAAACCAGTTCACGCTTAACCCTGCAGGCGCAACAAACCTTACCCAATGTGGCCAGTAACGTGTTGGCCATCCTTAGCAGTGATCAAAGCCGTATTGATATTTCGTGGAGTGATACCTCAAACAACGAAACCGGCTTTAAACTGCAGCGTAAAGACAATGCAGGCTCCTGGATTGCCCTGGCCACCATTACTATGAATGGTGAGTCTTATGTGGATGACCAGGTAAGCGCGGGTAATGGCTATCAATATCGCGTGGCCCCCTTTAATGAGGTGGGCACCACCAGCTATGTGCAAAGCGGCAGCATCAATATCGAGGTGCAAAACACCAACGAAAACGAACTAGCCTATCAAAGCGCCTGTACCGGTTGTCATACACCCTCAGGTGGCATAGGCGGCAATCTGTTAGACAGCCGTGTTTCAATTAAGTGGGGCGCCGGTTCTTTTGATGAGTTTCTAAGCAAAGTGAATACCATGCCAACCGGCAGTTGTGATGCTCAGTGTCGCGCCAAGGCCGCCGATTATTTATGGTTAACCACTTGGGGCTTGCAAAAAGAAGTGGTGGTGGTGGCCAATGGCCGTGGTGTGCGAGGCATTCGTTTAATGTCGCCCAAGGAGTATCAAAACTCGGTATTTGATTTAACCGGTGTCAGTTTAAGTGATGATGAAATCCCTAAGCAGTTTTTTGATACGTCTTTTAAATACCCCACCCAAGGGGACACAGGCGTTGTTTTATACGAGAGCATGAAAAAATACCTGGCCCTGGCCGAGAAAATATCTGTAACCGCAAATTTATCTTTAATTGGGTGTGGTAGCGCGTCTTGTAATGCCAGTCAGGTTTCCCAAGCAGGCCTTAAAATATTGCGTCGCCCGTTAAGCGCAGAAGAATTATCGGCTTTTAATAATTTGAATAACGCCAGTGGCAGTCGTGAAATGCTGGCCAGCATGCTCATGTCCCCTTACTTTTTATACAAGATGGAATTGGGTGTTTGGAATAATAGCGAAAATGCTTACCAGTTGAACGACTATGAAATGGCCAGTTCATTAGCCTTCATGATTTGGGGTACCACGCCGAATACTGAGTTACTGCAACAAGCAAAAGATGGATTGCTCAGTGATGAGGCATCCATTGGTACTGTGGTAGATAACATGATGCAGGACGCCAAATTCTCAAAAAATATGGCTAACTTTGTTAAGTATTATACCCATAGCTATGAGCAGGCCAGCGAAAAACCCGGTTTATCACAAACCGTAATTGATGCCATGTATTCAGAGCAAGATACCTTTATTGATTATTGGTTAAACGATGATGACGCGTCATTTAACAAACTGTTTAACCCTGGGTACACCTTTGTGAATTCAACATTGGCCAGTCATTACGGCATTAACGATTCACAATCCAGTGTGCATAAGGTTGCTACTAATCGTAATCGAGGTGGTCTGCTGCATCAGGGTTTAACGCAAATTATGAATTCAGATTTTGCTGCCACTTCATTGGTAAAGCGCGGCAAGATGATTCGTGAAAACCTCATGTGTCATACTATGGGTGTGCCATCTGGAGTGGATCCGGCCACCATTCAATTGCCCAACACTGCCATGACCACTCGCGAGCGCTGGGACTTTATTACCGGTCCCACCGCATCAAACGGACAGTGCTGGGAATGCCATCAGCTTATGAATGAGCCGGGTTCCTCTTTGGAGCAATTTGACGCAGCCGGTAAATACCGCATGACAGAGCAAGACTACAATGGCAGCAGCGCCCAGCTCATTCTGGATGTAACGGGTACCCTACGCGACAATACTGCAAATACGCTTATGCAATATGAGGATGCTCGAGAGTTAACTGAGTTCCTGGGGAACAGTGAGCAGGCGAAATCCTGTTTCACCGACAGTTACCTGCGTTACGCCACCGGCCACAAGAGCGATGCCTATAACAAAGAAGAGCTTAGCGGATTGCAGGCCAAGTTTAATCAGGATGATAATGTGAAGGCCATGATTAAGTGGTTGTCTCAATCGGCCATGATGCGTTATCGCGTAGAGCGTTAAATTGATTTACTGCCCCGTAAGGGGTTTTTTATGGGCGCTGTTTTAAATATTGCTTGGGTGTGAGCCCAGTCCAGCGCTTAAACGCCCGTAAAAAACTCGCCGGCTCTGTGTAATCCAATGCCAGTGTTAATGCGCCGACGCTCATATCTTGTAATGCCAGCATGTCCAAGGCGCGTTTCTTTTTTAGTTCGTCTAATATTTCACGATAGCTAACACCTGCCTCGCTCAGTTTTCGCCCTAAGGTACGTTCACTTTTTCCAAGGGATTTTGCGATCTCGGGCAAGGCAGGAAAGTGAGTGTCGTAGCCTGAAATAATACGCTTAACCTGAGTGACGATATCATCGTGATCTGGAAATAAATTGCGCATAGCTTCATAGGCTTGCACTAAATGAATTTTGTGCACAAGGGGGTTGGAGTGGGGTAATACATGCCTGATCATAGAATAGGGCATGCGAAACCAATTGTAGGCTTGATCAAACTGAGGGTTAAAATCAATGTATTGCCGATAGGTTTTTAGCTGGGCCCCTGTGGGTTTTGGCCGGCAGGTCCCACAGCTGAGTAAAGCCTTATCGGTATCGGATAAAATTTCGCTGATGAAAACATACGAGCCCATTAAGTCTCGATCGGCAATAAAACTCTTAATTTCTGGTTTGCATCTAGGCAGGGTTAACCTTATTTCAAGGTAATCTTGTTCCATGTGTAAGGTGGAATGAGAATACAACAAAGACAAAGATTGAAACTGAACGCTTAACCGGCAAGCCTCAAGTAAGGTGGCAGACGTCATGATTAGCATGGCCAGCGCGCCATAAGAGGTAAAATTAATTTGCTTGCCCACTTCAATGCCCAGTAAGGGTTTATCCAGACGCGCTAAAATATCCCCTATAATTTCAAGCTCTACTTCAGGCTCAATGACGGCGTTTCCCATCATATTATCCAGGGCGATATTGTGTTTTTGAAGCAGTGGCAGAGGGTCCTGCCCATGACGTTCCATCAAGGTGATAAGGGGGATTAACCCCAATATTGAGCGTTTAGCGGCCATTTTCTCGCCTGAATCAACTAAAGCCGCCATTATGGCTGTAAATGCTAATTATTGACAGAAAGTGATCTATTTCTTTGTCTGTCGCTTGCGTACTTTTAATGCATAACAATAAAACAGGGTTGGGCAATATGAGCAATTCAATCGAAAAGCTGGATGTATTAATAGTGGGTGCCGGAATATCAGGTATTGGCATGGCATACAATATGTTGAAAAATCGGAAACAGGATTCGTTTGCGGTTATTGAAAGCCGTGACAACATTGGCGGCACCTGGGACTTTTTTAAATATCCGGGCCTTAGGTCGGACTCCGACATGTATACCTTCGCTTATTCATTTAAACCCTGGCGTCATCGTGAATATATTGGCTCGGCGGAGCGCATTAAAAATTACCTTAAAGAACTGGTAGATGAAAACAACATAGAGGAAAAAATTCGTTTTCAAACCCGAATTACCTCGGCCAATTGGGATTCTAAACTAAATGTATGGAAGCTGGTGGCAAGTAAACGGGATGGATCCAGCTATCAAATTCATGCCAAGTTTTTTGTCTCGTGCACGGGTTACTATAATTACGAAAAAGGCTATTTGCCTGAATTTGACGGTTACAGTGATTTTAAAGGGGATGTGATTCATCCACAGAAATGGCCTGAAAATTATGACTATTCGGGTAAAAAGGTCATTGTCATTGGTAGTGGTGCCACCGCCTTTACAGTGGTGCCCACTATGGCCAAAAAAACCGCTCACATAACCATGTTACAACGCAGCCCAGGTTATGTTTATAACCGACCCGCCTCCGATGTATTGTTCAGGGTGTTATCAAGAGTACTGCCTAAAAAAATAACTAATAAAATTATGCGTTATAAATATTTGTGCTTGCAGCAGTTTGGGTATGGTTTGTCTAAGCTCTTCCCTAATTTTGCTAAAAAGTCTCTTATTAATGGTGTGCGCAAAGCGGCCGACAATAAAATTGATGTAGGTAAACACTTCACCCCTAATTACAAACCCTGGGATCAGCGCGTTTGCATGGTGCCCGATAACGATATGTTTGAAGCCGTTAAGCGCGGTGATGTAAGTATAAAAACAGAAAATATAAAACGCTTTACCAAAAAAGGTATTTTACTCACAACCGGTGAGGAGTTAGAGGCGGATCTTATTGTGACCGCAACTGGGCTGGACCTACAGATGATGGGCGGCATGGAGCTGGCAGTAGATGATACTCCTGTGGCAACCAATACATTAACAAACTACAAGGGCATGATGTTTAGTCAGATGCCTAATATGGTGATGATTTTTGGGTATACCAATACCTCGTGGACGGTGAAGGCGGAGCTTTCTTATGACTATGTCTGCCGTCTGTTAACCTACATGGATAAAAACAATCATAAATCGGTTTTTCCGTACTTGGCTGAAGAGAATAAAAGTGAGGGTTTAGTGGGCCTAACATCTGGCTATATTTTACGGGCACAAGACCGATTGCCAAAACAGGGGGAGTCTTTCCCTTGGTGTAATAAAGATTTTTACTTCGCCGATATCTTTGCCATCAAACACAGCAAACTTAATGACGGAGTTTTAAAGTTTGATGATAACTCGGTGTTGCCAGCCTTTCATGGCGCGGGCTCTGATTCTGAAGCGCCACTAAAACAAACAATGAATCTATAAGGTGCCAATCATGAACCCATTACCGCCAGTGGTGTTAATACATGGTATGTGGAGCACCCCAGACACACTAAAGGATTTGAGGTTGAGTTTTGAAACGCAGGGCTATTGTGTTCATGTGCCCAGGTTACCCTATCATTTTTCACTAAATGAGATGCATACTGAAAACCGACAAGGGCTTAGGGCGTCAGGAGTGGATGACTATGTGGCGAGTATCTCACAATTGATATTGACTCTGGAATCACCTCCTATTGTTGTGGGGCATTCACTGGGTGGCTTACTGGCGCAACTGATTGCCACTAAACATGAATGCAAAATGTTAATTCTATTATCGTCAGCGGCGCCAGCGGGTATTAATTCCTGGAGTTGGTCGGTAATACGAACGTTTGGTCATAACCTATTTAAATTCCCCATGTGGCAGTCCCTTATTAATTTGAATAAAAAAAACATCGCCTACGGAATAGCCAATTCACAAACGGGTGTTATTAAAGACGAGATAGCAGGGGAGGCAACGTTGGAATCGGGCCGTGTATCTTGGCAAATCGCCATGTGGTTTCTTTACCGTAAACCTCTAACAAAAGTTGATTTTGAAAAGGTGCGCTGTCCGGTATTAGTGATTGGCGGAAGTCACGACAAAATAACCCCCATTTGTGTGCAGAGAAAAATAGCCAATAAATATACACATAAAGCGACGTTATTGGAGGTAGAGGGAGCTTGTCATTGGACGGTTGGTGGCAGTTACTTTAGCAAAGTCAGTGACGGCCTGTTTTCATGGGTTAATATTAAAAACGCGATAAATAGAGGGTAAAGCTATGAGTAAAAACTGGAAGGACAAAACCATTCTGATTACCGGTGCAGGGTCGGGTATCGGTAAGGCGCTGGCTAAATTAATGGCACAGCAAGAGGCGAAATTAATTTTAACCGACATCAATGAAGACAATTTGCGAAGTACCTGTGAGGAGTTAAAAAACAATCTATGTTTGTCCATGGTGGCGGACGTAAGCAAAAAAGAGAATTGGCAGGTATTGGCGGCGAAAGTACAAAACTCCATAGGCTACCTGGATGTACTGGTGAATAACGCGGGTATGTCAACGTTTGGCTATTTTGATGAGTTAAGTGAGTCGTTATTTAATAAAGTGATGGACGTTAACTTTAATGGCGTAGTGTTAGGCTGCCGGGAAATGATGCCATTGCTCGAGCAATCTAAACGCGGGTTAATTGTCAATGTGGCGTCTATTTTTGCCATGATTACTATGCCAATGATGACCCCTTACCACGCCTCAAAATTTGCAGTACGGGGGTTTACCGAAGCGCTTAGGCAGGATATGGCATTCGCCAATAAAAATATTGATATCGTATGTGTAATGCCAGGGGGCATTAAAACCAATATTGCCAATTACGCGACAATCGAGGGAGGTAAAGATAACAACTTTGCAGCCCATTTTAACGCAACGGCAAAGTCTACGCCTGAGTATGCTGCAAAGGTGATTGAAAAAGGCATGCGCAAGAAAACCTTCAAAATACTTATTGGGGCGGATGCAAAATTTGCCAGCATGCTTAATAGAATATTTCCAGTAAGTTACCACAAGATTACCAATGCATTTATGGGGGTTAATAAAATGATTGGCTGACGCTCCATATTAGCTTTGTGTTTAATCAAAGCCTCGAAAGAGGCTATTTTATGGTGGCATACTAGAGTCACAGTGTCATTAACTTGGGGAAAGCTTGGCAATAAGTTTTTCATCTTGCTTAGCCTTGCTATTACTTTAACTCGCTTGATTCAGATGGTCGCTCCATAATATTAACCCCCCCCCTTTGTGGCGTATATAAACCCCTCTTATTTAGTTCGCTATACCAAATGATGTATATATGGTCGTTTGTGTTTTTTAGAAAATCTTATCTGCTCATTAATCTTGGTTGGCACGTAATGTCAGTCTCAAAAATGAAAGGAATGTCGATGAAGAATAACAATAGTCTAGATATATCTAGTACTTGGCAGGATGGGCGGGAAAGTAGTTGCTTCCCCGCGAATAAACTACGTGTAGTCAGTGTTCCACTAAAAATAATGTTTGTTCTTTTACTGGCGGCCTGTACGCCAATTGAAAGCCCAGACCTAGTGAGTAATCAGGAAATACAGAATGACTATGGAGATGATACCCCTGTAATTGACCAGGGTGACAATATCTCTTTGAAAATACGGGTTAGTGCCGATACCCATGCTGAAAAGTCGCAGCCAGAATTGAACTTTGGTAATAGTGACAGTTTGAGAACCAGGTTAATCGAGAAAAATAATGATTTAACTCGTAGTGCATTTCTCTCATTCAGTATTGTGGATATTCCGCAAGAAAAACTGATGGGCGCGAAGCTTCACCTTTATACCCGGCTTAGCGGTGGAAGCGCTCTTTCTGCAGAGCTAGATTTTTACGAAACCAATGCAGATTGGATGGAAACAGAATTATCCTGGAGTAACAAACCCATGCCGACGGTTTTTCTTGGAAGCAAACAATTTAAACCCGCTTCACCAACAATGAGTGAATGGTTTGTAATGGATGTTAACAAAGCACTACAGGCTGCAATAGATAGAAGAGAAACCCACTTTAGTGTCAGTGCTGTAACAGCTGACAATGTCAATGTGGTCATTCAAAGCAAAGAATCTAGCAATGGAGTATATGCTGCCTACTTAGAATTGGTGGGCCGAGCTGAGAATGAACCAGTTAACAGCTCTGGAGATGATGCAGAGGGTAACGCAGGCAATAGTGCTGGCAATGGGACGGAGGACAGTACAGATCATATTGCTGACACTGAAACGGATGATACAGCAGATAATAATACCGACAATGACGTAGGCGATAGTACAGATAATAATACCGGCAATGAAGTAGACGATAGTACAGATAATAACTCAGGCACTGGGACTGGTGATGCAGCGGATAATAGCTCTTCGGGAATGGAGCAGCTGGTCCGTGGCGAAGCACTGTGGACTCAGAAAAGTTGTTCTAATTGTCACGGTGATAAGGGTGATGGGCAACCAAAAGGTAGCAGTATTCTAACTAGCGTTAGCGATAATTCGGCCATTTTTGAAGTGGTGACCACTATGCCTATTGGGAACGCGGCGGCCTGTGGTCAGCAATGTAGTGAAGATATTGTTGCTTGGTTGGCCTTTACTAATCAGTTAGAAGTGACAGTGCCTGATGATTCAGGTAGTTCTAGCGAAAATCCATCTGATGATAACTTACCGGTGGTATCCACTCCACAAGCTCAACTTCAACTTTTGCATAAAGCGACGTTAAACCTTGTAAGTCGTGTTCCCAGTGAAGGCGAAATGGCAAAAGTTAAAGAGCTGGGTATGGCAGGCTTAAATCAGGTTATTTCAGGATTGACAGATGAGGAGGCGTTCTACGATCGAGTGGTAGAAATCTATAATTTCAGCATCACGGATAACCCATTTATTTACCTGTATAGCTATGGAAAACAGTTTGAAGGCGGAGGTTCACGCTGGTACAACAATATTGCAAATGGCCAAGATCAAGCAAAAGACTATAGTGATGATTCTATCGGTGGTGACTTTAATAACCTGATACGTTATGTGGTAAAAAACAACAAACCCTTTACCGAAATTTTAACGGCCGAATACAGTGTATTCAATTATTATGGCGCCAGAACCTATAATCAGCACGCTCAACATAATTGGGCAAAGGTAAAAAATCCTCAGTATTCAGCAATTCCTTATGATCCTAAGGATTTACGTGAAATTGTATTGCCCATACCACAGGCTGGTATATTCACCACCGGTGCTTGGCAATTTAAAACCCCTACTACCGAGACTAACCGTGGGCGTCATCGTTCTTACAAGGTTTTCTTGGACTACTTAGATGTTGATTTACTGAGTATTCCCGGTAGTCGTGCCGATGCTGCAGATATTGCCCATGCTAACCCAACCCTTACAAATGATGCTTGTACTGGTTGTCACAAGGTAATGGACCCTGTGGCATCAACTTTTGCTCATTGGAGTGCGGGCGGCGTGTTTAGCTCGTCAGCAAAGCACTGGGAATATGACACAATTTTACCGGCTGGTTTTAATGGTGATGATATGTCGGTCAATAGTGGTTATAACCCCATACAGTGGATGGCACAGAATGTGGCCAATGATAGACGTTTTGCCGTAGCGACCGTTAAGAAACTCATTAAAGGTTTTACTGGTTTTGAATTGCTCAGTCCAGCGCAGGTGAAGTTGGAGCCTAAATTGCAATCGCGCTACGAATATCAAATTCAGCTGATAAATTCAATGGTCGATGAATTTGTAGCCAGCGGTCATGACTTTAAAGCACTGGTCAGAGCTGTAGTGCTTGGAGAATTTTACACCAATAGTGTTGCAACGGGGGGGAATTCTCGAGCAATTCCGGCACCAAGGCTTAATCGCAAACTCATGTCCTTGCTGGATGTTAATTGGATTAAACATGGCAGTCATGAATTAGCTACTAAAATCAGAATGGGAGCGCTTTATCAGGCTCAACCTAATGGCATGATGAGTACCATGTTGGACTTAGCATCCGGTATATTTTCATGTAAAGCTGTCAGTAAAGATTTGAACAAGTCACAACCCACCTTACTACCTCATAGTGATATTCAGAAACAGATATTTGATGTTAATGGAAGCCCAATTAATGTTGAACACGAGTCCATTAAAAAAGACCTGCAGCAGCTTTATTGGCATTTATGGGGGCAGCAAGTAACGCTGGATAACGATGAATTACTGACTGACTACCAGTCCTATTTAGCTCTATTGGCTAAAGGCCAAAAGGCACTGCAAGACAAGTCTATTAATCAATGGCTAAGCAGTACTTGCCATAATAATGTGGGGGTATCCACTGACCCTGATTACCGAGTACGTGCCTGGATGGATATGGTCAACCTAATGATCAATGATCACCGTTTTATTTTTGAATAGGAGATACTGAAATGAACCGTAGAAATTTTTTAAAGAATCTAGCTGCCGCTTCTGCAGCAACAGCCAGTAGCTCAATGTGCTTAAACTCACCTGCTTTTGCTGCTGGGTCCGATAGACATTATTGGGTTTTTGTAACGGCTAATGGTGGTTGGGATACCACCAGCATGTTTGATCCTAAAGGTCATGAAGTAAAGAGCTTTAAGGGCTCGGTGAATCGATATTCACAAAATGATATTCGGCAAGCTGGGAATATTCGTTACGCCCCGGTGCCTGATGGGATAAATAATCAGGATTACATTAAGACATTTACAGAGAAATATTATCGCCAGTTGTTGGTGCTTAATGGCGTGGATATGGGGACTATAAATCATAAAACGGGAATCGATATCGCTTTGTCTGGTTCGGATAGCCCTGCCTACCCAGCAACAGCTGCCATGATCGCCACGTTAAATGCGTCGTATCAACCCATGCCATATATTAATGCAGGTGGTTCATCTAAAACAGCAGGTTTAGTGGCAGCTTCTGCATTACCTCGTGAACAAGTATTTTCCGATCTTAGGAACAAAGATCAATGGACCGCAAAAAATAACCGAGATCTGCTAAATCAACTAAAGCTGGATAAACTACAGCGCCGAGCTAGTAATAGTGTCACCCAACGAGACGCACAAACCATTAACCAGATGCTAGGAGCTAGAAAGAGTGGCTCTGACGTATCGGACTTCATTGACCGATTGCCATTCAGCAATAATATAACGCGCTATCAGGAGTACAGTGAAATTATTGCCGCAGGATTTGCAGAAGATATATCCAACAGTGCGCAGATTCAGGTAGGCGGTTTTGACACCCACTCTGATAGTGATAAAGGACAATACGGGCGTATTGATGAATTACTATCCACGGTCGATCATTTATGGCAAGAACTTACTCGTCACAATATTGCCCAGTATACTACCA
>Ga0209290_1001398_pt1 | contig 11597 bp, 12 predicted proteins | sample EN1Hudsemesocosm_2_FD_184632 | JGI IMG/M metagenome (GOLD analysis project Ga0209290, IMG submission 184632) | Methane-oxidizing microbial communities from mesocosms in the Hudson Canyon - EN10B Hudson Canyon (SPAdes) (version 2) | ecosystem: Environmental > Aquatic > Marine > Cold seeps... | reverse complement strand
GGCCAATGCTTTACCAATGCCATCGCTTGCTCCGGTAATGACAATACTCTTTGATTTGCTTGTTGTTTTCTTAGCTGTTTGCTTAGCCATGCGTTTTGTCCTTTATGTGCTTAGCCATTGGGTAAGATTGATCGATACAGTATATTGAGATGTCAACTGGATCAAGTCTCCTTATCTCGACTACAAAAGACCAAGACACTTATAGACTTCGCAATTCAGACAGGAATATAATCATCTTTCTTGTATCAAGCATACAAGTGAAGCTGTGTATTCTATAGTGTATTTTAACAACAAAAAATCATGTTCTATTTCATGCCAAATAGGGATCATCATGCCAAGCACTAAATCGTTCACCCACTTTCGAACCTGTAATTTATGTGAAGCAATGTGCGGTATCGCCATTCAAGTAGAAGATCAGCAAATTCTCTCGATAAAAGGCGACATTGATGACCCCTTTAGCAAGGGACATATTTGTCCTAAAGCGCTGGCATTAAAAGATATTCAGGAAGACCCTGACCGTCTGACTCAGCCACAAATGAAAACCAAAAATGGTTGGAAGAAAATTTCGTGGAATCGCGCTTTCGACATTGTCGCGAATAAGATAAAAGATACACAGCGCACACACGGTAAAAATGCCGTAGGCGCTTATTTAGGTAACCCCAATACCCACCACCATGGCAATATTTTATTTGGGCCACAGTTTCTGCATGCACTCAGAACCCGAAATAAGTTCTCCGCGACATCCAATGACCAATTGCCCCACATGCAAGCCAACCTTGAATTATTTGGTCACCAGCTATTATTTCCGGTACCTGACATTGATCATATGGACTTATTCATATTATTGGGCAGTAATCCTGCGGCTTCGAATGGCAGCTTGATGTCGGCGCCAGATTATCAAAAACGTTTAAAGAAAATCAGCAGCCGTGGCGGTGAGACCATCTTGATTGATCCGCGTAAAACTGAAACAGCTCGGGTATGCGATCAGCACTTATTCATCAAACCAGGTACTGACGCTCTACTTTTACTCGGCATGTTACATACATTATTTGATGAAAACCTAATTGAAGGCGGACGCTTAAGTACCCACCTTGAAGGTATTGCTGAAATCCAACTCATCAGCACAGACTACAGCCCTGAAAAAGTTGCCGCTCTCACCGGCATTGACACTGATACGATTAAGTCGCTTGCGCGCAAGCTTGCATCTACACCTCGCGCTTGCTTATTCGGCCGTATGGGAACCTCTACGCAGGAATTCGGCGGGATAGCGACATGGCTTATTTACGTTATCAATATACTGACTAACCATCTTGATGAACGCGGTGGTTTGATGTTTACCAAACCCGCGGCCGACTTAATAGAACTCGGCGCCTGGACTGGCCAAAAGGGTCATTTTAATCGTTATCAGAGTTTATCTGGTCTACCCGAATTTGGCGGTGAATTGCCAGCTAATACCATGGCAGACCAAATTCTGCTGCCCAGTGATGATCAGGTTAAAATGATGATCACCTTGGCCGGCAACCCCGTGCTAAGCAGCCCGAATGGTCAACGTCTGGATCAAGCTTTTGACTCACTAGACTTCATGGTTTCTATTGATTTTTATTTAAATGAGACCTCTCGTCACGCTGATATTATTTTGCCGCCGACTGCACCTCTTGAGCAGTCTCATTTTGACCTTGCATTTAATTTATTGAGCGTCAGAAATGTCGCCAAGTATTCGCCAGCACTTTTTGAGACTCACAAAAATACCCGCCATGACTGGCAAATATTACTTGAACTCAAGCACCGTTTATTAGGCCATGACTTAAACAGCCACATAAAAGAACAAGCTTCTTACCAAGTACTAAAGCGCTTGGGGCCTGACGGCCTATTAGACATTATTCTCCGAACAGGGCCTTATGGCACGCAATTTCCTGGCACCAGTCAAATTGGCAGTTTTATTGTTGATGCCCTCCAAGGTTTTATTCCCTCCAAGCACCCTGTCAGGAAAATCCTTGATTTAAGCCCCTACGGCTCCCCCAATAGAAGTCTAAGCAAAGGCCTGTGTACCAGTTCTTTATCAAACTACCCCCATGGGATTGACTTAGGCCCATTACAATCTAGATTACCCGAGCGTTTATATACCTCTCAAAAACGTATACGGCTTGCACCCAGTTTATATCTTAAAGACATGAGTCGACTCAGAAAGCGTATTGAACAGTTAGCTCAAAGTAATCCAGGCGATGACAAGTCCTTACTTTTGATTGGTCGTCGCCATGTCCGCTCTAATAATTCCTGGGTGCACAACAGCCACCGTTTAGTAAAAGGCAAAAACCGCTGCACGCTCATGATTCATCCTGACGATGCCCAAAATGCAGGTTTAAAAAATGGCGACTATGCTCGTGTTCGCAGTCGAGTGAGTGAAGTTGAGATTGAAACGGAAGTCACCGACACGATGATGCCCGGTGTCATCAGTATTCCGCACGGCTGGGGACATCATCGCGAAGGCACACAAATAAGAATCGCCTCCAAGAGACCCGGCGTCAGTATTAATGACTTATGTGACGATCGTTTCGTGGATCGCTTAACAGGCACATCAGCATTAAACGGTCTGCCCGTATCGGTTGAAAAAGTCAGCCAGGCGAGTAAGAAGTCAAAACCTCGTGCGACAGCACGTAAAACCAAGGCACGTGTTCGTATCAGCGCCAAGCTGTCATGAACGATACATAAACCAAGCCACTTATAAAAAGTAACTATATAAATGATCATTCAAGCCAGCCAAATCAGTGCGCAAGCATTGGATAATTTAATTTCAGAATATTGTCTAAGAGACTGGGGCTTGAACGACATTGAATCACCTTTAGAAGCACGCAAACAACAAGTCAAAACAGCTTTGGATCAAGGTACATTAGTTATTTTATTCAGCGAACATGAGGAATGCGCACATATAACCTCTGCCGCTGAACTCAAGATGGAATAATTGGTATTCATGGGCTACACAACTCAACACCCGCCTATCATGTCACCAGAGCTACTCACAAAAGCAGCCGGTGCGACATGTTATCAAGCAGCTTTGGCGCTTGCAGCCAAACACAAAATTGAGGAGTTTCATGCAGATTCGAAGTCTGCTACCGCTTGCATCAACGGCTATCAAGTTAAAATCAATTACCGAAAAGACCATGTAGAGGGCGCTTGTCAATGCCCCGATTCGGATGGTTTTGACTTTTGCCAGCATTGTGTTTATTTATGCCTTCATGCTAATAAAAGCACGCAACAAATTATATCTCTTTCGAAAGGCCCTGATAAAAGTAAAATACTCGCCTTCCTACTGAGTCAAGACAAGCAAACACTTGCCAAACACTGCCTCGAGCTCATTAAGCAAGATGCAGAGCAATTTGATCGCTATCTACTTAAGGCATCCTTAAGTGCTGAAACGATCAATTACAGTCAACTCAAAGCCCAAATTACCGATTTGACGCGCAAGCAAGAAAATTTATTCAGCCAGCGGCAGGTCAGGCACTTCTTCGCCAAAATTGAGCGCTTTGTTGAAGAACTTGCTTTAATCAATCTAGAGCACGAGCCCGAGAAATTACTCAAAGTGATCGAGCATGCTTTTGCACGTTTGAACCGCCTGCTTGAAGTCATTGATGACTCGACCGAGCAACGCTCGAAATGTGTCACTCGGTTTCGGCAGATCTACATACAGTTAATAAGCATTATTACTGGCAAACCGGAAACTAAAACAAAACGTTTTTATACGCTCTGGTTAAATGACCAGTTTGAGTTACTTAGCCCTCAAACAGATGAAATTCTTGCTAGCTTAAGTCAAAAAGTGTTCAAAAACACAGTGATAAAGGCATGGGAGAAGCACTTGAAAACGGACGAAGAAAGACCATCAAACGCCAACTTGCTCCGCTGGCAGAAGAACAAGATTATTCGTTATTTACTTGAAGATGCGATACGCAATAATGATAAGGAAAAAGAAGGTAATTATCGTAATGCCTTAAATACATCATCTTAACAGCAACGATGGCCCCTTACTCCCATCTTCGAGACGGCATTCAAGAAACAAACCTCAAAGACTGGTATTTTTCAGATCCGCCCCCATCTTATTACCATCACAATTATCTCTAAATCTATAAAATTTACTAAGCAAGGAATATAGCAATGACCGATACAGGCTCACCTGAGATTTCAATGAATGTTGACGAATTATTTTTGGAAGAAGTGTTCACCGACAATAAAGTCGGCACTATCCGTCGCATGACGCCTGTTAACGCGACGGGAGAAGCTGATACGTCTCGCCCTGTCATGTTTATTGGTAATACTCAAATGATGACGCCAGCAGGCCCACTACCGCTTAATTTTGAGTTAGAAGGACAAACCTTAGGTGAAGCCGCTGCTAACTTTGGCACAGCAGCCAATAAATCCTTAGAAGATACCATGGAAGAATTACAGGAAATGCGTCGCCAGCAAGCTTCCCAGATAGTGATGCCTGGACAAGGCGGTAGCCAAATCCAAATGCCTTAACAGCAGGCACTTACCTAAACATAGAGGAAATAGCTTAAATATATTTTCTCTATGTTTTATACCGCCCTAATACCTCTAGCCATTTTCTAAGTTCGTTTCCAGGTCCTGATAGCACGCTAGGGTAAAGCGAGGACTACAAATAGCCAGAAAAACCAGCGCGTCCTCACCTACATTTTTAATTCTTTGCCTGGTTTCAGGCGGAATAAGCACTACGCTCCCTGCTTGAACCTTTTGTTCTGGCCCAGAACCCACTGTTACCAGCCCTTCTCCCTGCTGAATAACATAACGTTCAGTCACCCCTTTCAAGGCATGATAACGAGTAGTACAACCTGCATTAACTCTAGCTCTTGCGATAGAAACCTCAGGGTCACTTTCAGTGTTTAACATCTCCAGAATGTAGCAACCTTCATCGAAATAGTACTCCTTGCTTTCGGGAATTGAAAAAACCTTTGCTATAGTCATTTTTATCCTTTGTGTTTCTTGTTAAAATCGCCGCCCATATTAACACCCTTTTTTACTGCCTCTTTAACTCACTTATTTAAAGCTATATTTAAATAATTTGCTGAGGCACCGTTTACCAAAGAGCTATCATTTAATGACATATACTGTAGGACAACGCTGGGTCAGCCAAACAGAACCCAAACTAGGCTTAGGAATCATTAGCGAATTTGAAAATCGTCGCGTCACTATCACGTTTCCTGCCGCCGGTGAGAGCCGAACATATGCATGCCAGAATGCGCCTATCAGTCGCGTCATTTACAAAACCGGTGATACCATCTCGAGCCATGACGATAGCAGTTTTATGGTACTTAAAGCGGACGACAGCAATGCTTTAATTCAATATCTCGTAACGCCAAGCGATCAAACCAACAATCCAGAAAAGCCATCACACATATTAAGTGAAGTTGAATTAAACTGTTTTATTCAGTTTACCTCTCCCCTCCAGCGCCTTATCAGTGGTCACTTTGATCGAAACCGTGCTTTTCGTTTACGCTACGAAACCCTGAAGCATAAACACCGTTTACAGCAGTCTTCTATTAATGGTTTGCTAGGCTCACGTACCAACTTACTTCCGCATCAAATATATATTGCTGATAAGGTGGCTAAACGTCATGCGCCACGGGTATTACTAGCTGATGAAGTAGGTTTGGGTAAAACCATCGAAGCGGGCATGATTCTACATGCCCAGTTGCATAACGGCCTGTCCAAGCGAGCTTTAATTGTTGTGCCTTCAACCCTCGTGCATCAATGGCTGATAGAGATGTTACGCCGCTTCAATCTGCGTTTTTCTATTTTTGACCAAGACCGTTTCAGCTCTCTTTTAGAAGAAGGCATAGATAACCCTTTCGAGACCGAACAATTAATATTATGTGATCAAGACTTCCTGACGTCCAATGACATCGTCCAGGCTTCTGCTATTCATGCAGACTGGGATTTGCTTGTGGTCGATGAAGCACATCATCTGCATTGGTCTGAAGAAGAAAGCAGCCTTGAATACGAGTGCATTGAAGCACTTGCAGCACGTAGTCGAGGCGTATTGTTACTCACGGCCACGCCTGAACAGGCCGGGCTTGAAAGCCACTTTGCAAGACTTCGTTTGCTGGACCCCGATCGCTTTCATTCATTGAGTGAATTCATTGAACAAGAAAAAAACTATGAGCAAGTATCGACACTGGTCGGTGAACTTCAAGCATTACCTGAAGATAGTCCACTTCCCGATTCAGTCATTCAACTTTTAGGTGAAGACTCAAAAAGCACGCCAATCCCGCAGGTCATTCAAGAACTTTTAGACCAACACGGTACGGGGCGAATTTTATTCAGAAATACCCGACAAGGCATCAGTGGTTTTCCTGACAGAGTGTTAAATACTTATGCTTTAGAGCCAAATAACACAGCCACTACGAGCGACGACCCTGAAGAAGTACTGAAAAATAATCCTCGCGTCGCTTGGCTTACAAAATTCCTGAAAGCTAATAAAGCTGAAAAAGTACTCATCATATGCAGTTCGGCCGAGTTATCTTTAGCCCTTGAATCCTATTTGCGACGCCGGGAGGGTTTGCTCACAGCCTCTTTTCATGAAGGCCTTAGCATCATAGAGCGAGACCGTGCAGCCGCTTACTTTGCCGACAAAGAAGAAGGCGCTCAAGCACTTATCTGCTCTGAAATAGGCAGTGAAGGACGTAATTTTCAGTTTGCTCATAACTTGGTGCTTTTTGATTTGCCTGAAAACCCCGACTTACTTGAACAACGTATTGGCCGACTGGATCGTATTGGACAAACGCATGATGTTCAAATCCACGTTCCTTATCTGGCGGGTACCTGGCAAGAAGGCTTATTCAATTGGTATGACCAGGCACTCGATGCGTTTACGCATAGCTGTGCAGCCGGTTACGCCATCTATGAACATTTTGAGCAAGATCTGGATGACTATCTGTCACTAGATGACTTCGAGAGTGAAGCAGCTAAAAGCTTTATTACAGAAGCCCGCCAACATAGAGATCAGGCAATGGCAGCCTTGCAAAGTGGACGCGACCCGCTATTAGAATTGAACTCATGTAATCCCGAGAAAGCTGAACAGCTCATCAATCAAATTGAGTCAGAAGAAGATAGCCAAGAATTATCGACCTTCATGGAAAAACAGTTCAACTTATACGGCGTGGAGCAAGAGCACCAGTCAGATCAGACCTTAATTATTCGGCCTGGCGAGCACATGCTTGAGCAACATTTCCCGGGTTTGCATGAAGAAGGCAATACCTTAACCTTCCACCGCCTAAAAGCCCTAGTACGTGAAGACGTAGAGTTTGTGAGTTGGGAGCACCCAATGGTGGCCGATTTAATCGAACAGACCTTATCTGGGGAGCTCGGTAATGCGGCTTTAGCCACCATGTCTGTTAAGGGCGTGGACCCGGGGACATTATTTTTGGAAGCCATCTTCGCATTAAACAGCATGGCGCCCAAGTCACTTCAATTAGATCGATTTCTCCCCGTTACGCCTCAACGCATCGTCGTAAACATCACAGGGCGAGACCTGAGTGAAGTGTTAGCCCACGAACAACTCAATGAATTGTGTAAAGGCCTAAAACGTACCATGGCACATGCGGTTATCAAAGAAGTCAGAAATGATATCGGCACATTACTGACCCATGCCCAAGCCATTGCAGAAAAAGCCGTGCCAGAGTTAATCAATGAAGCGCAAGAGGCTGTTAATCAGCAGCTAGGGGATGAAATCAAGCGTTTAATCAATTTACAAGCAAAGAACCCGCTTATTCGTGATGATGAAATCAGCTACTTAAAAGAGCAGCAAGCGCAATGTCAGGTTTATATCCAAAAGACCGGTTTAGAAGTTCAAGCCATGCGTTTGGTCATCAATACTTAAAAGTGCAAGTAACTCATGTTTGAAAAGCAGCATCTAGTCAAAGTCGCCAATACCAATATGCCTTTCGGTAAATATCAGGGAAGACGATTAATTGACGTACCCGAAGAGTATCTATTATGGTTTCGCCAGAAGGGTTTCCCGCCTGGCGAGCTGGGCCTTTTAATGGGACTCACTTTAGAAATAAAAATTGAAGGCCTGGAAAAGTTGATCAAGCCTTTAAAAAGATAAACCTGCCTCAAGGTCGGATCGGCCTCCCCAGAAATGGACCATTCAGTATAAATAACCCATTAAGGTAAACATACAAGGTCGGAATAAATTCCGACCTACTCTAGTTAGTTAATGACTCATATAGACGACTTCCTGCCAACTTAAGTCAATTCACCAAGTTTCACAATCAATGCACTTAATAAACCGAGAAAGTTGCCGATATAGACTATATGATCAATAATTAAGCTACTGCTACCCTCAGGAGGTTGTCATGCCGGTTAATAGTTTTGACGCAAATAGTAGTATCAACTCTGCAACTGATAAGTTGGCCCAAAATACTCCTACCAAGGAAAACAAAGAAACCTCATCCCTCACGCCACTGCAAAAAAGCCGAAAAGAGTTTAATGCTAGCATTCTCCAAGCTCACCATGAAGTCAGTCTTGGCGTTAAAGATAACCCGCTTACGCTGGTCTATAAAACAGCAATTGATGCCATCAATAAAGAACTCGAGACAGACTTTGGCGCAAATTCAATTGAAAGAGGCTATGAGCAAGGTTTAGACGTCTCACCTGAAGCAACAGCAGAAAGAATCCTTAGCTTTTCGACCGGTTTATTCTCACTCTACCAGCAACAGCACCCGAAGATGTCTGAACAAGAACAAGCTGAGAAATTTGTAGCAATTATCGGTGGTGGTATTGAAACTGGCTTTTCAGAAGCACGCGATATTCTAGGTGGATTAGGTGTTTTGGAGGGCGATATTGCTGAAAACATTGATAAGACTTTCAGCTTGGTACAGGAGGGTTTGCTCGCTTTTCAGGAGAAATTCACGCCTGACGAAATTTCAGAGACATGAGCTTATTGATCATCCCTTTTTGATATCGGCGGAGATAAACGTTAAAGTGACTTGGACCTCTAACTCCGGGCAAAAAAAATGAAAAAGACCAGCGAGTTAATCTGGCAAGACACCCAGCACCAAACTTTATTTCAATTAATTGAAGAGATCAAAACCATACCCTCAACTTCCGACATATTTGCGAAGCTCTTTCTTTATGCCGACAGTCATTTTTGTCTCGAGGAAGCCTATATGAAGAAGCTTGATTACCCTTATATGGATGAACATATAAAAGCACATAACAAGTTTAGAAAGGAACTCGGCGATATGATTAAGGAGCAGGGGGGGTTTGACGAAAACGTCCGTGCATCAGTTTCTGTATTTCTTCGCGAATGGCTCACCCGCCATGTACTGGGTATAGACAAGAAATTTGAGGCATTTGTACTTGCTTCTGAATATAAATAGGCAGAGCGGTTATTGATAATAAAATCGAACTTCCTGCTTAAAAAAACTACTTTTCATTACGGTAAAGAGCCCTGTTCTCACAGCCAGCTCATCCGAACAACAGCTTCCGACTGGTATTCGTCCGAACCTAAAGGATCTTTTCTTTAATCAAATCGACACTACTATCTATATGCGACAATAAATCAGCCTGAAAGCTGTCAGACAAAGTCACTAGTTGCCGGCGCCCATCACATGGGTCACTCACTTTCACAAAAATATCATCGTCAATTAGACTACTAATTCGCGCATTAATAGTTGATTTAGCCGACGGCGCACTCACATAAAGATCAGATATCGGTAATTTCTCACCCTGTATAAAAGACCTCGCAACCAAGAATATAAGCAACCAGCTTAAATCTTCTCCATTGGCAGTACTCGCCAGGTTTTTTCTTTTCCCATACTCTTCTAAAAAAAAGTCGACATAGTCCATCCGGGAGACTTTGGTATCATGTTCAATACTAAACGGCTGCTTATTCTCATTATATTTATGCAAAGCATGAATAATTGTCTCAACATAACTGTCTACATTTGTACTCATCGACTTATAGGCGTTGAAGTCGTGATCCAAAGTCGAAGAAATAGAATGCGCGATCGTATCCAAGCGCTCTTTCATATAATTTGAAACACGCGCCACACCGGTCAAATGTGATTTCACATAAGCTGACAATAATTCCAAGTCCAAAGGCTTCTCGAAACAGTTATCTGCCCCCTGTTTCAAACGAAATATTTTTTCTTGTGCGTCGGCGTAACCACTGATAAAAATAAATGGAATAATGCCCATTTCATTGTCTGAATTACGTATTGTTTCTAACAATTCATCGCCATTCATTTTCGGCATTCGAATATCACATAAAATGAGATCAGGGTTTTCTTTCTGAATCAGGTCTAGCCCTATCGCGCCATTTTCTGCTTCAAGCACCTCATACCCCTCACTTATCAATGAGTTACGGATATTTTTTCTTTGTTCTGAATCGTCATCGATAACAACTACTTTCAATTTCACTTCCCGTCTAACCAATCATTTAATAAAAATTAACGCTAGTATGAATTTGAAAAAGTTTTGCGCAACCTATTTTTGGTATGGAATCCGAACTGTTTTGGTAACAAAAGGTAAGTAAAGACAAAAACATAGCGATATTAGCTTATCAATACTCTCAAGGATTGCTTACTTAAAAAGGCTATGCTGGTTTTTGTTTTGCTTCAAATACAGCCAACTGTTCTGGTGTTGCTTTTAGCTGATGATTATCTTTCCACTCTGAATAAGGCATACCATAAACAGCCTCTCTTGCCTGATCATAATCAATTTCAACTTTTTGATCTTTACCTGCCGCCATATACCATTTTGCCAGGCAGTTTCGACAAAAATCCGCCAAAATCATCAAATCTATATTTTGCGCTTCTTTATGCTCATCCAAATGTTTCAATAAACGTCGAAAAGCGGCGGCTTCAATTTCTGTTCGTTGCTGGTCTGACATTTCAGGAAGGCTAGATTTTACTTCAGTCATGGTTTGATCTCTTAATATAAACATTAGATAGCTTATATTACTAACTCTACTGCGCTTATGGTATAAGAATAAATCACTTATTATTGTCAAGAGTTACGAATTTACATGTTGCCGAACGACCTAATACAAAACCATCAAACACAAAACGCTCTGCAACAGGAGTGGGTAAGCTTACACCACAGTACCGAAAAGTCAGAGACCCTCTCTCTTATAATAAAATTAGTCAGTGTTGCAGTCTGTTTTATCGGTATTGTGTCTAATTTAAGCCCTGTTATCCTGAGCTTATTATTATTGACACTCTGGTTACAGGAGGCAATATGGAAAACATTTCAAGCCCGGGCTGAGCTACGCTTATTAATAATCGAAAAAGCCTGGTTAGAAAAAGATGAATCGAGGTCATTACAATTCTATAGTGAGTGGTCTGCAAGTCGTCCTGGCACACTAAAATTAATTTTGGAATACTTGAGTAATGCAGCCCGCCCGACCATAGCTTATCCCTATGTTATCTTGCTGCCTCTTAGTTTCATTGTTCCGCATATATAATGTAAAGGTGCTAGCTGATAGCTAGCATTAATACCTTAAGCGAGATTTACTCAACAGTTCATCAAGGACATAAGCATGCTCGTCCATATTGCACATTTTATTCTCAATGATCACAAACATT
>Ga0209290_1001393_pt1 | contig 11646 bp, 8 predicted proteins | sample EN1Hudsemesocosm_2_FD_184632 | JGI IMG/M metagenome (GOLD analysis project Ga0209290, IMG submission 184632) | Methane-oxidizing microbial communities from mesocosms in the Hudson Canyon - EN10B Hudson Canyon (SPAdes) (version 2) | ecosystem: Environmental > Aquatic > Marine > Cold seeps | place... | reverse complement strand
TATTTTGGATGATATTGGTAATTATAATCGAATTTATCTTAGACAAAAAGGGCCGTATAAAGGGACCTATATGGGCTTGGGCCACTAACTGGATATTATGAACACTCAAAAAATTAATCTTTTTGGCAAGGTAGAACTGGATAAAGACGCAGCGGCAGGTTTGCTACTGGTGTTCATGTCTGTGCTCGCTTTATTACTGGCTAACAGCCCGCTGGCCAGTGTTTATCAGGACTTTTTGGCGGTAAGCGTGCAAATGAGTGTGGGGGAGCTGGGCATTACCAAGCCCCTGCTGCTGTGGATTAACGATGGCCTCATGGCGGTGTTTTTCTTTCTGATTGGCCTGGAGATCAAGCGGGAAGTGCTTAGCGGGCATTTGTCCTCCCCCTCACAGATGGTGCTGCCAGGTATTGGCGCCATTGCCGGTATCGCCACCCCTGCGCTTATTTACTTTTGGTTAAACCAACATGACCCGGTGGCCGTGTCTGGCTGGGCCATTCCTTCGGCCACCGACATCGCCTTTGCCCTGGGGGTGTTTAGCCTGTTTGGAAACCGTGTGCCCATTTCCCTTAAGCTATTTTTGTTGTCGGTGGCCATCTTTGATGACCTGGGTGCGATTTTGATCATTGCTTTGTTTTATTCAAGTGAACTGTCCGTGTTGTCCCTAACGGTTGCCAGCATAGGTTTGGTCACGCTTTTTGTACTTAACCGATTAAAGGTTGCCAGCCAAGCCGCTTACATTCTAGTGGGTGTGGTGGTGTGGATAGCTGTGCTTAAATCCGGGGTGCATGCCACCATTGCCGGTTTTGCCATTGCCATGTTTATTCCGCTCAACATTAAAAACCGCAACGGCCAGCCCATGCTGCCCCACATGGAACACGCCTTACACCCCTGGGTTTCGTTTGCTATTTTGCCCTTGTTTGCTTTTGCCAATGCAGGTGTTTCATTTGCCGGTGTGTCGTTGGATTCATTGCTTAACCCCATTCCCCTGGGCATTGCGGCGGGCCTGTTTATTGGTAAGCAGGTGGGCATATTTGGTGCCTGTTGGTTGGCCATTAAACTGGGCATCGCCAAACTGCCCGAGCGCGCCACCTGGTTACAATTTTATGCGGTCACCCTGCTTTGTGGCATTGGCTTTACCATGAGCTTGTTTATAGGTTCGTTGGCGTTTGAAAACGTGGACCTGAGTTACATGACAGATGTGAAAGTGGGTGTATTGGCGGGTTCGTTATTGTCGGCCATTGTGGGTGCGGTCTTAATTGCACACTCGCAACCCCAACCAGAAACAAAAGCAAAAGCAAAAACCAAAGCGCAAGCCGCTGGAGAACTGGCCCAATGAAAATACTAGCCGTCATTTCATTTTTATTAGTCATCACCTCAACCCCTGCGCTGGCAATGCAAGTGCAGCCGGATAAACAGGGGCTACTGGCCTCTTGTCAGGCGCTGGCCCAGAAACCAGCTTTAACCGGCAGCAGTAACAGTGCCTGCCATTATTATATTCAAGGGGTGTTGGCCAATAGCTACTTTAATGAAAATGTTAATATAGCGTCACTAAACCAAAGCAATACCCAGCCGCTTTCTTTTGTACAAAGAGCTTACAACACCCGCATTGGTAACCGAGGCAATGACAAAAAACCCCTGTATTCAAACTACTTTTGTCTGCCTGAAGATGAATCCCTGACTCAAGTTTTTAAAGTACTGTCAAAACCAATGCAATCAAAAATTGAAACCACCAAGGATTTAAACGCCATTATTTTTCACACACTAAAGGCACAATACCCTTGTAGTTAGTTGTTCTTTTAAATTCTGCCACTGGCTAGAGATTCATATAAAAAACCTCCACTGGAGGTTTTTTTGTGCCCATGAAAAACAAGGGCACACATCTAACAAAAGTATCACGGTTTATTCACTTTTTTATACGCAGCGCCCCTGCCACTTGTTCTTCCACCATGAGGAGATTAACCTACTATAAAGGCTTAACCTTATTACAGCCTGAGCCCAAATTGATGCCCTGGAGCCAGCCATGAACTCTCTCTCTTCGCCCCTAGTCATGAGCTTACTATTGCCCATCATGCTGTCGGCTTGTGGTGGCGGCGTAAATGGCAGCGAAAGTAAGGGGGCCTTGGGTAACTATGTGGGCCAATTTATCGACAGCCCAGTACAAGGACTTAATTACCTTACCAAAAGCGGGCAAGGCACCACCAATGCCAATGGAGAATTTAATTACCAGCAAGGCGAAAGCGTGACCTTCTCCATAGGGGATATTACCCTGCCTCAAGTGAGTGCGGCGGCCATCATTACCCCGCTTATCCTTGCCAACACCCGCGACTATGACCACATTCAGGTAATCAACATCTCCCGTTTACTGCAAACCCTGGACACTGATGGAGACCCGTCCAATGGCATTACCATTGACGATCAAGCCCACAGTGCCGCCACCGGCCTAAGCCTGAGTTTTGACGAAGCCAACTTTGAAGATAAGGTGACCAATTTAGTGGCCAATGCAGGTTCAGTGAATAGCGTCTTGATAAGCAGCAGCGACGCCATCACCCACCTGCAAGGCAGCCTGGGTGAAGAAAGCGAGTGTGGCAATACCCACGCTATGGTGGGGTTCAGCGTGGCATTGTCATCCCGTGCCCATGGGGTGAGCGGCACCGTACGAGTGGTGGATGATTGCACCCTGGAAATTAACAACTTTAGCTATGACGGTGGTGGCCCAAATGTGTATGTTTACGGGGCCGTAGATGGGGACTATGTCAACGGCTTTGCCATGGGCAACAAACTGACCGGCACCCGCTTCAACAACCAAACTCTAACCCTTACTTTGACTGATGAATCGGTACTGGACAATTTCAATAGCCTTAGCATTTGGTGTGTTGACTTCGATGTTAGCTTTGGCGATGGCATCTTACAAAGCCCGTAATAAAACGAGTCGAACACATTGCATTAAGAGTCCAGACTAATGCTTTAAAATACTCCGGCCTAATTTTTAGGCGGGAGGCATTCCTCAAAAAAAACAATGTTTAATCACATTCATCTATTAGTTACATACTTATATAACTATTGTGTCTTAACCCACGCCATTTTTGACATAACGGCGATCTAGACTAAAAGTATATAGGCTAACTTAGCTTTCTCTTAAGTTCAGGTGACGATGTGCATTTCAATATTCACTATATTTTAGTCATCTGCTTGTCTTGCCCCTTGTTTGCCCAGGCCACAGAGAAAACAGACACGCCAATAACCACCATCCGCTACTTTCAAACAGACCAACGTTACGCCTACCGGGTTGAACTGCTTAAATTGGCTTTGATTAAAACCCAAGTAGAGTGGGGCGAGTTTCAACTTATCCCCGATGAAAGACGCCTGACACAAGCCCGTGGTAGCCTACTATTGGAGAAAAACAAAGGCGTAGACATTGCCTCTTTTCCCACCACCAAGGATCGTGAAAACCGCTTTATTCCCATTCAAATGCCGATACTGCAAGGCATGTTAGGATGTCGCGTATTACTGATTAATCAATACAAAACAGAAGCCTTTTCAAAAATACAATCACTTGAGAGCCTGCAAAAAAATTATACCGCGGGATTTGGCAGCCAATGGGCAGACATGAAAATTTTAGAGTCTAACCATCTGCGCGTAGCAGGGGTGACACAATATGAACGAATATTTGAGATGTTACACAATAACCGTTTTGACTATTTTCCGCGGGGCATCAATGAAGCCTGGTTAGAAATTGAAAAATACCAAGGGCAATTTAAATACTTAGCGGTGGAACCTAGCATTGCCCTTTATTACCCTATTTACGTCTACTTTTTTGTACCCAAAAATAAACCCGCATTAGCTGCCCGCATTCATAAAGGGCTTAAAACTGCCCTTGAGGATGGATCATTTAAGGCGCTGTTTAATAAACACCATCACGCGTTAATTGAAAAAGCATCCCTAGATAACCGCAAAATATTTTTACTGGATAACCCCTTCCTTCCCCCCATTAAGGAAAGCCCAAAAATTCTATGGTGGTTACCCAACAACCTGCCTACTTTTTAGTTTTCAGCCTGGCATTACATTAAGCACCACACAGCGGCAGTTTTAAATGATTACGTTAGGAGAGTGAAGATGACTAAATCCCATACTTGCCTGTTTTTTGCGCTGTACATTTGCATCGGCCTGTTTTCTGTTTTGGCTAATGGTGAACCTGATAAGGTTTTGTTCCACATTAACAGCCCCCATAAACTAAGCATACTGCATAGCTACGCCAGTAACCTAACCGAAGAAACTCAGGGGAATATGGATATTGTTGTGGTATTTAATGGTCATGCCGTGAAACGCTTGCTAAAAAATGACAAGGAAAAAGACAAGACCATTAAAATGATAAACAGCAATATAAAAGTAGAGGCCTGCCACTTTGCGCTCACTAAAAATAAAGTGGATAGGCGGTTATTAATAGACGGGGTAACACAATTAGAAGGGGATGGTAATTTGGCTATTATTAATTATCAAAAAAAGGGTTTTATTTACATTAAAATTTAACCTGGCTCAGTCAATTAACCTGAGCCATTCTAACGGCCTTGTTTTTACCGAATTCCTTACTGACAAAAAAACAGCCTACTTTTTAGACAGTTAGGTGTGTTCTTGCCATCTTGGTAAAATCCAAATTCGTAAAAATTGATTATTTTGTCAATAATTTCTCATTTTCTGACTGGATAGGTAGAAAATAGAATAAATTGGAGTATTGTCCCATAATCTCTAATGATAAAGATTAGTATTCTTGTTTATGGGCGTAATGACAAAAAAACCTCCAGTAAAAATAAAGGACAAATTTCAATCAACTCTGGCACTCATGCTATTGCTGGCTGGCAGCTTTTTGGCCTGTGTAAATCTAAATGCGACCCCCCTATCTTTAAATGGCTTGGCCACTTATAGCGATCTAACAAAAGACTATTATGTGGGCGCCTTGTATTTACCTGCGCCTGAATCAAACGGGCAAAAAATACTCAATTTAAATCAGCGCAAGTTAATGAAATTACTGGTAACCGCTAAGCGATGGTCTGCCAGAACCTGGACCCAGCAATGGCAAGGAAATATTGCCATCAACAACCACTTGGTCGCTGGCGAATTACAAAAAAGTCTAAAGCGATTTACCACCCTGCTAAAGAGCGACCTGCTGGCAGGAGATTTGATAATGGTGGATTACGACCCTGCCATGGGTACACAAATTTTTATTAACCAGCAACTTATGTTGACTTCAAGTGACATGACCCTCTTTAATGCATTGCTGGCTACCTGGATTGGTAAGCTGCCTCCCTCCCGAGAGTTTAAAAGCCGCATTCTATCCCTGGCAACCGACACACAAACCGCAGCAGCCACTCAGAAGCTTTATACCAATGTAGTACCAAATGAGCGCCAAAATGCCATCAAGCACTGGCTACTAACCCCTGATCAGATTGCGCAAGCCAAAGAGAATGAGCGCCAGAAAACACGACAGTTACAATTTATAAAGGCACGACTACACGCTCAAAAAGAAGCTCAAAAAAAAGCCCGTGAAGCGCAAGCACAACACCTTAAACAAGTGGCCAAACTGCAGGCCGCCAAGACGCTACTGGATAAAAATAGACAAAAAGCCAAACAGCTTGCCACTAAACAAGCGCATGAAAGGCGTAAAAAATACGCCCATAAAAAAAGAGAAAAAGAATCCAAATTGGAAGCGTCTTATTATCGGGATTTATATGTGTGGCAATTGCGAAAGAGCATACGGGATAAAATTACGTATCCAGCCTGGGCCCGTGAATTTAACCAAGAAGGCATAGTAGATGTATTTTTCACCGTCAACGCACAGGGTAAGGTAATTGACATTGAAGTGGATGAAAACAAGGCACCAAAACTGTTAATTGGTGAAGTGGTTAAATCCATTAAAAACACCAGTGGCCAGGTTCTCCCCCCTAAAAAGTTAAAAGGCTCCCACTGGAAAATCAGTGTTAATCATAGTTTTAATTTCAGCTCTAAAGAGCAAACACTATTGGTGCCACCTAGCAAACCAACCCACCTTTCCAAGGTGCTTAAGATAGGCAGTATCAACCCTCATAGCTAACAGTGTTCATCAATCACAGTCCTCCTGTATTTAATGGCTACTTCATTTCCCTTTTTTGCTTGTTATCGAGAAAACATACTGCTTCCTGGGGTCAAATCACCAATAAAGTCCTATAAAAAGTGCACTCTAGAACGTGTAATGTTTTCAACCGGCTTATAGCAAGAAAGTCTATTGAGGCATTTGACTAGGGTGGTTTTCATTCATATATTAAAGATTGGCCCTGTCGTACTAAGTAAAGCCATTCCAAGCAGCTTCAACTCCTTCCTTACTAGTTAATGCATTTTAATTTAATGCTTCCTTTGTCCTGTTACACAGTTTAGCTTGGCTCTACCGGCCATTGTTTGAATAAAATGTGCAGCATGTTCCCGAGTCAAGAGATAGATAAATATATAAACGCAATTTTAACAAACGATATGGAATGGCCAATAAACGGTAGGAATAAACATGAAGCAAGTATTGTTAATTCTAGTCATCAACCTGTGTTTTTCTAGCATTGTTTTCGCGCATCCGGTGGAAGTCAGACATGTACGCCCTGAAAGCACAAGCGATCAGCGCCACGAATATTACCTAAGCATGTTGCGTTTAGCGTTAAAAAAGACGGAGCAGTTGGACGGAAAGTTTCACCTGGTGGCCACCCAAACACACATGTTCCAATCCCGTGGGCTTGAACAACTAAAGAAAAATAAAAGTGTTGATATAATATGGACAATGACCACAAAAGAACGGGAAGCCCAGCTAATACCCGTTCGCATTCCATTGCTTAAAGGGCTGTTGGGGCACCGCATATTTATTATTCGAAAAGGAGAAGAATCTCGATTTTCGCGCATCAACACGTTAGTTGAGTTAAAGCAGTTAACAGCCGGTCAAGGAAGTGATTGGCCTGATACTCAAATTCTGAAAGCTAACGGCATAAAAGTGGTTGGCAGTGTTAATTATGATGATTTATTTGGGATGCTTAAATATAAGCGATTTGACTATTTTCCCCGTGGTGTAAATGAACCCTGGGCAGAGGTAAAATCACACCCCAATAGCAAACTTATGGTGGAGAAAACGTTATTACTTCACTACCCCGCGCCTATTTACTTTTTTGTAAACAAAAATAATACAGATCTTGCCCATCGCTTAGAAAGAGGTTTACGCATTGCACTCAAAGATGGATCATTTAACCAAGTATTTCGCCACCACCCGGCCAATAAAGAGATCTTTGAATTAGCAAACATAAAAACACGAACAGTGTTTAAACTGCACAACCCCCTTTTGCCAAAAGAGACACCGTTGCAGGAAAAGGCGTTGTGGTACGTGCCTTAGTTATGCGCTAAAACAGTCTTTTGATTTACAGGGTTACCGTAATCGGCCTAAACTGATCCTTGCAGATTGAGCCATTAGCCCGTGCCACCGGGGCTGCTTCCCTCGACACACAATGAGAACCCTAACCTTATGACAACGGCTGTTTTTACCCAGGGCTCCACCTTAAAACACATATTAACAATGACATTGGCCAATGCGGTGGGCCTGGTCACATTGTTTTTTGTGGATTTGGTGGACATGTATTTCTTAAGTTTACTGGGGGAGAAGCAACTGGCCGCGGCAGTGGGGTTTTCTGGTGCGTTATTATTTTTCCTTACTTCCGTATGCATTGGATTATCCATTGCCTTGGGAGCCAACGTGGCCCGAGCTTTGGGGCAGGATGATCGAGCAAAAGCCAAAGCCTATGTGACCAATACTCTGGTTTATAGCGCCATATTAATTTGTATCATCACCCTGCCATGTATGATCTGGCAAAGAGAACTGCTGGAGTTGCTGGGCGCCAGTGGGGCCACCCTTGAATTTGCCATGCAGTACACGGTTATTTTGTTGCCCACCACAGTGGTCATTGGTATTGCTATGGGGCTAGCCAGTGCATTGCGTGCCGTGGGGGATGCCAAACGTTCCATGTACGCCATATTGGGCGGCGGCCTTGCCAATGCCGTGCTTGATCCCATCTTAATCTTTGGTTTTGACATGGGCATTGAAGGGGCCGCTTGGGCCTCTGTGGCGGCACGCTTCGCTATCTTATTTGTAGCCGGGTTTTATGTGATTAAAAAACATAAATTATTGCACACGTTTGATGTTCAATCCTGGTTAGGGGATGCCCGTGCTGTGTTTGCGGTGGCTGGTCCCGCCATCATGACCAATTTGGCCACCCCCATTGGGGGCAGTTATGTGATGAAAAGCATGGCCGAATTTGGTGATAGCGCCGTGGCAGGCGCGGCCATTATTGGGCGAATCGTGCCGGTGGCCTTTGGGGCGTTATTTGCCCTATCCGGTGCCATGGGGCCCATCATTGGGCAAAACATGGGGGCCGAGCAATTTGATCGAGTGCGCAGTACCGTTCGCAATGCGGTGATGTTTGTGTTGGTTTATGTGGCGTTTATTTGGATGGTGTTATTTTTGTCACGTCACCAAATAGTGAATGCATTTGGCGCCAGTGATGAAGCGGCCATGTTAATTGTGGAGTACTGCAACTGGATTGCCGTGGGTTTTGTTTTTAACGGTTTACTGTTTATAGCCAATGCCACGTTTAACAATATAAAAGCCGCACACTTGGCCACTGTCTCGAGTTTTTCGCGAGCGACTCTGGGTACCATACCTTTTGTATACTTTTTTGCCTTGTGGTGGGGTCCTGTGGGTGTGCTAGCCGGAGAGATTGCCGGTGCCGCCGTATTTGGCACTCTGGCTTTGGTGGTGGCCTTTTATCGGATTAATAAGCTTGAGCAAAAACATTCCCCCCAAACAAAACAGGATAACGAGTCGGCTATTTGTCAGTGGCCTTACGGCTCTGAAAAAAGCGCCCTGGGGCAAGAAATATCCGAAAGCCATGGGGTGAATAAAAAATAGCAAAGGCCCAGGGTTTAAAGTGCCCGGGTTTAAAACCCCTGGGCTAAATAATCAATTTATACCCGACACTGTCAGCCCTATCCGATAATTTAACATACAAATCCATTTTTCGTTTGGCTTACCCTTGCTGCACTTTTACCTCTTCGACTGTTTTTTTCTTGGGCAACCATTTCAGCAGTACATTCTTAAGTTTGTCTGTTTGCACAGGCTTAGAAACAAAATCATCCATACCGGCAGCAATACATTTTTCGCGATCCCCCTGCATGGCATTCGCGGTCATGGCGATAATGGGTATAAAACAATCACCCTCCCCTTTGCCATGTAACCTAAAGCCCGGATCGCGAATGCTACGGGTGGCATCGTAACCGTCCATCACTGGCATCTGGCAATCCATAAAAACCAGGTCGTAATGTAACGTCTCCAGAGCACGCAGGGCTTCTTGACCGTTGGCCACCATGTCGGGCTGAATTCCCAGCTCCTCTAACATACTGTATGCCACCAGTTGGTTGATTGTATTGTCCTCTACCACCAACACACGCACGTTATAGTGCTGCAGTGAAAAGCCAGTATTGGCGGCTACTTGCTCTGACTCATTTTCGGTGATACCGGTTAAATGCCGCTGCAATACGTTATAGAGACTGGACTGATCAATGGGTTTGTTAAGGAAGACATCGCCTCCTGTCTCTTTACCCTTGCCGTCATCACTATGTATACCTTGAGACATAAGCGTCACTAAATAAGTTTTGCGTAAACGGGGATTGTTTTTCACGGCGGCACACAACTGGGCACTATTCATTAGCGGCGTGTGTACATCAACAATCGCAATTTGGTATGGATTCTCCTGCTCCACCGCGGCTGCCAATGTTTCCAAGGCCGCCTTTCCATTTTCAATCAAATTGTATTCCACCTGCCAGTGGCTTAACAAACGTCCTAACAATGTGCGCCTGGTTTGGTTGTCATCAACCACCAGAATTTTTTTGCCAGCCAAATCATTGCTGGCTAATGGCTGAACCTGAGTCGTGCCATTTGCTAAATCCAAAGTGAACCAAAAGGTCGAACCGATTCCAGGGGCACTTCTAACGCCGATCTCACCGCCCATAAGTTTCACTAACTGCTTGCTAATGGCCAAACCAAGACCTGTACCACCGTATTCTCGAGTCGTAGAGCCATCTGCCTGACTAAAGCGCTCAAAGAGTTTAGCCTGCTGCTCTGAACTCAAGCCAATGCCTGTGTCGGAAACCTCAATTAGTAATTTAGTGCGCGATTGAGTCTGCTGTTCTACGTGGTAGTGCACAGCAACCTCACCGCGCTCGGTAAATTTGATGGCATTGCCCACTAAGTTAGTAAGGATTTGACGAATACGGCCGGAATCAGCACTGAACCATTGTTGCGACACAAGATTGGCCGGGCAAATTAATTCCAAGCCTTTTTCATGGGCGCGCAGGGCAATAGAGCGCCCAAAGTCGTGCATCATAGCCCCCATATCAAATTCCATTACTTCCATCTCTAACATACCGGCTTCTACCTTGGAGAAATCCAAGATGTCATTGATGATCGTAAGCAAGGACTCGGCACTGCTCTTAACGGCGGTAGCATAATTGGTTTGTGTATCGTCTAACGAGGTTCGTAACAGCTGGTTGGTCATGCCAATGACCCCATTCATGGGGGTGCGAATTTCATGACTCATGTTGGCCAGGAAATCACTCTTTGACTCATTGGCAACTTCGGCTTGCTTTTTGGCTTCGGCTAAATTGGCAATATTTTCCTTTTGGTGGGTGATATCGGTACGAATAGAAGAATAGCCACTCAACTTATTATCGCTGTTGTACAGCGGTACAATGGTGGTATCCACCCAATAAAGGTGACCGTCTTTGGCTTTATTGCATACTTCATCGTGCCAAAATTCACCTTTGGATATCATCAGAAACATATCTCGCCAATATTCCTTGGGCTCGTTCCCTGAATTAAGAATACGGTGATTTTTGCCTATAAGCTCTTCTCTTCTATAGCCACTGATGGCACAAAACTTATCATTGGCGTAAGTGATTGTGCCTTGAATATCGGTAACTGATACCAGTGAATGCTGATCCATGGCATCTTTTTGTGCAGCCAAAGACTCACTTGCAGCCTCCCTTTGTTTGTTTGCTTCAGCTAACTCAAGTGCGTGATTATTAAGCTCTTCGTTTTGTTCGTTTAAGACTTTTAGAAAATTTTCGGTTTCAATACGGCCCATAACAGACTTTAGAATAATACCCACATTTCTTAACACTTGATCAATTAAATTCTTTTGAGTAGTTGAAACAGGTTCAAGGGAAGCTATTTCCATCACAGCCAAAACCTCACCCTCAAATACGATAGGGGCCAAAATCAACTGTTTGGGATGTGTTTTTCCCAGAGCTGAGGTGATAGCAGCATAATCATCCGGAACATCAGAGACATACATAACTTTTTCTGCAACTGCACACTGACCTGCCAACCCAATGCCTGGATAAATGTAGTTTTCATTGTTTTTTTCATTAGAATAGGCGTGTGACGCGATAAGTGAAAATCTGACACTGTCGCCCTCGCCCTCGCCCTCGCCCTCGCCCTCGCCCTCGCCCTCGCCCTCGCCGATTATATTTTTATTCTTATTTTCCTTTATATAAAAAACACCCACCAACCCATTTATTTTTGATATAAAGCCA
>Ga0209290_1001391_pt1 | contig 11673 bp, 4 predicted proteins | sample EN1Hudsemesocosm_2_FD_184632 | JGI IMG/M metagenome (GOLD analysis project Ga0209290, IMG submission 184632) | Methane-oxidizing microbial communities from mesocosms in the Hudson Canyon - EN10B Hudson Canyon (SPAdes) (version 2) | ecosystem: Environmental > Aquatic > Marine > Cold seeps | place... | reverse complement strand
GTTTGAGCATTTCGAAAGAAGCTTTCTGCCGCTTGAAATAAACTGTCATCTCTAGATTGAGGGAATGCCCAAGCAAGAGGTTGTGCCCCAGTGAGATCAAACGCAATAGCTAGGTTCGGATAATAGGCTTGAAGCATTTCAAATTCGTTCGAGTCAACTACCGTGAAATCCACTTCACCCGTGGCAACCATTTGCAATAATTCAACGGTTTCAAAGTCAGGGCTTTCGCTCCATGTTAACTCTGGAATCTTACGTCCTTGAAGCTCTCTCAATTGCAGAGCGTGACTGCTATCAGAGGTAACGACTAATTGACCTTTAGCCAAATCAAATACTTGTTTAGGCCTCATACCGCCACGACGGTAAATTACTTGTTGGCTAACTTGCATATAAGGGGTAGAGAAACGTACCCACTTATTTTTATCTTGAGTTATTGTTAAGCCTGCTGCCGCAAAAGCCGCATCATTGCGTTCAATATCTTTATATAAGTCAGAAAGATTATCAGCTTGTTTAATAACAAGGTTAACGCCTAGATAGTCTGCAAAAGCTTTGGCGAGCTCAAATTCATAGCCTGTGGCACCAATGTTGTCTTCGAAATAGGTTGTTGGGCTATTGCGAGTCGTAACAACGATCTCACCTTGACTACGAATTTTCTCAACTGTGTTCGGGCGCACACTTCCTGTGATCGTTAACAGGCATAATAAGGAGATGAATAAGCGGGTGAAGATACGTGATGTTCGATTGTTCATAGACTTCCTCCTTATTTGGATTGCACCAAAATGGTGCGCTCATTGATTTGTTTGGCCATTCTAACGGTTTGTTTGATTAAAAAATACCCGCCGAAGGTACGATGTTCTATTAAGAGAGGCAAAAGCTGACAATATAACCCCCTAAGTGATTGAAAGTAGGGCGTTATTTTAAAACGTAAAATATGTGAAACACATTGTTTCATTCTATTCACCTACAAGTATTACCTGCTTCAACTAAGTTTTGTGGTAAATATTGATTCCAGCAAGGGAAGGAATACTTCATTCTTATTCCTTAGATTGGTAGATAGAAAAGTTATAAAGCTCAGTATTTTCAACTTTAACGGTAATATTGAGCTACCACTGCTAAATAAATGCTATTAAAGCTGACTCATTAGTTATGTATTTGCTTTGATGTAGGTGGTTGTTAGCATTGGCATTATATTTTAACGTTACTTTGCTACATGTAAACCTGACCAATTGGTTTGGTAATTGGGTTGGGGCCGCTGGTATAGGCTGAATTGATTTTAGAGTGAAAATCATTGAGCTATAACCCTACCGCAAAGTAGATTATTCCCCCTTAGACGCGTATTATGGCGCCGTTTTTAAACGTGTTTACTCCCAACTTCTTTGGAGCTCGACCCAATGCTCGAATTACGTGGCGCCCCTGCGTTTTCTGATTTCCGTTTGACCAAAATGCTAGCCAAGTTACAAGCGGCTGTTCCTAATGTCGCCTCTGTTTATGCTGAGTTTATGCATTTTGCCGATACGACGTCTGATTTGACGGATCAGCAGCTAGATATTTTAGCCAAAATTCTGAAATACGGCCCTAAGGCTGAGGTTCAGGATGCGACGGTTGAAGCGGCTAAGAGTCAAATGTTATTAGTGGTTCCTCGCATTGGTACGATTTCTCCTTGGTCGTCTAAAGCCACGGATATCGTTAATAACTGTGGCATTAGCGAAGTTGATCGCACTGAGCGTGGAACGGCTTTTTATATTACCGCCAAAGAAGGCCAGCTAAGCGCTGCTGAGCTTGAAACCGTACGGGGTTTGATTCACGACCGTATGGTTGAAGTGGTATTAACCAATACTAGTGAAGCTGAAGCCTTGTTTCATCACGCAGAACCGGCCCCTATGTCGTCAATTGATGTCATGGCGGGTGGTCGCGTGGCATTAGAGCAAGCGGACAAAGAATTGGGTATGGCGCTGGCCAGCGATGAGATTGATTATCTGCTGGAGGGTTATACTAAGTTGGGTCGTAACCCAACGGATATCGAATTGATGATGTTTGCTCAGGCAAACTCAGAGCACTGTCGTCACAAGATCTTCAATGCCAGTTGGGTAATCGATGGTGAAGAGCAAGAAAACTCCTTGTTCCAAATGATTAAAAATACCTACAAGAACCACAGCACCGGTGTTTTATCGGCTTATGCTGATAATGCCTCTGTGATTGAAGGTGCTACCGCCGGTCGTTTCTTCCCGAACAGTGATACTCGCGGTTATTCGTATAACGAAGAGCCGATGCACATATTAATGAAGGTAGAAACTCACAACCACCCAACAGCGATTGCGCCACATGCGGGTGCAGCAACGGGCTCCGGTGGTGAGATTCGTGATGAAGGCGCTACCGGTCGTGGTTCTAAACCAAAAGCGGGTTTAACTGGTTTTACCGTTTCTGATTTGAAAATCCCTGGCTTCGAGCAAGACTGGGAATCGAATTATGGTAAGCCTGGGCGCATTGTTTCCGCCTTAGATATCATGTTGGAAGGTCCTATTGGTGGCGCGGCGTTCAATAACGAATTTGGCCGTCCTAACTTATGTGGTTATTTCCGTACCTTCGAAGAAGAATATAACGGCGAAGTCCGTGGTTACCATAAGCCGATCATGATCGCCGGTGGTTACGGTAATATTCGTGACGAGCACGTACAAAAGGGTGATATCCCTGTGGGCGCACGCTTAATCGCTTTGGGTGGCCCAGCCATGCAGATCGGCTTAGGTGGTGGTGCTGCATCGAGTATGGCGTCAGGCCAATCCAATGAAGATTTAGATTTTGCTTCTGTTCAGCGTGAAAACCCTGAAATGGAACGCCGTTGTCAGGAAGTAATCGATCGCTGCTGGCAGATGGGGGATACCAACCCAATCGCCTTTATCCACGATGTGGGCGCGGGTGGTTTATCCAATGCCTTCCCAGAGCTTGTCAGTGATGGCGGCCGTGGTGGTAACTTTGAGCTGCGTAATATCCATAATGATGAGCCGGGCATGAGCCCATTGGCATTATGGTGTAACGAATCTCAAGAGCGTTACGTAATGGCGGTTGCCGAAGCGGACATGGATGCCTTTGATGCGATTTGTGCTCGCGAGCGTTGCCCGTATGCAGTCGTGGGTACCGCGACGGAAGAAGATCATTTAACGGTCACTGATAGTCATTTTGATAATACGCCGATCGATTTGCCTTTGGATGTATTGTTAGGGAAAACCCCTCGCATCCATAAAGATGTTGTGACTAAGCAAGGCGAGCAAGAAGAATTCACTGGTGCTGATCTAGATCTAGCCGATGCCGCTGAGCGTATTCTTAAATTGCCAACCGTTGCCAGTAAGAGCTTCTTGATCACCATTGGCGATCGCTCAATTACCGGTACGGTTGCTCGTGATCAGTTTGTTGGCCCCTATCAAGTTCCCGTTGCAGATTGCGCGGTAACGACGTCTTCTTACGATTCTTTAGTCGGTGAAGCGATGGCAATGGGCGAACGCACGCCGATGGCCTTGATCAACGCTCCAGCCTCTGGCCGTATGTCGGTAGGTGAGGCGATCACTAACTTAGCCGCCGCTAAAATTGAAAAATTATCTGATGTAAAAATGTCAGCCAACTGGATGTGCGCCGCGGGCCACCCAGGGGAAGATGAGAAGCTGTATCAAACGGTAAAAGCGATTGGTATGGAGCTATGCCCTGAGCTGGATATTACGATTCCAGTGGGTAAAGACTCCATGTCGATGAAGACGGCTTGGAATGATGGAGAAGAAGCGAAAGCAGTAACAGCGCCTTTGTCACTTGTAATTACGGGCTTTGCTCCAGTAACCGACGCTTCTAAGACGTTAACCCCAGAATTAAAAACACCGACTATTGATGGTGAGCAAAAAGCAACTGACCTGATCTTGATTGATTTGGGTAATGGCCAAAACCGCTTAGGTGCTTCTTGTATTGCTCAGGTATACGGTAAGGTCGGTCAGACTTCTGCTGATCTTGATGATGCTGAAGACCTAGCCGCTTTCTTCGCTGTGATTCAAGGTTTGAATCAAGACGATAAATTGCTGGCCTATCACGATCGCTCTGATGGTGGTTTATTTGCTACGGTTACCGAAATGGCCTTTGCTGGCCGTACTGGTGTATCGATTAAGCTTGATACTCTAGCGGATAGCGAAGCCGAATTAGCCGGTGCGTTATTTAATGAAGAACTGGGTGCCGTACTTCAGGTGCGTCGTCGCGATGTTGAGTTTGTATTAGCTCAGCTGCAAGGTGCAGGCTTGGGTGAGATGTCTCACATCATTGGTACCTTGAACGAAGATGACCAGGTTGAATTTAACTTCAACGATGAAGAAGTGTTGGCGAATAGCCGTATGACCTACCAGCGTTTCTGGACGCAGACTTCTTATGAAATGCAATCGCTTCGTGATAACTCAGAGTGTGCTAAGCAAGAATTTGATCGCTTATTAGATACTGAAGACCCAGGTCTAAATACTGAGCTCACTTTTGACATTAATGAAGACATTACTGCAGATTTCTCTCGCGCTGAAGCAGATAAGCCTCGTGTCGCCATTTTGCGCGAGCAGGGTGTGAACGGTCAGATTGAAATGGCTGCGGCCTTTGATCGTGCCGGTTTTGCGACGGTTGATGTGCACATGAGCGACATGCTTTCTGGCGCGGTATCACTGAAAGACTTCCGCGGCTTAATCGCCTGTGGTGGTTTCTCTTATGGTGATGTGCTGGGTGCGGGTGAAGGTTGGGCTAAGTCGATTCTGTTTAACGCGACTGCTCGAGCTGAATTCGAAGGTTTCTTTAAGCGTGAAGATACCTTTGCATTAGGTGTGTGTAATGGTTGTCAGATGCTTTCAAACTTGCATGAGTTGATTCCTGGTGCTGAGCACTGGCCGCACTTTGTTCGTAACCAGTCTGAGCAGTTCGAAGCTCGTGTTGCCCTGGTTGAAGTTCAGAAGTCTGATTCTATCTTATTGCAAGGTATGGAAGGTTCGCGTATGCCGATCGCCATTGCACACGGTGAAGGCCATGCTGAATTTGCTGATACGGCTGATAAAGCAGCGGTTAATGCTAATGCCCAGGTGGCGCTGCGTTATGTTGATAACTATGGCCAGGTGACTGAAACGTATCCTGCAAACCCGAGTGGTTCTACTGAAGGTATTACCGGTTTAACTGCGGCTGGTGGGCGAGTGACGATTATGATGCCTCACCCAGAGCGCGTTTTCCGCGCTGTTCAAAACTCTTGGCAGCCTGATGAGTGGAATGAGGATGGCGCTTGGATGCGTATGTTCCGTAATGCCCGTGCTTGGTGTAAATAAAGGATGTAACTATCCTTGTGTAGCTAGTGTATTAAATTAGTTTCTAAATAAATGAGGCTGCTTCGTTCATTGAATGGAGTGGCCTTTTTTGTATCTGTGGTTTAAGAGTCTTGAGGTTGCTTATTTAATTGGCATAATGCGGACATTTCAAGAATTGCTTGGCGTTTATTTTCCAAGCAAAAGCCTTGAAGCTGTCTTATTTAACGAATTGCATAGTAAAGGATGTTTAAAGTGAATTTGAGCTGTTGAGAGTACAAATGTTCGCTTCTAGTCTGGGTTAATGCGTACGCTTGTACCGCTTGGCTGTGGTTTAAGTCTCAGTTGGAGAGCTACGTCGAATAATAAAAATAAGACAGAAAGTATTTTTAGGAATACTCAGCAGGAGATCTCATCATGGAAAATCAGTTTCGTTTTACGAAAAGGCGAGCATTGCTTGGTATGGCAATCAGCCTTGCTACTGCGTACAGCGCCAATAGCTTAGCTTTGTCTAAAGTGCCGGGGGAGTTCCCTCATCAAGAAGAGCTATGCTCAACGGATTTAGCAAGGGAAGCTTTGCGTGCAGAGTCTGCGGCTCAGGTATTAGTACAACCTAGCATCGATTCAATCGAAGTGAATGGCCTTGTGGGTTGGACTCGTCTAGGAACCGATACCCCTTTATTTCAACCCGGCGATATCGTGACTTTAAAAGGTACGAATTTTGGTGCGGGTGTCGATATCGATTTCAGTAAGATCATGATCGGTAATACCCGAATACTTGAAACTGACTTACGTATGTTTGATCAGAAGCTTGCGACTCAAGATCAGGTGAATTATGAAACCAGTGATCAAGTAGATGAATGGCCAAAAAACATCATTTCTTGGTCAGATGATGAAATTCAATTCCGCGTGCCGGATCATGTCAGTACCGGGCCATTAATTGTTCAGGTGCAAAAACGTACCGGCGCGAATGAGTCGTTAATGCACCCAGGTGAAGTGCATAGTGTGATCGACGCGCAAACCTCGCGCATTATGGACGATACCTTTATTCATACCTGTGATGTGGTTTCAAAATTAAGTAATGCCGTGGCGAGTACTCCTATCGCTGTGGATGTGAATAATCCTGGTTTTTCTGAGCTGGTGCGTAAAGGGCGTGAAATCTTCTGGGCATATGACTACAACATTGGTGTAGCCCACTGGGTGCGTAATCTCGATTGGAATGCAATCTTCAATTACAAATCAAAAGATCCCATTGCTGGTGGTTATGCTGATCCGGCGAAACTATTTGGTGCGGTGAAGAGTGTTCGTGGCCAAGTACCAGATGAGGCGATGGATGATGTGTACTTCGATGCTTATCCAATGCCGACTCCGATTCCGGGCTTTTTAACCTTAGCCCCAGCAAAATTCGCCGGTAATACTAAAGATACGGGTTGGGTAGGTTATCGCTCAGCGGAAGGAAATGCGCCATATTCAGGTCCAGGTGAGTTTATTGGTTTCAATTGTGCCTCTTGTCACGGTTATCAGATCAGCTATCAAGATGCTGATGGTCAGGATGTTACTAAGGTCTTCCCTGGTTTACCAAACCCTGGTTGGTCGATGAAGTGGACGATACTGCAAACCCTGACGAAGAAATTTAAAGGTATCTACGAGAAAGAAGAGGGTCCTTCTTGGGCGCCGGGTAAAAGTAATGTCGCTAAAGATATGCTGATTTACCATATGCCCGCGGGTGCCGGTGAGCACAATATGGTGCGTATTAGTGGTGAAGGTAGCCATACCGATAACGATTACCAGTTCTCGCCGATAGCGATTCCTAATGTAACTAATTACATGGCGATTCGTCGTTCACTTTCTCATACCGAGTCCTATGTGGGTTTTGAAGGTTCTTATATTCACTCGGAAGAGCCGGATGGTGCTCAAGGTGCGATGCGTAAAGCACCGCTTGAAGCATTAACCGCTTACATGACGACCCTTGATGAGGATGATAATGATCTTCGCCAAGTGGGGATGTACCGTTGGTTGCGTGATAATGATCGCCTAATTCAGCAAACAGAAACGCCGTTAATAACCGAATCTTATGTGGAGATGATACCTCAGCCACCTAAACGTCAGTGGTGGGGTGGTTATAAGAAGCAGCCTGATCTAGCCGTGACGAAAACTCGTGAAGTACCCTCGTTACAAGAAGGTCAATTCTTGGCTCAAGGTTGGCAGAGCTATCCAAAAGTTGCTGAAGCTGTAGCTCGTGGTAAAGAGGTCTTTGATCGTGATTGTGGTTCATGTCATAACGATGGTTTAGGTGCGAATACTAATGAGAAGATGGTGCGCTTAGATGAAGTCGGTCGTTTCTTTACACCAACCATCTATCAGAAAGAGGTTGAGTCGGTGCGTGCAACCTTCTTGCGTGATATGTACTGGACCCAAAGCCGTGGTTTATTATCTGACGGTCACGTACGTAATATGACGGACTTGGTTGATCCTGCTCGCTGTGAAGAAGGTTCGCCGCTTTATAATCAGTATTACACCTTGCATACCCCTGTGCGCCCTGAGCCAGGCAGTGCGGATCAGCCGATTACGGCCCCTGACTTGAACCGTAAGGGGGATGTATTCCGTGTTCCTAAATCTAAGTACTTAACTAAGTTGGATAAGGGTTATAAGCGTAATCTATTTATCGAGCGTCATAAGTATTTCAGTGAAGTAGAGTGGGACGATAACAATTACTACTGGGATTACCAGAAAATGCGCGCCCAATATGGTCCGGATGAAATGGGTACGCCTACGCCAATCGGTATGCCAGCGTCTCCACATCCTTGGTGTGCAGGATCAGGTGCTGAAACCGCTGACCTCGTGCAGTTTGTAATGACCTTATAATGACTTTGTGATGAAGCTTTAATCATCCACTAATAAAGAGGCGCCTCTAATTGTAGAGCCGCCTCTTTTGCATTAGCGCTAAAGAGTAAAGCTAAAGTAAATGTTCTTAACATAACGAATAATGAATTGGTTTGAGGTAGACTGGAAAGCAAATCATCTGTGATGTTATCAATTATGTTAATAAAAATTAAAATATTAGTATTCATGGCGGCAATGTTATTAGTGGGATGCTCTGGAAATAGCAGTACCACTGAATTTACCCTTAGTAATACGATTAAACGTTTTACTGGGGTTGTAAATAATTCATCGGTTGTTCGTGTTGAAGTTGCGGCAATTCCGATTGGTAGTCATGGTCAGTTCCGATTAGATGCTGAAGGGGAGGTTGAGACTGTTTTAAGAGTAAGCGACGAAAACGGACGATTTGGAATAAACCTGAAAGTCGATGAGATCGGACCTTATATTCTAACCGCAACATCTCCGGAATATACCTCAGAAACTGAAGATGAAAAAGCTGCTAAGGCGAGCTGTCAGCTAGTCTCAGGATGCATGATTGGTGGAGAGAGTATTCCTTTTGGGAGTTTTTATTCATTAGAGCCTAATTTACAATGGTCGGCTGCTGTAGAGTCGATATCGGAAGGGCAGTTCATTGTTGTAAATCCTATTACTGAAATGGCTAGGGTTTTAGGCTTTTCGGAGTATATAAATGAAAGCACTGCTTCTGAAGTTAGTGCTGGAGAAAAACCCGCGGCAAATTATTACAGTAATTATGGTGTAGTGAAGGGGAACTCTCAGACCGCTGCTTTATTGGGGTTAGGTAATATATTATCGTCAGAGCCTGTAGATTTAACTGATTTGCACCTTATTGAAATAGAAGCATCTAGCTCCCTTCAGGAAAGTATTCGTTATGGTGCGTTATTGGCAGCATGGCAGCAATTAGAGCTTGAATACAATAATAGTATTGTAGAGGGAGATTTCCCGTTTCAGGCTGATGTTATCGCTCAATTTATTGGGAACAAAGGGCAGTTATACCAAGCACTACCTCAAGATGGTCAGATCTTATCACTGAAGCAGTGGTATATGGCAGCTCTTGCCAATCTCGAAGCCGTTCGTGATTATCATAGTAATTTATCTCGTAGTCTTCCTGGCGAATTGAACCTTGTAATCACTCGGTTTCAGGGTGAAATTGATGACTTGTCAGATGGAAGCCTAACTCAAGCCGAGCCGGTGATTGGGGATCAATTTGTTGCAGATTACAGTGATGCAGTTTCTAAAACAAAGGCCATGATTGAGTACATGAGCAATCTTAAAAATAATTTTGCAACGGAAGACTTTAGAGAGGGCATTAAAGATTCTTCTGACTTAGTAACGATGGAAACTAGACGCCTATCCCCTAAGTTTGATGGCATGATGAAGCAGTTGTTATCCATATACCAATATTATCTTTCTTGTACTCAGTCGGTTTGTGATGATCAAAGTATTTGGCATTCCGAAAACAATGTTTTTGTTATGGCTGAAAAGAAGCTTTCGATCGTACAGGCTGAGGATACAAGGCTTGAATTATCTCAAGGGTTTGTTTATGACGAGGCCAACCCCGAAGACTCGGAAAAGGTCAATACGCATGATTTGTTTTTAAGTGGTGCGTTTGAGTATGACGATTTACGGGTAGAATTATCAGATTTTACATCTGAAAATGCAGCGGATATTAAAAGCAGTATACGTTTTTCGTATTCGGGTCCTTTGGCAGAATTACCTTCGCGCCCCGAATTCATTGAGGGAGGGAAAGGGGCGACTGTTGATGAATCTCTTATTCCTGATTACATAGAACTTGTTTTTCCAGACTTTAAGCTTTATGACACGACTCAGTTGGGGGCTGAGAAAGAAGTGCAAGTAACGGGTTCTTTTAGTGCAGTGATGGTTGCGAATACAGATGCTAGTGATTTTATTGACGGAAAAGACCCTAAAGAGAAGTTAGGTAAACGTTATAATTTATCAAGTGTGCGTGCAACGCTTAAGCTGTTAGGGGGGAGTCAGGGGAGTACAGAGGACTCGGTTGAGCTTAAGGATAATGCTGTAATTTATTTAGAAGCCGTTGCAAGTGAGGCTTTTGTTTCAAATACAGACTTTATTGCATACTTCCCTGATGAAGTTTACCCCACATTTGAAGCATTTTTTAAGCCTAGGGAAGGTTTCTCTGTTGGTAGTATTAGTCCTGCACCATTAGTTGTTAGTCGAAGGGGGGTGATGAACTTTCCGGAGTTGACCAGTGAAGGTGAGGTGCTTGAAGGTGCGGGTACCGTTGAGGTTCAATATATTGAGTTGGATTATGAGATAGGCGGCTTGGAGCGCTATGTTGTGTATCCCAAGATAGAAGGGGATGATGAATATTGGGGCTTGATTTGTTCTGCGCAGCCAGATGTGGAAGATGACTTAGTTGATCCTGAATATACGAAAACAGAGCAAAATGAAGAGGGCGAAGATGTCGTTCAAGTGTTATTAATTTGCCCTTTGCGCGATAAGTATGAGGGGGATGCTACTCCGGATGATCTTGTTAATAAGGTATATGCGCTGAATAAAGATTTCTTTAATTTAAGGGAGTATAACGGGCAGGGTACTTATAGAATTAACTACCCGACATCAGAAGCTGGTTTATTGAATCCGTTTCCTGCTGACGACACACCTTATTGGGGTGAGGTCGAGAAATCGATTGTGCTAGGAGTGGATAGTATGCGTTTTCAATTTAAACCGGAAATAGTTAATCAAGCTGGAAATGCCTACCTTCCAGAGTCTGTCTTAGATGTTAGCTTGGTCTGGCGAACGCATGAGTTAATCGATGTAAATGTGTTAATGGCTTTTGATACTGAGCAAATTTTTAATAATCCTAATGGAAGTGGACTGCCATATTTAGCAGTGGGAAGTGAGTCGGAGAGTTACTCGGTGGCTTATCGTACTTATGAAGATGGCACTGAGTCGGGGGAGTATGCAATGTCATGGGCTGGTGTCAATTTTATCGATGGTCCTGTTGATGGGTCAAAGGTTATGCAGAAGACGGATGACGTTAACTTGCAGGAGGGGGTGTTTGCAGTTATGGGTTCAAATGTAACGTATTCACCATACAGTAAGCGAGAACTACAGCAGCTTAATAGTGAAGATGGTGTGGGAATAACGGAAGAGAAATGCGGCTTTTTTGGCCGTGGCCTTAATCCGACTGAAGGCGAAGATTGCGATGCAATTGCTTATTTAACTTTCAGGGGTTTGGTTACAGGAAGTTTGAGAGAGGAGCGAGACGGGGTATATGTAATTAGATATATTGATGGGTCTTGGCAGGTTTTAGGGAATTAGTAAAATATTGAAGGGTTAGGTCGTTAATCATCTGTGATAAGACGCTGGATTGACGGCCAACTTTTGTTTAAAATGCGGCTCTATTTTTTGCGTGCACTCCCTGCATGCGTGATTCCTCTTTGAATAAGCAGGCCGCACCTTGGAAATCAATCCGATTGTTGAAACCATAAAAGACCTA
>Ga0209290_1001386_pt1 | contig 11743 bp, 7 predicted proteins | sample EN1Hudsemesocosm_2_FD_184632 | JGI IMG/M metagenome (GOLD analysis project Ga0209290, IMG submission 184632) | Methane-oxidizing microbial communities from mesocosms in the Hudson Canyon - EN10B Hudson Canyon (SPAdes) (version 2) | ecosystem: Environmental > Aquatic > Marine > Cold seeps | place... | reverse complement strand
AGCCTCATACTAAAGGCAATGGCGGCCTCATGCTCTAAAATCAAATCAGCCAACACATTCTGCATTAAGGGCTGCTCGCTCAAGCGCTTACCAAAGGCCGAGCGCTGACTGCAATGATGCGTAATTTGCGCAATCCCCTGCCGCATTAAACCTGATGAACCCAACATACAATCAAAGCGAGTCATCGCGACCATTTCAAGAATAGCGGACACACCCCGCCCTTCTTCGCCAACCATCCAGCCTAAGGCACCGCGCAGCTCAGTTTCACTTGATGCATTTGAAACATTGCCCATTTTGTTTTTTAAGCATTGAATTTGTATAGGGTTCTTTGTTCCATCAGGACGCCATCGAGGCACTAAGAAACACGAAATGCCACCTTCAGCTTGTGCAAGTACCAAGAAGGCATCGCTCATCGGTGCGGATACAAAATATTTATGCCCCACTAGCTCATATAACTGACCTGCGCCTTTGACCCCGACAGGAAAAGCACGCGTACTATTCGCCTGAACATCTGAGCCGCCTTGTTTCTCAGTCATTGCCATGCCGATGGTGACACTTTCTTTTAAATCATGACTGATATTTCTAGCGTCATACTTCTGACTCATGACTTTATCTGCCCATTGAGCATATAAGTCAGGTTGTCGTTTTAGAGTCGGTATCGCTGCTGATGTCATCGTAATAGGACAACCATGACCCGCTTCGACTTGTGCCATTAAATAGCTTTTTGCTGCCCGAGAAACATGCGCACCTACTTTAGGCGCTAGCCAATGTGAAGAGTGAATCCCTTCTCGCATCGACGTTTCCATCAACTGGTGATAGCTTGGGTGAAAACGGACCTCATCAATCCGCGCACCATGCCGACTATGCGTATGCAAGGTAGGCTTATTCTCATTCGCCTGTACCCCGCAAGCAATAAGATCTTCAGAGCCACATAAACGGCCAAAACGCGACAAATCACTCTCTGCCCAACGACCACCATTAACATTAACAGCATCAACCAAAGCCTGATCCTGTTTATAGAGATCATAGTTTTCTAATACAGTCGGCATATTTTCAACCCGATGGGTTTCAGCCCAGTATTGGTTGCTTGGTGTGAAACTAGTGTCACTCTTATTTGAAAGCGCAGGTGAAGAAGAGACCGGCGTAGATGGCATTTTAAGACTCCTTTAAATGTTTCAAAACAATAAAATGAACTTTGATTCACTTTATTAGAATTTAATCATTATCCAAAAATAGTGTCAAATATGTCTTAAGTAATGTGCATAATTTGTGAAACATGTTTTGTTTACAATATAGTCAAGCCTAAAACTATCCGTTAGAATCTTTGAAATCATCTAACGGACTGGATACTAGGCATGTCATACCGACCAACCGATAAAACAGAAGCACGAAAAAAATCCCAGCATGCCCTGTTACTGTCGTCTGCGATAAAAATCGTGTCTATTCGAGGCTTTCAGGGCTTAACGATTGCCGCGCTCGCAGAAGAAGCGAATGTTGCCACGGGTACCGTTTACAAATACTTCGAGTCTAAAGCTTTATTGTGTGCAGAGGTCTTTAGACAGGGCTCTGAAAAGGAAGTACGCCAAGTACAGCAATCAGCCTTCCCTGATGCACCAAGAAGCTGTAAAGAGCGTTTAACACAAGCCATCCAAACATTTGCTGAACGCGCCATCGCGGGACACCGGCTAGCTTATGCGCTCATCGGCGAACCCGTAGATCCCTTAGTTGAAATTGAGCGCTTAATATACCGACAATCCTACGCTGATATTTTTGACACTTTAATTGCTGAAGGAGTCGAAGCGGGTGAGTTTTTGCCACAAGACACACGAGTCACGGCCGCCGCATTAGTCGGCACACTATCAGAAACTCTCATAGGCCCATTAGGCCCGACAACGCCAAGCACAACAAAAGCTAAGCAACACGAACTCGTTAAAAATATTCAAACTTTTTGCTTACGCGCAATTGTTGCGTGAGGCCTCTTTCTACCCTCGATTAGTACTCTCACTTAGCTAAAGTGCTTTAACAGGGATCTCTTTGCTCATTTTCTTTCTATCAGAATAAACATCTAGATTTTGCTGCTGCCCTTCACTGATACCGTATTTTTCGATCAAGCCTAAATTCTTATACAGAGCCTTCGCATCACTCTCGCCCGACAAGACATCCATATAAGCCAAGACTTTCTTTCGTAATACACTGGCATCTTCTGTCAGCGCTTCAATACGATAATGTTTAACCCCCAGTGATAACAATTTTGGAATCATGGAGCCTGCAGACTGCGGCACACCATTAAACATGGTATTTCGACACTCTTGGTCTGCTAAAACAGGATGATTAATTTTCTTATTATCCACAATCCCCACATCATTGTGCACACATGGCATGCCACAATCTTTGATACTGGAGCCATCTGATAAAAACGAGGCAAATACGCAGTGCTCCATATGAAAGCTAGGCATGTATTGATGAATCGTCACTTCAGCCTGACAAGCTAAACCTGCATCATGATCATTTTGGTTTAGCAATAATTCCTCTAATTGCTGGAAATTCAAATCATAGGATGGGCTGAATACGCTTAAACCTTTATTTAAGAAATACTGCGCACTTAAATGATTAGTGATATTAAAAGAAAAATCCCCCACTAACTCAAATGGCATTTGCTCATTATATTTTTGTTTAAAATATTCAAATGCCCCGGCATTACGTACCAATACAACATCGGGTTGGATACGATTAATGATTCCAAGTAATTTTTCTCTGCCGGCTTTAAATACTCGCGTGGTAACAATCCCTGCTCTAAAACCTAAGGCTCGGATTTTATCGACTGATTTTTGGTATTGCTGGCCATACTTGTAGTCTAAATAAACGGTTCCAATTACTTCATTAGAAAGATGAACAAGCGCATCGATTTGCGCATCGTCCCTGACTAACACATTCAGCTTGGTTTGATGTTTATTGTTCGATTTTAAAGTAGGTATTTCATCCGAAGCGTGCTTTCCAACCTTCACTGAAGCAATAATGCCAGAAGCCTGAGTATTCAGATATGAGTCAGAATAGTCTCGCTGTAGACGAGCCGCTTCAAGCTGAGCAACCGCTAACTGACGCAGCTTCTTAATTGCCTTATCCTGAATAAACAGACCCGGTTCAATATTAATATCACAAAAACCTAACTCAAACACGCTGCCGCTTAACGCTTTAAAGTGCTTACGAATTTTAGCTTCGTCTAAAGGTGAATTTTGTGCCTCACTTAAAACAAGCTCAGTTACGACAGATATTTCATGCCCTTGGTCATCTTTCACAACCACTCGCAACGGCTCACCTAACGCCGCATCAACCCGAATCGTTAACGGGATACGCTTAAACTGGCTTTTATCGGTATAAGATTGTTGAAGCAGTTTATCTCTAGCAGGGGAACGATTAATGTACATAAGTGAATGCGAGCTTAATTTTGATAAATCTGACCCTTTTTCAAAATTAACCATGTACGCTTCGCTACCAAGCTTTTCTACATCGTAAGCTCGTGCAGCAAACAACATCTGTTCATTGGCATCAACAAAAAATAAACCATCACCTGGGTAAATGGTTAACGAAGAAAACACCTTCACCGTCGGATATTTCTTATCTTTTTTGATTGTTAATACATGACCTGTTTTCAGGCCTCGATGGGAGCTAAATCGCCCATCAACCAATTCATTATGATTAACGCCATTTAGCCAGCCACTAAAAAAGTCCCGAGAGAATGAAATTTTTAATGCATCCGCACTCCCCTTTTCATAGGGTAATCCCAACACTTCATTTATTTTTTCAGAATATAATTTAGCGGCAGCTGCCACATACTCAGAAGGTTTATAGCGGCCTTCAATTTTAAACGAATCGATTTTTAAAGCCATTAACGCTTCTATTTCATCGACCCCAAACAAATCTTTTGGTGAGACTAAATATTTTTGAGCGCCTAAGTCTTCAACCTTTCCATTCACATTCAACTGGTAATCTAAGCGACAAGTTTGCGCACATTGACCACGATTGGCAGAGCGACCGCCCATCGACTCTGACGTTAAACATTGCCCAGAATAAGCAACACATAAAGCTCCGTGCACAAAGACTTCAAGTTCCTTGTCAGTTTTTGAGCGGATATTTTTCATTTCACTCAGCGAATTTTCACGCGCCAGCACATAACGCTGCATATCAAGATCACTTAAAAATTCGATATGTTCAGCAGATGATATGGTCATTTGAGTGGAAGCATGAATCACCTGATCAGGGGCCATTTTTTTGATCAATCGAACTAAGCCTACATCTTGGCAAATAATCGCATCAGGCTGTAAAGGCAATAACTGTTTTAAGCCCTCAACGGCAATCGGTAACTCTTTTTCAAAAATTAAAATATTAAAGGCAACATGAACCTGAACACCATACAGCCGACAATAATCAATAATCTCCTTCAATTCTTCAAAACTATGATCATGACTTCGCGCACGCGCATTAAACCCTGGCATACCAATATAGATAGCCCCAGCACCGTTATGAACAGCAGCCAAACACATATCCCAGTTACCCACTGGCGCCAACACCTCGGGTTTATAGTTTGAGATAGTTGGTGAGTTAAGGGTTTTCGATTTCATAAGGAGTCGTCACATACAAATGGGTAAGAATGAAGCCATTGTAATATAGACACTACGACTTAGCAGCTAATAGATGTTTGCGTTTTGTATATGACATGAAGGAGTGTAGTTAGTGCAAGCAACTCACTACAGAATTGCTTGCACGATGAATCAGCCTAAAGAATCAAAGAGAATCACTCGCTAAGAAAGCGTTGGCATAGTATTTAATGCAGCTTCAATCTTGGCTGCAAGGCTCGATTAATCTTATCATTTAGCCAGATTAACGAAGTGCGGAACAAACCATGTAAAGCAATTTGATGCATCCGATAAAGCGAGACATAGAACATTCTTGCGATTCGACCTTCCACCATTAGGTTTTTCCCCACCAGCTTACCCATTAAATTCCCCACAGCGGTATACCGGCTAAAAGAAATGAGTGAACCATAATCACGATACAAATATGGCACAGCCTCCTCCCCCTTTAAACGTCGCGTTAAAGTACGCGCCAATGTGCTCGCTTGCTGATGCGCGGCTTGAGCTCGAGGCGGCACTGGACGATCGGAATCCGGTTGAGGGCAACTAGCACAATCGCCAAACGCAAAAATATTTTCATCTTGCGTAGTTTGCAGGGTCTGATGTACCACCAACTGATTAATTCGATTAACCTCCAAACCCTCAAGCTGAGCTAAGAAGTTAGGCGCTTTAATACCAGCAGCCCATACTTTTATAGAAGCATTCAAGTGCGTGCCATCAGCAAACTCTATGGCATCTTCTGTAATTTTGGTTACTCGATTGTCCGTGAGTACTTTTATATTTAGTCGTGCCAATTCACGCGTCGCCGCCGAAGAAAGGTGCTCAGGCAAAGCAGGTAAAATACGGTCCGCCGCCTCAATCACACTGATCCGTACATCATTCTGTTTTAAGTGATTTAAACCATAACTAGGCAACTCCTGAGAAGCCAGATGTAGCTCAGCGGCCAACTCAACCCCCGTCGCACCCGCACCAATAATCGCAATATCTATCGGATGACTTTGTTGGTGTGAAGCATCGTACTCAGACTTTAAAAACGAGTTCAAAAGGTGACTATGAAAACGCCTCGCCTGTTCAAGGCTATCAAGAAATATACAATTTGTTGCTGCGCCTTCAGTACCAAAGTCATTCGCAGTGCTACCGACAGCAATCACTAAGCTGCTATAAGAAATTTGTCGCTCATCCACAACAAGCTCACCATGCTCGTCGTAAATAGGAGCCACTAATATTTGTTGATTTTCGCGATCTAAACCATGCATTGCACCCATTTGAAATTCAAAGTAATGCCGCTTGGCATGAGCGCGATAATTGATCTCGTTTGCACCCGAGTCAAGCGAACCCGCTGCGACTTCATGAAGTAAAGGCTTCCATATATGGGTCAGTGATTGATCAACAAGCGTGATACGGGCCAATCCTTTTTTGCCTAACTTATGCCCGAGTGTTGTGGCTAATTCTAGTCCTCCTGCGCCACCGCCAATAATAACAATATGGTGTTGTGGGGTTTGTAAGTTCATGATGATTACCTGATTTATAAGTGAATAATGCACAACACAGGCTCTGCATTGCTCACTCTAAGCTCTTAAGTTTATAAGAGTATTTGACCATCACCATTATAGGTGCATATTAACACCCTTAACGGTGACATCCAGACTTCAGGTAATTTTTATATAAGAAACAGATTTCCAATTCACTGATTGACTAAAGTTTTAGGGCTGAAATGAATGGCTAATTTAATTTGATAGAACAAAAGCATTTTTGGCGAAGCGAATAAGAAAAATCTTCTAGTAATTGCACAGAACTGCTTAGACACAAAAGAATTTCTTTATGAAAGAATAAACCAGTCTAAATGAAACGTTTAGTGGTCGGCGCCTAAATACCCCACCTCATTAGACGCATTAATATTTAGCCTACTACTTATCGAGTAGGCTAAAAGACAAACCCCTTATAACTAAATGCTATATGAAATAACCGTGTCTCTATTTTGAACGCTTTCTATTGTTAAATAGCGTTAAATTATCTGTTAGATACTCTGCTTCATTTAGCTATAATTCTCTCTAAAAACATATTTTTTCCTTTTTACAAACTAAGGTTTAAAGGGGCTCCCCCATAAATCAAGAAATAACAACGTTAGGCTGGGAAAACCTCAACCATGAGTCATACGCCATAAAAAGATATATCCGATATTTACCACCGGATATATCTAGACTAATCAAGCTTAACTAGGGATTAATTCCCTAACGCATCGATTGCCCCCTGCCCGATCTCAGTATGATGTAAAATCCTATTAAATGGCGTGATCGTATCAGCTGGACCCTGAGTAAAAACCAAAACAGGGGTACTGGTATGAGTACCGGTTGCCCAAACAACGTTTTGTCCTTCCGCAACTTCTCGCGCTAACAAATTTTGACGATTGTCGTCTGTCTGGTATACAAAAAACGCATCGTTGGCTCCCATTTTCGGGACCACTTTAGAGCTTAGGTATTTATGCCCTTCGGTATAATAGCGGTTATTTTCTGTTGCAAGTATACGCGATGCCTGCTCTTCGGAAATATCAAACTCTGTTTCTGCATTAACGATCTTGGCAAGGTTAGCCGGTGTTTGTTGATCTTTTGCCAGTGAGTCAAATTGACTGTAGAAAATATCAGCATAGCTAGATTTTTGCGCGTAAAGTTTGTCTAACGTTGAGATATCACCAAAGTTGAAAGCTGGCTTGAACTGCTGCTCCTCAAACACGTCTCCAGGTAAGTCACGTCCGTGAGGCAGATCATTCGCAGAGTAGCTGAAACCGAAACCGCCGGTTTCATGGTCAGCCGTTACAATCACAACGGTATCGTCACGCCCTTCTGCCCAGTCCAGAACGTATTCCAGCGTTTCATTTATTCTTAGCATCTCATGTAGCATGGTGCCAGTATCATTATAGTGACCTGCCCAGTCGATTTGACCCGCTTCAATCATTAAAAAGAAGCCCTTGTCATTACTCGACAGAGACTCAATTGCCTTGGCTGACATCTCTTTAAGTGTCGGAACTGTACGGTTTGGATCATTTTTAGTCTGCGTTTCTTTAATCCCATCGGGAAGTGCTGAATAAGCAAATAGGCCAAGTATTTTACCTTCGGCCTTATCCATCTGTGATCGATTAAACGCTAATGCGTAATCTTGCGCTTGCGCTTCTTTTATCAGGTTACGACTATCTTTTCGCTTAGATTTAATTCTGACTGTACCTTCAGTCAGCTGTTCCAGCTCTTGTCGGGCTACCGATTGTTTATCATTCGCTTCTTTAGGAATCCAGTAACGCAGGCCACCAGAAAGCATCACATCGACATTATTATCAAGCATATCAACTGCGATCGCATTTTCCTTACTCCGGTGACTTTGGTGTGCTGCAAATCCAGCGGGTGTTGCATGGGTAATACGGGTGTCAGACACTAATCCGGTTGATTTCCCCATATTTTTTGCTTTTTCCAATATACTTTCAGCAGAACTTCCATCTTTATCGGCGCCAATCATTTCAGAGCCTGAATACTTACCGGTTGCAAGTTGAGTAGCCGACGCAGCAGAATCAGTCACTAAAACATTATTAGCATTGGTCATTGAAATACTCATTTGACCACTACTTAAAATGCGGTCAAATGCCGTTATCCTATCTTTGATAACGGAGTTAGGGGCCTGCCGAGCGTAGGAGAGCAAAAGCCCTACCTGCTGTGGTCCCATGCCATCACCAATGATCATAATAACGTTTTTAGCTTTTGCTGTTTTAGTTGCTTCTTCAGTCATCTGTAATTGGCTACACCCTGACATTACTAGGGAGCAGGCCAATAAACTACTAAATGCTCCGCGCTTACTGATTCTCATTTATTATCTCCTCTTAAAACTATATTTGTATTTATTGTAGTGAAGGTCATGCCATTATTAAGTTTTAATAAGAACGTTACCTACGGGTTGGGGATTTAGCAGTTTTTCGTAGCTTCTACGAAAAACTGGGGTTTAAATTCATTACTTAACCTCTGGGGTCAAAGCCAGCCGTTATCATAGTCCATCCATTAAGAGTCAATATATTTTTGATTCTTAATGCCTCAAAAGATGATCATCAGAATAATATCCTTACGGAAAAACGAATGACGTATTCAGATGATACACACATAGCGCTGGAAATTACCGATGTATAAGTAGTTTCTAAACGACTTGAAGACTTATGAATAGAAATAACTGAAAGGGCTGAGTATAACGAGACTAAATTCTTCTTCATTAAAGGTTCAGACAATAATGTTAATGCGTTTTATCAACCAGTAAACAGTTAATCAGGTAGCCAAGGGTACCTAACCACCAGCCTCCACATAAATACTTCAAGACAATAAAACTACATTAATCTATTCAAAAGCCAGTTTGACCCTTCATACTCTTAGACAATACAACCCCAACCATCATTTAAACCATTCAACGGCGTTGCATATTGCTCCAATAGCTCTTGATACTCCGTTATGCTCTGATGCGTTAACGTTAATTCAACGTAGACAACAATTTCAAATGGATAGTCATCACAATCTTCAGAATCACATAACAACACCTTTTGGCGATTAAACAATAATGTTTCACCAAAACTCAGTGCTTCATTTTCTGTTGGGAATACTACTGTGAATTCAATTTCACGTGATTGAGTTAAATCATCACCATTTTGGCCCATAGCCCATAAAGCATCCCCAGTACTATCATCGGGAAACTCTTCAAAATCTCTACCCATACCATCCTCTTTTAAAAATCAATCACTTAACGAAATATAGCCAATTATTGATAAAACAACAATGACGAATGTTGTTTGTATATTATGACTGTATATAAGACGATACCTACAACAAATAAATTACTCGAATTTCCGTACTAGGTGTCAGCTGCTGGTCATAGTAGTGCTTTGAAAGGGTAAGAAAACAGAGAAACTAATGTGTCCAAACTGGCCCAGCACGAGCTATCAGACTTTCTGGTATGACTTTAGTATATTCGTGAATATATTGCGGTATTGGTGGGTTTGATATTTAAGCTAAATAGGTTTGAGTAGGCGTGTCTTAAAAGAAATAAATGGTGCCCCCTCCCTGACTCGAACAGGGGACCTACCGATTATGAGTCGGGTGCTCTAACCAACTGAGCTAAGGGGGCACACTAAGGCATTATTTTGTGTCTTTGCCTGAAGACGAGGCGACCAAATCAGAAAGAGTTGATCAGAATCGGGGCGCATTATAATGCGCCTCGATTTAAGATGCTACCGCTTAAGCGATTTTATTCGTCTAAGAAGCTACGCAAATGATCTGAACGGCTTGGATGGCGAAGCTTTCTTAAGGCTTTGGCTTCAATTTGTCGAATTCGCTCTCGCGTTACGTCAAACTGCTTACCAACCTCCTCAAGTGTATGGTCAGTATTCATCTCAATACCAAAACGCATACGTAAAACTTTAGCTTCTCTCGCGGTTAAGCCAGATAAAACCGACTTAGTCGCTTCTTTAAGCCCTTCACCGGTTGCTGTATCAATGGGAGATTCAGCCATACCATCTTCGATAAAGTCACCCAGATGAGAATCTTCATCATCACCGATCGGTGTTTCCATTGAAATAGGCTCTTTTGCGATTTTAAGCACTTTACGCACTTTATCTTCAGACATCTCCATGCGTTCACCTAATTCCTCAGGTGTCGGCTCACGTCCCATTTCTTGTAACATCTGTCGAGATACACGGTTCAGTTTATTGATCGTCTCAATCATATGAACCGGAATTCGAATTGTTCGCGCTTGGTCAGCGATTGAACGCGTGATCGCCTGTCGAATCCACCATGTTGCATAAGTCGAAAACTTATAACCACGACGGTATTCAAACTTATCAACCGCTTTCATCAAACCGATATTACCTTCTTGAATTAGATCCAAGAACTGCAAACCTCGGTTGGTATATTTTTTCGCTATCGAAATAACCAGTCGAAGGTTCGCTTCAACCATTTCTTTTTTAGCTCTTCGTGCTTTCGCTTCACCAATCGAAGCGCGTCGATTAATGTCTTTAATTTCAGAAATTTTCAATCCTGTCATCTTAGACATTTCACCGATTTTACGCTGAGCACGTAAGATCTCTACTTTATATTCGACTAGCTTTATTGAATACGGATGACCTTCTTCAATAATTCCTACAATCCAATCAAGATTAGATTCATTACCAGGAAAACGCTTTATAAATTCTTTTCGCTCCATTCCACAACGTCTTGAACAAATCGCCATAATAGCGCGCTCATTCATTCTAACGATTTCATTGGTGGTACGAACTTCAATAATCAAACGATCAAACTGCTTAACATTCAGTTTGAAAGGCGCAAAAATTTCACCTAAAAGGTTATATTCTTTAATTGACTCTTTACTGCTACGCGTATGCTCTTCTTCAGTATCAAGCGCAATCTTCAACTGAACACGAAGCTCTTCCATTCGAACACGAACAATTTCAGGATCCGGACCTTTTTCTTTTTCGTCCTCATCGTCATCATCAGCACCTTCAGCCTTTGCAGCTTCTTCCTCTAACTTCTTAGCCATACCGCCTGGAGGTGGAATCGCATCGCCATCATCATCAGGATCAACAAATCCAGAAAGGATATCGCTTAGACGCCCTTCTTCTTCAACCGTGGTATCATATTTAGCAAGAATAGAAGCAACTACACCAGGAAAATGTGCTAGTGCGGCCATGACATCCCGCACACCTTCTTCGATACGTTTAGCGATTCGAATTTCGCCTTCACGTGTTAGCAGCTCAACTGTACCCATTTCACGCATGTACATACGCACAGGGTCTGTTGTTCTACCGGCTTCTGATTCAACAGCAGCAAGTGCGGCGGCCGCTTCTGCAGCAGCCGTTTCATCTGTAGAGTCACCATCTGACATCAATAGCGAATCTGCATCGGGTGCAACTTCAACGACTTGGATACCCATGTCGTTAATCATTCGAATGATATCTTCTACCTGATCCGGATCAGAGATGTCTTCTGGAAGGTGGTCATTTACTTCAGAGTAGGTCAGGTACCCTTGTTCTTTACCACGAGCGATTAGATCTTTTAAACGAGACTGTTGTGAATTGCCTGACATGTTCACCCTATTGG
>Ga0209290_1001385_pt1 | contig 11745 bp, 10 predicted proteins | sample EN1Hudsemesocosm_2_FD_184632 | JGI IMG/M metagenome (GOLD analysis project Ga0209290, IMG submission 184632) | Methane-oxidizing microbial communities from mesocosms in the Hudson Canyon - EN10B Hudson Canyon (SPAdes) (version 2) | ecosystem: Environmental > Aquatic > Marine > Cold seeps... | reverse complement strand
CTGATAATTTCCTTATCTTGAGGTTCAGTCTGGACGCATGCTGACAGATACAATGTTACCAAAAACAGCAAGCCAAACTTATAAGCCCGCTTAGCAACTCCTGAAAATTTAATTAGTACATAAGTCATGGTATGCTCCAAATGTTGTAAACTAGATTTACATCATAAAATATTGTCAACTTAATTTACAAGGTCTACACTGTATTTAAATTGTAACTACTGGTCACCTTTCATGCCTGTACAACATTTGCCTATTTTGATTTATCAGAAATATCACTGGCTTACCGGTTTCATAACAAACTACCTCAAGGACAGCCCCTGGCCTGACTTGTCACGCCCGCAAATTGTGATACTCGGCGGCATCTACCAGGGTGAAAGCAAAGCAATTCGATTGGCAGAAATGATCGGAATTTCAAGACAAGCGGTTTACAAGAGTTTGAAAGAACTTGAAGCAAGGGGATTGGTTGTCCAGAAACAAAACCCAAAACAACTGAATAGTGCCATTATTGAGTTGAGTGATGAAGGGCAGGCCTGCATAGACTACGTTGATAATATGATTAACACACTCGAAGAAAATCTAGTCAAACAGCATGGCAAAAGTAAAGTCGAAGCGGTCATGGAGATACTCAAAGCTGACTGGACAGTCGCGCTCTAATTGAGTATTCCACAGTGAAGAATAAATCGGCCGCCCAGAGCTAATCAGTTACTTTCAAAAATGTAGTAAGCCGATTGAATTCGGCTTCACAGTCAACGTTATTTCTTTTTTAGGCATGGACTTAGACGCTGATATGCACGTCAGTAGAATTTACTTTTCAGTAAACGCACCTTTCAATGCCAAGTAAGCTACTAGTTCTTCAGAAACTCTTTTAGTGTCAAAGAAAACATAGCCAGTGGTCGGCTTTCAGTAGTTTCAGAAATAAATGTCCTTTTGTGCCAATTGCAGACATAAGATGATTAATTTATTGTGTTTTAAAAGTCGTATTTTAGGTCAGTTTTGGTGATTACTTAGGTGGCGGCTTTCCTTTTTATACAGGACATTTAAAGCGTGTCAATTGTAAGGCTTGACCCCCAACTACTTCTATATTTTAAATAGTTAACGCTTAAGTAAGTGCAGTTCGGGTCTGACCCCAAACCCTTAGATATTGTCGATAGCTACGACATCATTCATTAGACCTGAATATCTATCAAGTTTCGAAATCTTCAAAGTCAAAGATCTAGCTACCTCATAACCTAAAACTTCCAAGTCTTTATAGTTTTTCCCTCTTTCCCTTGTGGTACTTTTCTCTAGGTTACTGGCTTCTAATTGGTTCAGGTCAATACTGTATTTTTTTAAAACGTTGGTTACCTCATTTGACGCCTTAGTAACTTTTTCTAAAGCATTCTTAGACTCCCTTTCAAAAGCAACCAATCTAATCCTTATGACGGCTTCATTCGGCTTTACTTTTTGCTCAGCATGCCCAGCAGATACTACAAACGGGAAGTTAGGAAGGTTCGCAGAAAGTGACACCGAAGAGAACAAGCCTAAAAGCAAAAGTATATTGAATAATTTCATATTAATTCCCGTATTAAAAAGAACTAACACCTACCTTATTAGTTAAGTTAGGTGTCTACTTAATTGGGGGAGCCTTCAGTCCAGCCCACGTTTCTTTGTGGGCGCTCATGGCTGTACTGGTTATATTTTATTTATCGAAGTAGTACCTGACTATAATACGAGTATCCGTGCCCTTTGAACTAAACTCAATATTTTCTCTTGTGCCGCCGTCTGTACGGTGACCGTCCAGATCATATTTATACCACTCAGCTTCACCGCTAATCGCTAAAGACTTAAGTAACATGTATTCAATTCCTATTGTGGGAGAAAATCTATAGCCATCATTTACGTCTTTAAAGTCACCCGCAGCAGATCGATAATAGTTATTCCGTTCTACGTATCCGGCACGCAAACCAAAATATACATTTATACCGCTTTCATCTGCTAATGTATGGAAGACTCCAAGCCCAATTTCCTCTTGCTCGTTACCGCTTGAACTCAAGTCATAAGAATTCTTAAATTCATTTTGTCGATAGTATGGCTCAAGAAGAATTGATTCTGAAATTCTTATAGGGGCATAAATAGAATTATCATGAGATTTGATTGACACTCCAATTCCAACATCCGCTGCCCAAGTGTGTGAAATAGCACCTAATGATAAGAGAGCTATAAGTCCATGTGCCTTCATACTTTTTCCTTTCTACTTCTTTAAAATATAACGTTTTTAGCCGCGGCGAGTGAAACGAGTCCAGCCCACGGCCCTTTGTGGGCGATGCTGGCTAAACTGGGTATGACTTTGATGCCACCACTTTATATAAAGAATACAAACACTAAATTTGCTCAATAGTTAAGTGCACTTCTTCAAGATTTTTGTTTGGATCATCTTTTAGCTGGTAACTCTTCCCTGCCTCAACATTGATTACAAGCTCAGTCTCTGCATGATATTCCATCTCTCCATATGGCATGACATAGTAAATAGATAGAGTATATGTACCGGGTAATAGTTCTACGCTATATGCGCCTTTTCCTGGTAAAGGCTCATAATCAACTGCATCAATTTTGATAATACTACTTGTATATGTGCCCTGCCTGAACTCGTTAACGCCCTTAACCAGAGCTACTTGACTCTTATTCAAGGTATTTTGATGATGACTATAAAATTCTGCTACTTTAAACGAGCAACCAGATAATATTAACATTAATGAAAACAACACTATTCGCACTTTATTTCCTCTTAGTTTAAGTCATTACAGTTTATTAGATGGAATCCGTATTTGGCAGTGCCATATGAGTTCCGTCTAATTCGTATTTTCAGTATAGAAATCAATTATGACCTATTGAAAATAAACATATTTTTATGAAGTCAGTGTAAGAAGAACCGATGATAAAAGCTAACTAATTTAGGGTTGGAATCAGAACTAATATATAGCGTTAAAACATTTTTGTCTTAGAATTGGATACCTGCTTTAGGGTCGTAAGCAGCCGCATGAGAGGCTTTAATCAATTCATTTTTTGACGCGTGCAGTTGTCAAAGCTAAAAACTGGTCAAAGCCTGCTTTGAGTCGGTAGCCTTCTATTTGAAGAAATAAAATTGCGTTTCACTGTACCTTTTCAAACAAGTAAAGGTTGAAGCGTCACTAGCTCTAACTTGCAGAGACATAACGATAAAACCACAGTAGTAGGGCAGCAGGATCAATAAATCACTTAATAACTTCAGGGTAACTGTCATTGCTCTGCTCTTATGCTTCTAAAATCATTTAAAGCCGAACTACAAAATAAATTTCCTTGTTTCTTTAACCAGCTTCTTTATAGATTTATGAGGCGTATTAAACATAAGATTAGAGTAAGAATAATGATCTATCTTATACTCAAAACCCTCAAGAATTGCCGCTACTATGAAAGCACAATTACTGATATATCCACGCTGAACTTCTGCAACTCCCTTCATTAAATAACGTGTATAAGGGATATTTATCGATTTTATTCTATCAACATCTATCAGCCATTCACGCGCTTGATAAACTCTAGCAACGCTGCACCACAATGACGCCATAATTTAGTTAATGCGACATTACAGGGCTTTACTGTAATAACAAAGCGTTTTTAGGGTAAATCACTATCCGGTAAAATTTACCTAACACTTTATAATCTATGATATTAAATAGCATTTAGACCCTTAGAGTTATCACTTCAGATAAGCGCACCAATATACATCATCGCACTTCATTAACGCTTTAAAATAGTGCGCCGCAGTAATAAACACGCGTTTACTTATAATAATTCGATATATCTTGAGGCTTGTTTATTCGCAGCAGTAGATTATGCTTTTTGAAACAGCTAAATCTGCTTACCTGAAATACACGTTTTAAAAATATTCTTTTTGGGTTATCCCTCTTTTCATTTATTGAATGGTGTTAGGGACAAGGATTGCAAAGGAGAACACTGGATGTGTGCGGCACCAAACAATATCAAGACAAGCAAAAAAGTTGGATCCATTCCAACACCACTAATAGATTTCTTCGATCTGTTATAGGTAGTGTTATGAGCGAAGCAGCCATAATATATCCTATTCATGAATCTACGACATCTAGTGCTCAGAATCATGATGGCCTGGTGTATCGACCGAGCCAAAATTTGGCTGGCCATTTAAGATTAACCTTTCATAAGAGGATGGTATCTAAACTGCTGTTCATCTTCTCAGAAATTGATTCGCTGAACCTTAACCGCCACACGCTTGAGTCATTTTCATTGCCTTCCTGGCCCCCATTTTGGTTTGGCCTTGTCGCCCCGCTTTTAGTACATGAATCCTATTTTTTTCTTAATGAATCCCATGGAATAAGCTGCTGTCAGGGCGTGACGAGTCTACCCGTGGAAAAGAGTAACTGGATTAGCAGAATGGGTAATACGGAGAACCTGATTTTCCAAAGTAGTATAGAACGTTTCAAGTTTGATTAATGTAAAGGGACGGCCTGAAAGTATGGCCCTGGGTATTAGTGAATCATTATTTAGGATAAAAAAATGAAATCAAATTTATCAATAAAAAAACTAACAAACATCGCAGTTGTCATATTAGTGAGCTTCTCATTGATCTTAGCGATGTTGGTTTATCTGATGTATAAGAACCAGCATGAGCTCCTTAAAAGCCAGAAAAACCGCTACGAGTCCTTTCTACTAGCGGATGAACTTCGACAGAGTTCCGATGACTTAACTCGCTTAGCGCGCACTTATGTACTTACAGGCGATGACAGCTATGAACAGCAGTACTGGGATATTTTGGCGATTCGAAATGGTGAAAAAGCTCGCCCCCAGCACTATGAAAGGATCTATTGGGATTTCGTAGCGGCGGGCAATTTAGAACCTCGCCCCAGCGACAAAACCATCGCTCTGGCCACTCTAATGAAAGAGGCGGGCTTTACTCAAGGAGAGTTCGAAAAGCTGGAAGACGCGAAGAATAATTCAGATGGCTTAGTAAGTACCGAAACCATTGCTATGAATGCCGTAAAAGGATTATTCGATGATGGTTCTGGTAATTTTATCAGGCAAGCTGCCCCGGACTTACCCTTAGCCCGCGATCTGATGCACAACACATCCTATCATCAGGAGAAAGCCAAGATCATGGCGCCTATTAACGACTTCCTGGGTTTACTGGATGACCGAACTAAAGCCAAAGTTGAGCAAAAAATAGACACTAGTTCTACGTTATTTAACTTCCTTATCATAATCGTCAGCACATTGTGGATCGCTACCGTCGCGTTCGCTTGGGGACTTCGACGCTTCGTCTTGCAACCACTCGGCGGAGAGCCAGCTGAACTAAGCGCTATCGCCCTTAAAATAGCCGACGGTGACCTGTCTATTAAATTTACCGACACCGGAAAGGAAACCGGTGTCTATTTAGCCATGAGAGAAATGACGCTAACCTTACGAGCAGCTATCGGTGATATTAATAAAACCATGAGTGGCTTGACTGAAGGTAATTTCAGTGGACGGGTTACCACCGAATTAAAGGGTGAACTGGAGATGTTAAAAAACGCCGTTAACTCCTCTATTGATAGTTTTGATACGACTATGTCTGCTTTGGGTGATGTCGTATCTGCGCTTGCCGAGGGGGATTTCGATCAGCGAATGAACGGCAACTTCAAGGGAGATTTCCAGCACATACAGAGAAATGTCAATGGCGCCATGGATGAGTTAGCGCAAGCAATGAACGAAATTAATCGAGTGATGACCCAGGTGGCGAACAATAACCTTTCTGACCATATTGCTGTGGAACTAAAAGGAGACCTGAGCACACTGAAACAGTCAATTAACCAGTCGGTTGAACTTCTGGGGCATTCGATGTCACAGATTGCGGTTAATGCCAATCAAGTAGCCGCTGCCTCTTCTGAAACCTCTAACGCCATTGGCCAGATCTCGGATGGGGCGCAGAACCAGTTGCATGCCATGTCACAAGTATCCACAGCCGTCACTCAGGCAGGTCATGCAATCAGTGATGTTGCCAAAAATACGGCGAAAGCCAGTGCTGGTGCTCAAGAATCGGTTCGCCTAGTTACCGGTGGCCAGGAGAAGGTAGTACAGATGGTCGAGGTGGTGAATGTCATTGCCCAGAACAGTACCAAGATCAATAAAATTACCGAGGTCATCGGTGCGATTGCCAATCAGACTAATATGTTGTCGTTAAATGCCGCCATTGAAGCGGCGCGCGCCGGAGAGCATGGCGCCGGATTTGCTGTGGTGGCAGAGGAAGTTCGCAAGCTAGCCGAACATTCCGCAAGCTCCGCCCAGGAGATCACTGCGTTAGTGGATCAAGCCGTAAAGAACGCACGCGACGCGGTAGATACCGCAGAAGAAGTACGAGAAGACATGCATGCCATTCTTGGATCCTCCGGAGAGATTGACGATATGCTGCGCCGGGTTGCTACGGCCATGGAGCAGCAAAGCGCATCGACTCAGGAGATCAACAGCAATGTAGATTCCATGAAACGAGTGGCAGAGAACAATGCTTCCGCCTCGGAGGAAATTACGGCGACGGTGATTGAGGTATCCCGCCTTGCCGATAGTGTACGCGGACAAGTGGATAAATTTCAGCTTGCTGAAGATGAAAGTTCTGATGCATTATTTGAAAACCAAATGATGCAACATGTATCCCAAGACAGAAGAGATCAGCAGGAGGACTACTCAATTAATCAAAAATGGGAAAGGCGCTCTACCCCGATCTAATAAGGAGAGGCGCTCTACCCCCATCTAATAAAGAGAAGAGGCCAAGCAGATTTTTCTACTTGGCCTTTTTATTTGCGGATGAAACACCTGGCAAAAAATTAACGACTAAGCAGTCGTTGTGAGATTAATAGCTTTTTCTCTCAAACTGGTTATCTGATGTAGAAGCACTAGCGGTATCATATCCAGTCGTTTACGGCGCCCCACCAGTTAATGGTGACTTATTCTAACTCGCCAGTAGCCCTAGACATGAAATACCACTTGCGTGCATGAACATGCTTATCGCCTATTTGGGTCGAGCTCAAAAACCAAAAACGATTATGCATAAAGGCAACCGTGCTTCCCTAAAAAGCATTTGAACCGCCTGCTCCCATGCCTGAAATACCAGATTTTTATACCAGATGAATGCTGTATCCTGCTGTGACACCAGCCCAGAAATGTACCAACGCACGCGTCCCCCGGTCTAGTCACTATTGCCACCACCATTTTCATCACCTATGTAGATTTTACCCTTTTTCGACCAGAATGGGTCAAGCAATTCGACACGGCTGGGCATTGCGTTTTGGTTGATATCTTCGAACTCAAAATCTTCACGATCATAGCCAGCCTGAGATGAGCCATATTTATGTCGCAGACAAATTTAAATCCGCCTCAGCCCTAAGACAATTTCTCCCCTCTTCTTTGGCGAGATAGAGTTGCTCATCAGCCCTTTTCAGTAAGCGCTCATGCCCCTCACGATCAGCTGGAATTTCAGCCACAACCCCAATACTAACGGTCACCGAAATAGTTTGATCGCGATTCGAGAATTCACCTTGTTCGAACAAAGATCTAATTTTCTCGGCAACGAGCTTTGCGCCTTTTATGTCCGTATTGGGCAAAATCGTAATGAACTCCTCGCCACCATAGCGGAAAGCCAGATCGGGTGGCCGTCGTATATTCGACTTAATTACCCTTCCCGCTTCAATCAGGCACAAGTCACCAAATTGATGCCCGTAGGTATCATTCAATTTCTTAAAAAAATCCAGGTCCAACATGAGTACAGCAAGAGGTTCATGCTCTCTATAAGCGCGTTGATACTCGGCGGGAAGAGTTTCGTTTAGGTGTCGGCGATTGAACAACCCTGTCAACTCGTCTGTTATACTGAGCTCTTCTAGTCTTTCGTTTGCACTCTCAAGCTCTTCCGTGCGCTGACGGACTAAGGTATCCAGCTGTTCATTAACCTCTATTTGAGTATTCAACAATTGTTGCTGTGTTTGTACAGATTCTGCTTGAGCTTGCTCTCGGAGCTTGCGTTCGTTGTTCACTAAGTCCGTCAAACCTATCGAAAAGAAAATTAACTCGAAGGCCAAACTCATTTTCATTACCTCCGGTGCAAGGTGGTAATAAGGTACGATGCCCTGGGAAGTCAATACAACAAAAAAAACGCTAAACAATACGGCCCCTTGACCAATCAAATAGTACTTGGCTGGACCATAACCTTGAAGGACACTACGAACCGCAACAATGAAGAGCAAAGGAACACCTATCAAATTCAAAACAACATTAAGTTTTGAGGCAAACACGGTAGGTGAAAAAATAAGTATGGGTAAGCAAAGGGCAAAAAAGATAACTGAAGCTAATAAAACTTTATGCATCCTAGGCTGCAAATTTTTTGTCTTCAAAAAAGCCATGCCAAAAAGGTAAACAGCAATGCCACTGCTGACACTAAAAAGATAAATACTAATTTGTTGAAATTGAATAAAATCAGGCCACAAGCGAAAGGTGTGTCCGGTCAAAGTAGAGTTAAATAATATCAGATTAATAACAGCAAAAACGTAAACACCATATACACGTTTCCTGACGCCGACCCACAAAAAAAGGTTGTAAATACACAGCCCAAAAGCGATCCCAAGGTATATACCATTCAAACTGTCCCGCCAGTGCTGGTTTTCTATAAACGTTTTTTCAGTTTCTAAAAAAAGAGGAATTGAAATAGTGCTTGTACTTTCAACCCTTAAGAACACAACACTTTGCTCCCCCACCTTTAAGTTTATTGGGAAAGCAAAGTCACTAATGTCTATTAAGCGATCAAAAAATGGCGTGCTATCCCCTGCTTTGGAATACTCAGTAGTTGCCGATCGAATATGAAATAATTGGACATCATCTAACAAGGGATAACGTACGGTGAGGTAAAAGCGATGTTCACCAAGGATAGAAAGCTTTACTGGAAGCTCGTTGCGTAGGGAAATGCGTACCCAATACGCCTTATTGCTATAACCAAAGTTGAGCGTGTTTTTATCGAAGGTTTTAAAACCACCGGTTTTCGAGATAGCTTGTATATCGTCAATAGACAGGTCTTTCTCTTCGTCTACGTAATACTCAAGGCCTTTGGCTAAACTCTGGCTAAAATCGAGAGAGTCTAAAACAATCTCGCCATATGAGTGACGTGCTAAACATACGAGAAAAATAACAGTAACAAAGATGAGCACTCGCTGCTTACATAGACTTCCACTACACACCTTTAACACTCCCCCCCCCTTCAACATTTAAGAACATTTTAATTCTAGTCGACAAGCGCACTATCGTGCATTAAATACTGAAAGCGTCTTTGCCACAACGAATATTCTAGCGCATCCGTTTTTACAGCAAAAAACGCGACATTAATAGCAGATGACCGTTATATTTTCACAAGAGAGCTTCGCTCACCCTTGTGGCATGAAAGGTACGACAACTTGACACTGTAAGTCTATAAGACCTAAACCAACCACATTAAACTGAGGCAACTCACTCTAAGAAACACCCAAATAAAGGAAGTAAAATTCACGGCAAAATGACGTCCGCCGGAGGGTTCACGCATAAAAAACGCACACACTGAAGAAAATGCGTACGTACAAGTAAATGAGGGTTAGTGAATGCTAGCTATAATCGTAAAACCCTTTTCCGCTCTTACGACCCAACCAGCCCCCTCTTACATACTTTCTAAGTAGAGGGTGCGGGCGATATTTGCTATCACCAAATTCCTCTTGTAATGTCGTCATAATCGCCAAGCACACGTCCAGGCCAATCAGGTCTGCTAAAGCCAGAGGACCCATAGGGTGGTTGGCCCCCATTTTCATGGCTGCATCAATGTCGTCGGCACTCGCTACGCCCTCAGCAAAGATGCCGATAGCTTCATTGATCATCGGAATCAAAATCCGGTTTACTACGAATCCAGGCGCTTCGGCGACTTCTACGGGTGTCTTTTTAAGTTGCTCGGTAATCTCTTTTACTTTATCAAAAGTAGTATCAGACGTGGTGATGCCGCGAATAATTTCGACTAGTTTCATCACTGGTGCAGGGTTAAAAAAGTGCATACCAATGACTTGATCTGGTCGATTCGTTGCTGCGGCCACTTCAGTAATAGACAAGGATGAGGTATTGGTCGCAAAGATGGTTTCTTTTGAGCACACCTGATCAAGTTCAGCAAAAATATTTTTCTTGATTTCCATGTTTTCAACAGCAGCTTCAACAATTAGCACGCAATCGGCTGCCGACGAAAGTTCAGTACTACCTTCGATACTTGCCATGATGCTAGCACCCTGTTCTGCCGTTATTTTTTCCTTAGCGACAAGGCGGTCAATATTTTTTTGGATGAAAGAAATCCCTCTATCAACAAATTCCTGTTTAATGTCACGAAGTACCACTTGAAAACCATTACTGGCAAATGTTTGGGCAATACCTGCACCCATCGTTCCTGCACCAATAACACAAATCTTTGACATAATTACCTCTTTAAGTGACTGCTGATTTTAAGCCGCGCAGATTATCAAGCGAGCAGGCTTGGAGCAAGCAAGTGTGTAAAAAAGTTAAACTTTGACCCGACGTTGAAAACGGAGCCCCATGAAGTCGCAATCGTTGAAGCAAGTCACTTCGTCTAGCCAGTTTATTTCAGCACTATCTCGAAGATTTGAGCCTGCTGGGTAGAGCTGTAATTGAAGGCATTTTCATCAAAGTAGATTTAATTCTGAGAACAAGTCCACTCAATAGGCGTACTAAAATACTGTTGTGAACTTCCCTGATTTTGCTAGACACTCAAAAGAGCTAAAGTGTATCGATACATCAGGTGTTTAAGATCAAAGGCAAATGATATACAAATGAATTTAAGAAAGAACCATTTTCCCGAGAATTCTAGGTATATACTTTATATATTCTAGTGGTCAGTCTCATGCATTTTATCTGCATAGCATATTTTCCATTTAACCGACTGATAGGGACATGATAGTGAAATTATGCTAGTTTCAATTGCTTCCGGTTTACGTCAACAATTCTATATATTGAACTAACATTAGCTTAGATTTGAAAGTTTCAGTCTATCGCGACCAGCCAAATGATGGAGAAATGACTATGTTCCAAAAGTTTTTATCTGTATTTTTTCTTGTATCTTTTTTATCTGCCAGTTCGAGCGTGGTATTGGCAGGAGGGCACTCCAGGGCTCATTGGGTCGACATCAGCAATGATAAGAAGCTGTTTGATAAAAACTGTGACTATAAAGTTTGGGTACTTGAAGAAAAAAAGTGGCGCGAAACCTGGTATTTAGAAGCTTTTGATAGTGAAAATGCTTTTTATACTATTAATCGACAGAGTAGTATATGGAGCGATAGAGATGATTTTTATGCGCTGAACTACAAAGACAAAACAAAATTTATGACCGGTGAAAACTTTATTGAAGTTGTGCCGTTTTCACTTTGCCTGACGGCTAAGTAGCGCGCCCTGTTTCTAATTTCAGTGCGCTACCCGCTGAAGAGCACGCGTTTGAGCCCGACATGAAAGATGACGCAAAGACTGAATAATAAAAAATCTTCGGCCGCCTGATTAGGCATAAAAAAGCCCCGGTAAATACCGAGGCTTATTTATTATCTTAGCTATCGGATCATGCTTTTTTGGTTCTTCTTGAAAAAACAACACCTGCTAAACCAAGGCCAAGCAAGGCACACTTAATGGAGATGAAATTAATCTGCTAACAAGGCTTAAAAAGTATATTTA
>Ga0209290_1001380_pt1 | contig 11773 bp, 11 predicted proteins | sample EN1Hudsemesocosm_2_FD_184632 | JGI IMG/M metagenome (GOLD analysis project Ga0209290, IMG submission 184632) | Methane-oxidizing microbial communities from mesocosms in the Hudson Canyon - EN10B Hudson Canyon (SPAdes) (version 2) | ecosystem: Environmental > Aquatic > Marine > Cold seeps... | reverse complement strand
TCAGAAACCATGTCCTCAGAAACTATGGGCTCTGACCCCACAATATATTATGTCAAAGACAACGGTGCAGGTTTTGATATGAAATACGCGGGTAAATTATTTGCGACCTTCCAGCGTTTACATGCCGAAGACGACTTTACAGGCACTGGCGTAGGATTAGCGACGGTTAAACGCATTGTCGAGAAACATGGTGGCAAGATATGGGCTGAAGCTGAAGAAGGTAAAGGCGCGACCTTTTATTTTACTTTAGGGTGATTACTCCTTTTTGACGCGCTACAAAACCGCCCCTCACCCGCTGTCATACCGGTATGACGACGGAGGTGGATACTGGCCTAAGAGCCCGTTCGTATGGCAATAGCTAAGCAAAAAAAAACAACACACCTCTGGGATCAATCCCAAAAATCAGCTGAACCTTCGATGTCTTTCACTTCTTCGAGTAGGTTTTTCCCCAATAATTCTTCGTAAGACTCAACATTATTACGGCCATTATTTTTTATGTAGTAAAGGGCTTTATCAGCCTTTGATAGTACGTCTGCGAAATGTGCCTCGGGGTTTAGGTCAGCATAACCGATACTCACCGTGACGGTTCCGACTTGCGGAAAACGTTTTTCTTCGATCGCCTTACGGCAGCGTTCAAGCGCAGTATGCGCTTGTTCTGAGTCGCTTTTCTCTTTGATAAGTACAACAAACTCTTCACCACCATAGCGGAAAAACAGATCTTCTTGACGAAGTACTGAGCGAATAGATTGCGCAAATAAGACTAGTGTTTCATCACCGATGGCATGACCGTAGTTATCATTAATGGCTTTGAATTTGTCTATATCGAGAATGGCGATGGCTTTAAATTGTTTTTCTGTTCCGGAGTCTGGTGTGGGGTTTTCATTGTAACGAATATCGGAGGTGACCTGATCAAAAGCTTGGCGATTGAGAATGCGCGTTAATGGGTCATAGCCTTTTTCATGCAGGCTTCTGAATACATTGGTGCAGATCTTCAATAACTCGGGAATCAATCTCGCATATCGTCCGTCTGTGTATTCATGCTCGAAGATAATAAAGTGAGAAATGGTTTTATCGTACAACACCACAGGGAAAATAAGTTTGGTTTTAGCGGCCTCTACTTGCTGCTTAACGGCACGAGAATTATCGTAGGCATCCAGCAGAGCCTTATCGTCATTAAGGTAAATAAATTGGTCATGATTTAGACAATTTATACAGACAACCTTTTGTACTTTTGACTCATCAACTCGAATCGAGTGTAGGTCATACACCACTAGAGAGATATTGGAAAAACTTTCAGCGACCAATTCAGACAAGGTAATAACCGCGTCTTTAACCGAGGTTTGCTCAGTTAAACGTGCTAATAGTTTAAGTACCTCGTGTATTTCCATATATACAGCTCATAGAAGAGATGCCTAGGGAGATAACCCTCGCATATTTGAATGTTCATCATTGCCATTAATTAATAGTATGGCTCTAAATGACAAGATATCTAGTTTTCTTTCTAAGCAAGGTGATTAAAAAAACTGCTGTTGGCACCCATAAACCCAACTGATAGACTCATTGGCAAGGATGATCTTCCGTCACAAAATAAAATAATATAGTTACGGGAATATAAGTATTTAAAATGGATACCACAGACTCGGGTACGCCCATACCCAGCCCAACCACGATACAGTCACTCATTAGCGACACATGCCTAAGGTATGATAAGCAGCCGGCATTTCATGTTTCAGGTAAGGAAGCACTTAGTTACTGCGAGCTTCTTGCAAGTTGTAAGGCTACTTGGCAAATACTCTCTGAAGCAGGGGTAAACCCAAACGACCGCATAGCAGTTTTACTGCCTCAAGGGCCAGAAAATGCATTAGCTTGCCTATCGGTGATGAGTGTGTTGACTTGCGTGCCACTCAAGCCCGAATATAAAGAATCTGAGCTTGAAAGACTTTTAAACAACTCAATATCAGGCTGTTAATCACCGCGAACGAAGTGGGTGCCACCGTGATAGAGCTTGCAAATAACTTCAACATTGCCACGCTATTATTGAATATTCCTGAAGAGACGCCTGCTGGCGTCTTCATACTTGAACCAGCTACGCACAATGACATTGCTCTGGCTCTTCATACCTCAGGTTCAACAGGTTTACCTAAAGCTGTACACTCACTCACCAGAATTTACTCACATCAAGCAACAATCTTATCAGCTCACTTAAGCTTACGACGGATGATTGCGCCGTGCGCACCGCGAAAACACCCTCTAAGTCGAAACATGCCTATCCGTATCCACCATCGAACAACAAACCTTTCATGAGGCAGAACTCAAGGCTGCCGGTGCGCACGGCGAACACTGTAAGGCAACTCTGTGAGTTTCACTTCAAAGCAGATAACGCTGCTTCTAGTTTCCCTTGAATTTCAGCATTACTAATAAGGCCTTTTTCCATATCAAAATTATCATAAAAACTGGCTATGGACAGATCAGCTTTTAATTCAGCGCCAAAATAGGGGGCAGAGTTCTTAGCGGTAGTTAATACGCTGCCTGCTCCACCTGGGCCCGGTGAGGTGGCTAAAATAACCATCGCTTTACCTTGATACACTTTCATATCGATGCGTGAGGTCCAGTCGTATAAGTTTTTATACGCAGCAGTGTAAGAACCATTATGTTCAGCATAAGAAATCAAAATAGCATCAGCGTCGCCAATTTTTTTATAAAAGGCATGAGCCTGTTCCGGAATACCGTTGTCTTGTTCACGGTCGGCACTATATATCGGCATTTCGTAGTCGTTAATATCAATGATTTCAACATCGGCATTGTCAATAAGACCGGTTTCTAATAAACCCGCTGCGTATGTGACTAGTTTCTTGTTGATTGATTGACGGCTGTTACTGGCGGCTAGGGCTAATATTTTCATAAATAAGGTCTCTTAAAAAGTAGAGTTCGCTTCAAAAGCGATCTCATCATAATAGGTGTTTATAGACTTGTGTCTTCTCTTAAGCTTGAAAACATTCTATATTAAACACATACAGTTATTAATAGGTTAAATGTGGACTTATTATTTCCATATAACACTTAATAGACATCAACACTATTTGAGACCCACTTATGCGCTCTCCAACCGCCCTATTAGATGGATTAGTTATTTTTGTAACTGTCGTGAACGCCGGTAGCTTTACAAAAGCGGCGCAAAATACTGGCCACTCAACCTCGTTTATTAGCAAAGAAATGAACAACCTGGAAGCTCGACTTGGCGTGAGATTAATGAATCGCACGACGCGTTCATTAAGCCTGACACCTGAAGGCGAATCGTACTTCCAGCAGTGCCAACAAATAATCAGTGACGCGGAACATGCAGAAAACTCACTGAGCGGCCAGCAAGCAGAGCCACAAGGTTTGTTAAAGGTAAGCTGTCCTTCAAGCTTTGGTAATGCGCGTATGCAGCACATCATATCTGGCTTTCTAGAAACTTATCCCTTAGTCAATTTAGACTTAGATTTTAGTAATCGAAAGGTGGATATGGTTGCCGAGGGCTTTGATGTGATCATTCGAGCGTCACATCAATTAGATGATTCAAGTTTGATCAGCCGCCGGGTATTTCGCTCTCATGCCATCACGCTTGCCTCGCCTGAGTATTTGGAACGCTACGGCACACCTAAAACACCCAAAGACTTAAGCCAACATAAAATGATCACCTATAGTTACTTGAAGCAGCCTAATGTGTTTGGCTATACCGACCATAATAATCAGGAACAACAGGTGCCATTGACCAGCCGTGTTCAAACGAATGACTCTGAAATGGAATTATTTTTGTGTATGGCAGGGCAAGGCATCGTCCGCCTACCTTATTTCATTCTTAATGATGAATTAGAAACAGGCAAGTTGGTTGAGCTGTTTAGTGAATATCAGAAGCAGTATATTGACGTGTATGTGATTTACCCCAGCCGAAAGCATATGTCTTCTAAAGTGAGGCGTTTTATTGATTTTGTCAGTGAAGCAATGAGCCAACATTCATATGCAACAGACCCTAAGGGCTAAAATCAACTTTACACTTATTACTTTATACAAAAGTAGAACACACTGTTCCGTTACACAATCGCATGGGTATTGGTGCTAGTATCTGAACATCAGCGGATTAAATATACTTATTCATTCTAGAATGAAATAAGGAAATAACAATTAACAAAATTTATACGGTTGAAGCTATATGCATAAATATCTTGTCGACTCGTCCTATTATGATTACAACTCAAGTCAACTGATTGACTATGCTAAACAATTAGTTGGGGCCGAAACCGACCCTATCAATATTGCAGTCTTGCTTTATAAAGGGGTACGAGATGATATCAAATATAACGCTTATACCTTTGAAACTTCAGCAGAATCTATTAGTGCCACTTATTGCTTAAATCAAGGTGAATCCTACTGCATACCTAAGGCGGTGTTACTCGGTGCGTTATGCAGACTCTACAAAATACCAGCTCGCCTAGGCTTAGCAGATGTACGAAATCATCTAGCTAGCCCTCAGTTTCTGGAATATTTAAAGAGTGATATATTTGTGATGCATGGCTATACCGATATCTTTTTAGAGGGTAAATGGGTGAAAGCGACTCCGGCCTTTGATACAGGCTTATGTCAATTAATGAATCTGGAAGCGCTTGACTTTAACGGTCGAGAAGACTCTATCTTTCACGAGTTTGATAATTCAGGTGAGCGCCACATGGAGTATCTGAAAGATCATGGTCATTTTGCTGAACCACCCCATGCGCTGATTCTTCAGTCGGTAGCAGAAGCTTACCCTCATCTGGTAGGTGATTTCTCTAAAAAGTCTGAACGCTCGCTTTATCAAGATATCCAAAGCCATTCATAAAAATAACGCCCGAAAGAAAAGGTGAGTCAAAGTATGATGAATAAGGTAATCCACCAAACTTGTGCCTGCCCTTGTGGTGAATCGACATTTGAGGTGAATGCTAAGCCAATAGCTCGCTTCACTTGCCATTGCGAGATCTGCCAATCTTTATATAAGAAGCCGTCTGCAAACTTCACGGTCGTACTCGCCAAAGACGTGAAACTGCTTAAAGCAGACTCGATTCAGTTTAAGAAGTATCGTTTGCCCCCGGCACTTAAGCGAGGTGTATGTTCATTTTGCAATCGACCCGCCATTGGTTTTCTGCGTATCGCGCCCTTTCTAAAACTCGCGTTTATCGCCAGTAGCCGTTACCCAGATCAGGATGCATTACCCGATAACCAAGGACATATTTTTTACCATCGACGCGTAGCAGATGTGAATGATTCGCTCCCTAAATTTGAAGGCTATCTTTCAAGTGAATGGGCCGTGTCGAAAGCCATTATGTCGGGTTTGTTTCGACAATAGTCGTCTTGGTGTTTATAGAACGGCCTCTTTAATTAAATTGTCCATTTGAGGCAAGCCGCCAATATGAGACAAAATTGCTATTTTCACCTGTGGAAATTTTGCAATCACACTCTGTACCTCATGCGGTACATCTTCTTGTACATGACGCCCGGCAGACAAAAAATACGGTAATACAGAGATCTCGGTCGCGCCTTTTTCAATACACTGTTCAATAGAGGCCGGTATTAGCGGCTCAGCTAACTCCAAAAAACCGGTATTTACTAAAGGGTACTCTGAGGCCAGAGATTCTTTCATTCGCTCCGCTAAAGCGATGACTTCTTGATTTGAGGCTTCTCGACTGCTTCCGTGGGCGACAATAACTAATGCTTTCATAGATGCTCTTTATGACTTCTCTTGATGCCCTTTAGTTTAACGGATACAAAATTCATTTAAAGCTTATTTGCTCAAGTTGCCTTCAAAGAAGAATTTACTTTTAGTTACCGTCTTAAAGCTGACGACTTCCATATCTCGTCTATACTGTTTTTATTATGATGATATTGGATGGAGAATAAAGGTATGACGGATTCGGCAAATAAATTTCGTTTGGTGACTCGTAGTGATTTTGATGGCTTGGTCTGCGCGGTGTTGCTCAAGCATTTGAATTTGATTGATGACATAAAATTTGTCCATCCGAAAGACATGCAAGACGGGATTATTGATATCACCTCCAATGATATTTCAACCAACCTGCCTTATGTAGAAGGCATTCATCTCGCTTTCGATCACCATTTATCTGAAACGATTCGAAACGAAGAAAAAGACAATCATATCATTGACCCGAGCGCCCCTTCTGCGGCTCGTGTGGTGTATGACCATTATGGCGCGGAGAAAGCTTTTCCGGCTGAATGGAAAGATATGATGGAAGCCGTCGATAAAGGCGACTCTGCGCAATTCAGCAAAGAAGAAGCGCTTAACCCTAAAGACTGGGATCTCCTGAATTTCTTAATGGATGCGCGTACTGGTTTAGGTCGTTTCCGAGAATTTAGAATTTCGAATTATGATTTGATGATGGATCTAATCGATTATTGCCGTAACCATAATATTACAGAAATATTGGCGCTGCCTGACGTTCAGGAACGTGTTGAGCTTTATTTTGATCAAGATACTAAATTCAAAGAGCAGATAAAGCGCTGCTCGACAGTTCATAAAAATCTGGTCGTATTGAATCTACAAAATGAAGACGTGATTCATGCGGGTAATCGCTTTGTTATTTATGCGCTTTTCCCTGAATGTAATATTTCAATTCACCGACTTTGGGGCCTAAAGAAACAAAACACGGTGTTTGCGACTGGTAAGTCTATTTTTGATCGTGGCTCGAAAACCAATGTGGGTGAGTTAATGCTTGAATACAATGGCGGCGGCCATCATGCGGCGGGTACTTGTCAGGTCGATAATGATCAAGCCGATACCGTACTCGCCACCTTGATCGAACGAATAAACGCAGACGGTTAGGCGCCCTGCGCATTATTTTTTATCCTCGATACCTGAGTTTGGGCTCAGGTTGTCATAATTATCTATAACTAAATCTACTTTCTATTTAAAACAACGTTTTTAATATTCCCTAACAACACATGCAACAAGATAAGCGTCAACAGGGCATAGACACAAAAAATAAATGCTCGTGGGTAAGTACTATAAAAACTCGCCCCCAGCCTTTGCGAATAAGGCATATCCACGATCACCGCTTGTCTTTTGAATGCTTCGGTCTGCGCCAGTATTCGACCACTGGGCATGATCACAGCTGAAGGGCCATTGTTGATCACATGAACTAAAGGTAAGCGGTTTTCCACCGCCCGTATCCTTGATAATGCTAAATGCTGGAATGGCGCAGGGCTTTGACCAAACCAAGCATCAAAAGATGCTGTCACCAAGACGCCACCTTGCGCGCTCTGAGAGACTGCATCCGCCACAAATTCAGGAAATATCACTTCAAAACAAATCAGCGGAATAATGTTCATGCCAGCGGCAGAGAACAATTGCCTTTCTTGTCCTGCAGAGATATTTGCTAAAAAATCACCGACGATGGTTTGCGCCCATGAACGCATCAAAGGGCTGTGCTCTATTAAGGGCATATATTCCCCAAAGGCAATGCGTTTTTGTTTACGATAAATCGACGCCAATTCACCCTTGTCAGAGAGCATAAACAGGGTGTTATACGTTTTTGTGCGCCCAGAGTCAGAGTGATTACTATTTACCTTTTCGAGGTCTTGCATAATAAGTGGTGTTGCTAGCTGTTTCACCCGCTGTAGATAGGCTGCGCGCACATAGTCGCTATCGAAATAACCTTTATAACGAGACTCTGGCCAGAAGACGATTTCTGCCCCGCCCTTAACTAGCTGCTCCGTCATTTCCATCTCAGGCGGATAAGACCAACCATATCCCGCTTGAGGCTCTGGAATCGCAATACTCGCTTGATCGTTAGGTTGAACCAGGCCAATTTTTTTACTTGGCCAATTGAGCTGACGCTGCTCCCAATCTGCGAGATGGTAATAGCCATAAGCAAACCATAAGCTGAAAAATAAAGCCGGTATGATAAACGGCAACAGTGACGATTTTGTATCACGCAAGCTTAATAACTGATAAATACAGATATTACTCAGTGCAAGCGCAAAGTCGAGACCATAAATACCCACCATATCAGTCGCTTGGAGGGCCAATAAGTTATGGCTTTGCCCTATACCCAATTGCGCAGGAATAACGTTCGGAAAAATCGCATATGCAGCAACAAATAAAAGTGGAAATAGAAGCAAACATTGCCATACGGATTGTTTGGACAGAGCTCGCCAAAGCACCATAATAAGGGCGATCACCTGCGCACTGTAGGCCCAGTACAAGAAGGCAATAAAAGAAGAAAGTAGAATGTTATAAGCTTTCATATTCATAATGAAAGGCAATACCCAATAAGAACTACACAGATATAACACGAACCCTGCAAAAAGACTCACCTGGTAACACTGCCGTAAAGATAAGCCTTTTACCGCAAACAACAAGGGTATCAAACCAAACCAGGCTAATAGATAGAATTTGGGCTCTATTGTCGGCAAGGCCATTAACAAACCCGATAAAGCTGCATAGGCATAAGGCCAATGTGTTTGCAGTCGGCTCAGAATAAGCGTGGCTATTTTAGTGCGCGAATTGCTGGTCGTAAGCTCTGGCACCGGGCAACTCCTCCACAGAATAGTGACGCAGGAATAAGCTATTTACTTGCTGCTGCTGGTCATCAGCATCCAAAACGGCCGCTAAAATGACTTGTTTTTCTTGCTCAAACTGCTGATAACGCAACTGCCAGTCATTCTGCTGTTGCTCCATGAGAGATACCTGTTCTGCTGCCCCTTTACCTAAGGTTTGCTCACGTCGCATCTGAATCATCGTTTCATCTTGGCCCTGTACTCGCATTTTTTCCACCTCTGTATGAAGCTGCTGAACTTCTAGTGACGGTGAACTCATAGCCAGGCCACTTTGTTGTGCTGTGGTTTTCAAGTGTGTTAGTTGCTGATTTCGTTCTTCAACAGAGAGAGCATTGTCTCGTCTAATTATTTCCCGCTCAAGGTGGTACTCGGCACTGCGTTGCTGTGCTCCGAATAGTTTTTCGGCATACTCTTCGCCCATAATTTCATATCTTAATTCTGTCATCGTCGCTAATTGCTCTAGCGCAGTATCGATACTTTCAGGGCGTATTGAGTTCATCACAAGCACCTTCTCAGTCGCTTTATAACGATAGTATTTTGTGAAGACATCCGCCACCTGAGCGCCCGCTTCACCGGGTAAACTAGTTTGTATCAGTTCCAGGATATGCGTAATCTCGTGCTCTGGCAGGTCAGCGGGTAGCCGAGCAACCGCCCGACTCAAAGACGATTCTGTTTTATCATTTAGAACTAACTGCCCAAAACTATCCAACTTAACTAAGCGCAAAGCATATTCAACTTCACTAAAGCCCACTTGCATTTTGGGTTTAATTAGCTCGTCCAAGACTGCAACTGAAGCTCCGGACTGCTGCTCGTTTGTATTTGCGGGAGAAACCTCATCAATGAGTGCATCAATAAACCTTTTATCACTTAGCTGTGCATTCTTTTTATCTCCTTCTGGAAGCACTTGCATGACCTTGGCGTACCTTGAATCTAACGAGCCTGAATCTAACGAGCCTGGATCTGACGAGTCTGAAACAATATCAGTTAAGACAGTAACAATTAGCCCTAGGGCCCCAGCAGTGATCAAAAGTGGACGGGTAAAACTTTTTATATTGATCATATTTCCATGCAACATAGGTACATCCAGATACTAGAGCTATTTAGGTTGGAAAATTTCAATAACGGCGTTCTGCCGTAATTCAGCCAGCAGTACCTGCACCCTTATTTGCTGAATTTCATTCAATATCCAATCTCGTGCTCGATTGAAAGGGGTTTTATCTAATTCTTTCCTGCCCTCTAAATAGAGAAAACGCCAACCGGCCCTGGTTTTTACAGGTACAGAGGTAAACGTGGCCACTTTCAGGCTTTGCACTGCCTCTATTTGTTGGGGCTCCATTTGACTGCTACGCAACCACCCCAACCAACCACCATCCTGCTTTTTATTCTCAGGGGTATAACTATTCGCCAGTGCCTCAAACTCGGCACCAGCATTAAGTTGCGTTAATACCTGATCCACTTCTTCCTGAGTAGTAACATTGATTGCCCGTAAACCATATTTAAACTTTAGCGGGATAGCATCATAACGCTGACGAATATCCTCTTCAGAAATATTCATCGTCGCAATTTCTTCTTGAATTAAGGTCTGTCCAAGCAGCGTTTTATATTGAATGGCTGCTTCTGCAAGTAACCGGGGGAGTTTATCGACACCCCGTTTATTAGCTTCCTGAGCCAATAGCTCTGTTAACACCAAATCATCTACCAGTTTTTGTTTAATCTCTTTAGGTAAATTTTCAATACCACTTTCAAGTACCCCACTTTGCCCCATCAAATACGTCTTTCTTGCTTCAACCAAGGTGTCATATTCAAGCTGACTGATCGGTATACTATTCACAGAGGCCACACTATTTTTAGCCATAGTGGCTGAATCGACCAGAACATCTGCAACAGATAAACTAAAGGGCCCGATTGATAAGCCTGCAATAAATGCAATAGCAATTGAATTATGCTTTATAAAATTCACGTCAACCTCCAACGACAACAACCACTCACGACGCAGCTTTTGTGGCTATATTTAGGGTAAAACTTAATTTAGGGTAAAACTAATAATAAAATTAGTTCGGAGCCACCGTTATAACGGCGGCTCCAGAAGAGAAAATCTTTCTCTCTATTTAACTATTATCCAGTTAAAGGAACTAGTTCAGATTATCACGAATATCAGGGTACACAGCTGACCACCACAACATGGTTAAATGATCCACGCTAGACGTTTGCGTACTCTGACCACAAATAGCGCTTGATGCAGGTAGAATCACACCGTCTAATGCAGACCAAATTGAACGATCACAACCTTGGCCGGCCAAAGCATTTATGTGATTAGAGCCTGGACGCATGTCTGCGCAAGATGGGTTAAAACAGGCATAGGCCCATGTAGTACCGTTATGAGGAGCCGCAAGAGAAACGAAACGATCATTCGCCTCATAGCCATTTTCAAATACGCGGAACTGACGCGTGATCAAACCACCATTTGAGTGAGAAATTATGGTCACCGCTTGATTGTTGTGATCGGCGCGCACATCAGCAACAAAATCAGCAAGCTTTCTAGCCGCAGACGCATTGTTATCAAACAGGGTGCTCCACTCAAATCCGTATAAGGAGCATGCTGGGTGACCATCCGCTTCTAAACGATCCATGGTATGCAACCAATTAAAATTACCACCATTCCAACCATGCACAAAGACAATCGGTTTAGCGTTTGGGTCACACGCGTCTCCACCGCCGCTAGAGGCGAAGGCGGTAGTTGAGAGTAGTGCGAGAAGCACCAAGGAGGTTCTGTTGAGTAGTTTCAGTAGTGTTTTTTTCATGATCATCATTCTCACTGTTTGTTTTTATAGTCGAGTAATTAGAACTTCATTTATTACCTTGGCCACATCCTTGTCGATGCCCCCTTACTAGATACTTCCAGTTCCTTCTGATCTAGAACCAGCATAACTCTGAAGAAAACAGCAAATATAGAATGAACTGATGATGGACGGTAGATTAACTAATATTTACTCAAGATCATTTACGAGATCTAAATTGAAACTCGACGAGAAAATGCGAAAAAACAAAGCACTATGGCTTATTAAGAGAGAAGTAGCTTAAAGCCACCGATAGAGCCTGTGACTTTAAACTACAATTGACCAAAAACCTTAAGCCAAAATTTTAAGCCAAAACCTTAAGCCAAAACCTTAAGCCAAAATTTTAAGCC
>Ga0209290_1001375_pt1 | contig 11809 bp, 8 predicted proteins | sample EN1Hudsemesocosm_2_FD_184632 | JGI IMG/M metagenome (GOLD analysis project Ga0209290, IMG submission 184632) | Methane-oxidizing microbial communities from mesocosms in the Hudson Canyon - EN10B Hudson Canyon (SPAdes) (version 2) | ecosystem: Environmental > Aquatic > Marine > Cold seeps | place... | reverse complement strand
CGCAGTCACCTACAAAACGCCAATACCGCGATGTTTGATGACTTAATCGGCTGTTTACAGACAGAAGGTTTAAGGCCGCTTCCCGTCGCCATTAGCTCTCTTAAAGACGGGCAATCGCTGGCCTTGGTCAATCACTTGATTCAAACAACACAGGCCGCTTTAGTGCTCAATACCACTGGCTTCGCCAGTCAGTCGGCTTCTTTAGCCGGGACTGAATTTTCGGCTGCAATGGAAGCCGGGCCATCACAGTTTAAATCACCTTTTGTTAATAATGTGCCGGTCATTCAGGCCATGCTTTCAAGTACTTTGGAAGAAGATTGGGCCGCCAGTACACAGGGTTTGAATAGCCGTGATTTGGCGATGCAGGTGGTGTTACCCGAGATGGATGGGCGCATTATTTCACGCGCGATCAGTTTTAAAACTGAAGACAAATTTAATCAGCGTTGTGAAACCACGGTGGTGCGTTATGCCTTACATCATGAACGCGCCCAATGGTTGGCGGGTCTAGTAAAACGTTATTCTGAGCTGAGCTTAAAGCCGAATAAAGCAAAACGCATCGCCTTGATTCTGGCTAACTACCCAACTAAAGATGGGCGCATTGGTAACGGTGTCGGTTTAGATACGCCTGCATCGACGTTAGCTATTCTTAAAGCCTTAAAACAAGCGGATTACCCTATAAATGTGCTGCCTGAGAATGGCACGGCATTAATCGAAGCATTGATGGGCAGCATTACCAATAACCCCAATACTTTGCACCATCTTCCTTGCTGGCAGAGCATCGGACTTGATGAGTATATGCACCATTTCACAGCGCTGCCTAAGGCCAATCAAGAAGCAGTTATGGAACAATGGGGCAGTCCTGAACAGGACCCTAAATTCCGGCAAGGGCGCTTAATGATTGCGGGCATTCGTTCAGGTGAAACCTTTATTGGTATTCAGCCTGCGCGCGGTTTTGACCGTGATTTGCTCGCTAATTACCACGACCCCGATCTGGTACCGCCACATAGTTATTTAGCGTTTTATTTCTGGTTGCGTCATGAATATCAGGTCGATGCGCTCATGCATGTCGGTAAACATGGCAACTTAGAATGGTTGCCGGGTAAAGGCTCTGCATTGTCAGGCGAGTGTTGGCCTGATCTTATACTGGGTCCTATGCCGCACTTCTATCCCTTCATCGTGAATGACCCAGGTGAAGGCTCGCAAGCCAAGCGACGCACCCAGGCGGTGATTATTGATCATTTGATGCCGCCCATGACCCGTGCTGAGACTTATGGTGATCTCGCCGAACTAGAAGCTTTGGTGGATGAGTATTATCAGGCCATGGGCATGGACGTTCGGCGTGAAACTTGGCTGCGTGACAAAATTCTTAAGCTTATTCGAGAGACCCATATTCTTCAGGAACTATATCCAACGAGTGCAGCAAAGAGTGAAACAGAAGCAGATGACGCGGTGCTTGAGAAACTCGATGCTTACTTGTGTGATATTAAAGAGGCCCAGATACGCCATGGTTTACATATTTTGGGCGCTTTGCCAAAAGAAGGAAAGTTAGCGGATACTTTAGTTGCCTTGTTACGTTTACCTCGGGGTGGCGAGCCACAAGATCAAGGTATCTTGCATAATATAGCCGATGATCTGAACTTGATGGCGGGAGATGCTGGATTTGACCCACTGCTTGCCGATGCTCAAACCTGGCGTGGTGATCGCCCAGAAATACTTCAGCAAATAGATACGGCAGACTGGCGTACCTATGCTGATACGCGTGAACGTTTAGAGTTGCTGGCTTTGGAATGGGTACAGGCCTACCTGATTGATCAATACCCGATAGATGAATTAGCCGCGTCTTTCCCTAGCACTAAAGCTTTACTTGGTTTTGCGCAAGAAAAGCTAATGCCTGCCTTGGCCTTAAGTGCAGAGTTGGAGCTTCAGTCATTGGTTCAGGGTTTAAGTGGCTATTTTGTACCGCCTGGACCGAGTGGCGCTCCCACGAGAGGCCGCTTAGATACCTTGCCAACGGGGCGAAACTTTTTCTCCGTTGATAGTCGTGCGATTCCTTCTCCAGCCGCCTGGGCGATTGGAGAAAAGTCAGCCCAGGCTTTGATAGAGCGTTACCTTCAAGAGCAGGGTGATTACCCTAAACAATTAGGTTTATCTGTTTGGGGCACTGCCACAATGCGCACAGGAGGGGATGATATTGCGCAAGCCTTCGCCTTGATGGGTATTAAACCCATATGGGCCGTGGGTTCACATAGAGTGGTCGATTTTGAAATTATTCCCGGCATGCTGCTAGGGCGGCCGCGAGTGGACGTGACGCTTCGGGTCTCCGGCTTCTTCCGCGATGCATTTTCCAATGTGATGCGTCTCTATGACGCCGCTGTACAAGCTTTGGCAGAACTTGAAGAGCCCGGTAATGAAAATCATATTCGGCGGCATGTGCAAGCCAGAACGCAGACCTTATTAGCAGAAGGTCTGTTGCCAGAGCAAGCATATCGTGAAGCCAGTTATCGGGTATTTGGCAGTAAGCCGGGTGCTTATGGTGCCGGTTTACAAGGATTGATTGATGAGCGTTGCTGGGGTGAAAAGAGTGATCTGGCCGAAGCGTATGTCAGTTGGGGGGGGTATGCTTATGGCGAAGCACAAAGTGCTGAAAACGGCGGCGAAAGCGAAAACGGTGGCGTTGCGAGCCAGTTTGGTACGCAAGCTGCATCGGCCTTTGAATATCAGCTCTCACAATTAGAGGCGGTGGTACAGAATCAGGATAACCGAGAGCATGACCTGCTTGACTCGGATGACTACTACCAGTTCCAAGGGGGAATGGCGAATGCCGTCAATGTGTATCGGGGTCAGATGCCGGTTATTTTTCACGGCGATCATTCCAACCCTGCTGCGCCGAAAATTCGAACTTTAAAAGAAGAACTAAATAGAGTCGTGCGTTCACGGGTGTTAAACCCCAAATGGATCTTTGCGATGCGTGAACATGGTTATAAAGGGGCCTTTGAAATGGCGGCGACGGTTGATTACCTTTTTGCCTATGATGCGACCACAGACCTGGTTGATGACTATCAATATCAACAAGTGACCCAAGCCTTGATTATGGATCCGGCGAATCAGGAATTTTTACGACAGCATAATTTGCCTGCTTTGGAAGAAATGACCGAGCGCATGCTCGAAGCAACGCAGCGTGGTATGTGGCAAGCCGATGAAGCTGATACTCAAGCCTTGCAGGATTTACTGCTCGATATTGATGAAGAGAAAGAGCGAAGTATTGAGCAATGAAACTAAATAATAAACTCCAGCCGTTGCTGATCGCCATCCAATTTTTGAGCAGTATTCCGGTGGGTAAGATGCCGATGCCAAAAGAGCAGGATATCGGCGCCTCATTAACTTACTACCCTTTGGTCGGCGTCGGTCTGGGTTTGTTGCTCAGTGTCTCGGCTTTGATTTTAATGTCGGTTTTTGAGAGTACTTTATCTGCCGCTATATTATTGGCTATTTGGGTGTATTTAACCGGGGCTTTACATATCGATGGCTTGGCCGATTGTGCTGATGCTTGGATCGGTGGCTTAGGCTCCAAACAGCGTACTTTGGCGTTAATGAAAGACCCAACCTCTGGGCCCTTCGCCATCATCGTTTTAATTCTGGTGATGCTCATTAAATATACGGCGATTGAAGCCTTATTAAGTATGCCGTGGGTCCAGCAGAGTTACTATCTGGTGTTTATTTTACCGCTTGTCTTATCGCGAATGAGTGCGATGATTTTATTTGCAACCACCCCCTACGCGCGCAAAAGTGGACTAGGCAAAGCCATTAGTGAGCATCTCTCAAATAATGCTGTCTGGTTGGTCTCTTGTGTCGTTTTGCTGCTCGCTAGCTTAATGCTGAGATGGCAACTGTTGCCGGTCATGCTATTGGGGAGTGTCGGTTTTCTTTATTTACGTTCACTGATGCTAAGGCGGATTGATGGCTGTACCGGCGATACTGCCGGGGCCTTGATTGAACTAACAGAGGTCTTGATCCTGCTGGGTTTGCTGATTTCTATTGGACAGGTACTATGAATGTACAGGTATTATGATAGGACAGACGCTATGACAGGACAGCCATTATGAACGTATTACTGGCGGTGATTTTGGCGATCTTTCTTGATAAAATTTTCGCTGAGCCTAAACGTTTTCATCCACTGGTAGGCTTTGGTCGGATTGCTGATAAGGTAGAAAACAAATTCAATAGAGTCAGCTCTATTTCAGCAATGACTGCGCGTATTAGCGGATTAGCGGCTTACTTACTCGCGGTGTTACCACTTTTATTCGGCATTACCTATCTTAGTGTTTACCTTCCCTATACTTTGCTCTCTTCAGATCAGGGCTCATTTCTAAGCCATGTGTTTTTTCAAATAGTATTACCTGCTTTTGTTTTATATCTAGCGATAGGCTGGCAAAGTCTGATGCAACATGCGCGAGCTATCTCACAGCCTTTAAAGGCAGGGCAGATTACTGAAGCGAGATTAGCGGTTTCAATGGTGGTTAGCCGGGATACCGAAAACCTGCAAGAGGAGGGTATATCCAGAGCGGCGACAGAATCGATTCTGGAAAATGGCGCCGATGCTATTTTTGCGGCTATTTTCTGGTTCATTGTTGCGGGTATACCGGGAGTCGTTTTATATCGTTTGTCGAATACGCTGGATGCCATGTGGGGCTATAAAAATTCACGTTTTCTTTATTTTGGCTGGGCTGCGGCACGTTTAGATGATGTTATGAATTATATTCCGGCTCGTTTGACGGCTATCACATATGCCTTAGTAGGCAATACCCGGCAGGCGCTTTCTTGTTGGCGACAGCAAGCGGCTACATGGAAAAGCCCCAATGCGGGGCCTGTTATGTCTGCCGGTGCAGGGGCTTTAAATATTAGCTTGGGTGGGGCTGCGCAATATCATGCCAGTATGGAATCAAGACCGGATTTAGGCCCTAAGGTCGGTATTGGCCAGGCTCCCTCAGCGGAAGGTATTGATCAGGCTTGTGGCCTGGTGACGCGTAGTCTTTATTTATGGCTGCTGGTGTTATTTGTGGCACAGCTAGCCTCAGGTTTATAAGTAGAGTTATTTATGAATAAAGCCACCTCTGAAAATTGCTTCCATGGCGGAGATATTATATCTGCTAGTCAGCATTACGATATTCCGATGGATCAGTGGATTGATCTTTCAACAGGCATTAATCCCGAGCCTTACCCTGTCACAGACACTCTGGGTGATATGTCGGCACAGGCTTTCGAGCGCTTGCCTTATCTGCAACCTGATTTTTTAGACAGTGCGGGTGCTTATTATTTTGATCAGGATTATGAAAAAACAGATGATCACCGCCGTAGGCTACTTGCTGTACCGGGCTCTCAAAGTGTGATCCAAGCGCTGCCAGCTTGTTTAGCAAAGCTACCCGTTATATTGCCGGAGTTAGGTTATCAGGAACATGTACAAGCATGGCGTGACTCCGATGCTGATCTGGCATTTTATGATGCGCTTGAACTCTCAACCGCAAAAGATCAAATTGATAGCTTAATTGCTCATAAGTCTGCGCATCATCTAGTTGTGATCAACCCAAATAACCCGAGTGGTTTGCAGTTTTCTATTCAGCAGTTAAACATCTGGGCACAGAGCTTGTCAGGTGGCGGGCATTTAATTGTCGATGAAGCCTTCATTGATACTCAGCCGGAAAATAGTTTACTGGCTCAAGCGCCGATTAATAACCTTGTCGTGTTGCGTTCTTTTGGCAAATTCTTTGGTCTGGCTGGTTTGCGCTTAGGGTTTGCATTTGCAAATGAAAACCTATGTGCCCAGTTACAGCAGCGAATTGGGCCATGGTCGATTAATGGGCCCGCACAAGAAATTGCGACACACGCTTTTCAAAATACGGCCTGGCAACAGCAGGCAAGTATCAATATCGTTACTTCAGGAAAGGCAAGTAGTGCGTTATTTGCGCCTTTATTTGCTCAGTATGCAGTGATCAGATCTATGCATCAGCCACTTTTTACCAGTTATTGGTTAGAAGCTGAATTGGCCGCATTTATCTATCGTGCATTTGCCATGAGAGGCATTTTATTAAGGCAGATTGACTGTCAGCAAACGGGCTTATCTATACTCAGAATTGGCTCGCTTAATTTTGAGGACGAAGACGCTGTCGCCAGAGTAAAAGAAACCATTCAGGTATTAATTGATGTGGGGCTCTTTCAGGAAAAATAAGGCAAACCTTCTAGAGCTTATCTGCTTATAAAGACTCACCACTCAAGGTCACCACTAAGGTTCGCCTACTGCAATGGTTGCGATGCTCACCAAGATAAATACCTTGCCAGATACCCATATTCATTTGGCCCTCAGTGATCGGTACATTCAAACTACAACCCAGCATGCTGGCTTTGATATGCGCAGGAAGGTCATCACTACCTTCATAAATATGCTTGTAATAAGCTTGGTCTTCCGGAATTGTCCTGTTGAAGAAGTTTTCGAAATCTTCACGCACGGTCGGATCGGCATTTTCATTAATCGTTAAGGATGCTGATGAGTGTTTAATGAATACATTCATTAAACCCACCCGGATAGAGGCCAATTCAGGTAGTTGCTGGAGTACTTCATCTGTTATCAGATGAAAACCCCGGGCTTTGGCTTGTAGTCTTATTTCTTTTTGAAACCACATTTTTCAACACCTCTGAGCGCTTTAGCTAGTGAGTCGACTGACTTAGCTAGATTGAGTGTTGACGATATGCGGTGATTGTTTCCATTTATGAATAAAGTCGGGTATTTCGCTAATAGGAACAGGTTTGGAATAGAAGAAGCCTTGCGCATATTCACAGCCTAATTTTATTAAGGTTTCTTCTTGTTTCAGTGACTCAACCCCTTCAGCGAGTACTTCAATTGATAAGCTCTCTGCCAAAGTGATGATACTTTTTACCAAGGCTTGATCCGAGATATTATTGTTCAGTTCATTGATAAACATCCGGTCAATTTTGATTTTGGACAGGATATGACTGAATTTTTTGATGTAACCCAGAGAAGAATAACCTGTTCCAAAATCATCGATGCTAAAGTGTAAACCTGATTTGAGTAGTTGTTTGATGCCTTGCATCACAACGGGGTCATCATCCAGCATGAGTCGCTCTGTTACTTCTAATTCGACCCAATCAAGGTGCTGTAAGAAGATATTATGATTTTGTGTCCAGTCGGGTAAGTCGCGGTGGTGAAAGTTTGTCGGGCTAAAGTTAATCGCCACGATGAAGTCTTCCTCGAATTCCGCGCGCCATTTCTTCACTTGCGCGATAGCGTGCTCAAAGACCCAGATATCAATATCAAAAATAAGACCTGACTTTTCGGCAATTGGAATGAACAAGTCGGGTCTGACTTTACCTAAGTCATCATCTTCCCAGCGAAGCAGCGCCTCAAAACCGGTGATGCTCATATCTTGTAAATTAATAAGTGGTTGAAAGTAGAGCTCTAGCTGACCATTTTTAATGGCATCCTTAAGCTTATTTTTGATGGTGTTATGGAGCACGATATTGTGCATCATGGACTGATCAAAGAAAGCAAAAGTATTCCTGCCTGCTTCCTTCGCCTTATACATGGCCGTATCGGCACGTCGAATCAAGTCTTCCGTGTTTTGGCCATCTTCAGGATACAGTACTACGCCAATACTACAGCCAAGCTGAAGCTGTACATCATTCAGCACAAAATTTTCTCTGAAGGCTAGAATCGTTTTGTCGGCAACATTCTCAGCTTCGGCGCGTGAGTTACAGTTGAAACTGGCTATAAATTCATCACCGCCAAAACGTGCCACGTAACCATCATAATGGGTGATCAGTTTTTTCAGACGTACCGCGCTATCGAGTAAAATTTTATCGCCAATGCTATGACCCAGGCTATCATTGACTTCTTTGAAACCATCAAGGTCGATAAAAAAGATAGCTAACTTAGTAAATTGTTCATTTTCATGCTGATCGTGCATCGCACTCTTAAGGTGAACCTCAATATGTCTTCGATTCGGTAAGTTGGTGAGCATATCAAAATTGGCTTGATGCTCTAATTGATCTTCATAAGACTCTTTTGCTAAGGCAAATTCAGCGACCTGCTTGCGGCCAAGATTTAAAGCATTAACCAGATCCGTGATTTCATCATGATAATCATAACGGTTTAATATAATGGGGGTGAAGGTTTTACTGGTTAACTGGACCGGCTTTGCGGTTTCTTCACTGATTTGAGACAGGTGACGCGTGACCGAGTTTTTTACAATAATACTGAATACAAAACCAATTAAGCCAATCATCAAGGTCGAGCTAAATAGAATCACGATAAGTTGTTCTTTGACACTTTCGGTGATCAGCTCGTCTTTTACATTAACTTCAATTCGCCCCATATTCTGGCCATTAAACATGAGCGGCTTAGATAAACTAGGGGGGGTCTTAAGTTCACCATATTGATACTCATTTCCCAAGGATTCGACAATTCTAACGCCATGAATCGACGGCATTCGATATACGCCTTCGAGTAAGATATGGGTACTATCCTGGTCGACATTCCAGAGGCTTCGGGCAAGTTGCTGGTTGACTGCTTTTATCGTGTCGTTAGCTTCTGCATAAACTGAGATACGGCCATCTTCATACTGTTTGATTAAAAGTGCAGAAACAGTAACGAGCGTAAAAAAAAAGCCAATCGCAATAAAATAAAAAGTGAGTCGGCTTCCTAACTTTTTAAAGCGAATACGCGGCATTATCTTTTGTAAAAATGTTTGTGACAAAGTGCAACCTATTATTTGATGGTGATAACTTTAATTCAATAACATATTAAATGAGCATTAACTGCATCGATGCGTATCAGGTGGGAGTATAAGTAGTGGGCCATTTCTGCCACAGAAACTTTGATTATCTTTACCCACTTAATAAACACCGAATGTTCATTAATTTTAGACCAATTCTGAGAACTTGCAGAATTATTAGCTTTGAACTAGCGCTTTATTTATTTTAGCGAATAAGTTGTTTTAGGGACTTTGGCCGAAGGTTTTTATTGCCCATATAAAATGGTTTGTTTATAAGTTAAGCAGAGGTATTATATTCGCCATTTAGAAACTAATGATTGGAAACAAGAAACATGGCAATAAAATCTGATAAGTGGATTCGTAGGATGGCCCAGGGATATGGCATGATAGAGCCTTTTGAGCCAGGACAAGTTCGTGAAGGTCAGGATGGAAAAATCATCTCTTACGGAACCTCTAGTTATGGCTATGATGTGCGTTGCAGTCGTGAGTTTAAAATATTTACCAATGTACATTCTGCGACGGTTGACCCTAAAAATTTCGATGAAAACAGCTTTGTAGATATCAACAGTGATGTTTGCATTATCCCACCCAATTCGTTTGCGCTGGCACGTACTATTGAGTATTTCAGAATTCCACGTAGCGTCCTAACGATTTGCCTGGGTAAATCAACTTATGCTCGTTGTGGCATCATTGTTAATGTCACCCCGCTTGAGCCTGAGTGGGAGGGCCATGTCACCTTGGAATTCTCAAACACCACCAATCTGCCGGCAAAAATTTATGCCAATGAAGGTGTTGCTCAGATGCTATTTTTTGAATCTGATGAAGTGTGTGAAACGAGTTATCGTGACCGGGGTGGAAAATACCAAGGTCAAACGGGCGTCACGCTGCCAAAAACCTAGAACTGATAAGAGTCGCACTGAAAAGAATAGTACTGAAAAGAATAGTACTGAAAAGAATAGTACTGAAAAGAATAGTACTGAAAAGAATAGTACTGAAAAGCATTGCGCTGAAATGGTAGCACTGAAAAGATTAGCACTGACAAAAGTACTGATAATATGGGCATCAAAATCAAACAGACAACTGCTTTGAGTTAAAGGCATGACCGAACAAGAAGGCGTGACTAAATATAAACTGGATTTCCGGAAACGGAAATTAAATATCACCTCGTCTCACTTGCGTGCCTTGAATACTTGTCGTGCCCTTATGCAGCAGGAAGGGCTAATGGGTCAGGATGATCTGCGTTACGAAGGTTATGGTTTTGGTAATATATCCATCAGAAACCAGCCATATTCGTCTGCGTTTCTGATTTCCGGCACCCAAACGGGTCAGTTAAGGTCTCTCTCGGCTTCGGATATAGCTTGTGTTTCAAAAATTGATGCTCAAGCCAATTATTTATGTGCTTTTGGCGAGGTACCCCCCTCCTCTGAAGGCATGAGTCACGGTGTTTTATATCAGCTAGGTGAGCAGGTTCAGGCGGTTGTGCATATCCACTCACCTGATATCTGGCAACATGCAGATGACTTAGGCCTGCCTTCAACGCTAGAACATATTCCTTATGGCACACCTGAAATGGCCAGCGCAGTTTATGACTTATCGATGCGCTTACTGAATGCTCAAGCGCTAGATGATTGCTGTGTCTCTGATACAACCCCGCTAGTTATCGTGATGAAAGGGCATGAGGACGGCGTTCTTGTTGCAGGCAAAGCATTAAACGAATGTAGTGATCTGATATTGGCTGTATTGGAACAAGCCAAAAGCATTAATAATTAATTCAGTGGCCCTTTATGATCATGATACAGCAGAACGTAACGACATAACTAAACGACATAACTAAACGCAAACATGGCGTAGTCTACCTATGCTTAGGACATTTATGAATAGACAAAAATTTCAGAAATCTTTGCAAACCTTAAGTGCTTGGCGTGAACGCGCTTTTATCTTGTCACTTGCAGAGCGAGCGCTACCTAATGCACTCTTATATTTGAGTAGTTTGGACATTGAAGCAGAATTTGACGCGGCGATAGTGGACGAAATTTGGTTGAATCTCATTACCGAACCCGATGAAGAAAGTATTATCGAACTCTTGGATATTGTGACAGCATTTATGCAGTACACCGAAGATTCGGAGCATTATGGCGCACTACCGACGCAAGATTGTTTAATGTTATTTGAACAGGCTTTGCTTGGCGGTTTGAATGACGAAAAGCGGCGCGCTTTAGACGCTAGCCAGAGTTCAGTGAATACCGTCATTCAGTTTATTGAATTTTCTGAAGGAGAAGGCTTAAGCGAGAATCAGTTGATTAAATTATTCGATTCACACTCGCTTGTTGAGCGCGAATTTTCTTTTCAGGGAGAGCTAATTGACATTCTTAGGCCTGCACCGCATCCCGGGCAGAGCCTGATAAATGAGTTAAGAGAGATCGCTCAGGATGAGGGTGTAAGCAATATTGGTATTAGCCTTAATTAAACACTTACTTCAGGTTCTGGCTCCAGAGCGCTCAGTTTTAGTTTTTTGCCAGCAAGACTTAACAACGTCGGGATGATAAATAGGGCACAGACAGCTGAGGCAATCATGGTGATACTCACCAGTAAACCTAAATTAGCAATGGGTTTGAACTCTGAAATAAGTAGAATGGAAAAACCTAAAGCAATGGTGATAGCGCTGGTGATAATCGGAAAAGCAACCTCTTTCAGGGCTTGATGAATAGCGGCATCTAGATTACCTAAATTAGAGACATTACGCTTAAAGGCTTCGATGATATGTATCGAATAATCAATGCCGATGCCAAATGCCACACCGCAGACTAAGCAAGAGCCAATATCAAGCGGAATACCTAAGAGGCCCATTAAGCCAAACATCAGTGCTAAAGACATACAGAGTGGGAATATGGCAATAATGCCGAATATGAGTGATTTATAAATAATCCCTGTGAGCAGCAATAAGCCGATAACGGATATGGCAATACTGGATAGTTGACCGTTGACCACGGACTTTGCAGCTGCGGCGTTCATAGATCCAAAACCCG
>Ga0209290_1001373_pt1 | contig 11829 bp, 10 predicted proteins | sample EN1Hudsemesocosm_2_FD_184632 | JGI IMG/M metagenome (GOLD analysis project Ga0209290, IMG submission 184632) | Methane-oxidizing microbial communities from mesocosms in the Hudson Canyon - EN10B Hudson Canyon (SPAdes) (version 2) | ecosystem: Environmental > Aquatic > Marine > Cold seeps... | reverse complement strand
TAACAACAACCCATAAACACTATAAATAAATAATGTCGGGTGACGACTAAAGAAACTACCTTGATTAGTTTTTGAATGAGGGATATCAACGAGGTACCCGCCAGCTTGATGGTAGTCAGACTTAAAAATAATTTTCCCATTTGGTTGCACAACTACTGATGGGCCATTATTTACGGCATGCACTAAAGGAAGCCTATTTTCAACAGCACGTAAAACCGAAGCATTCACATGCTGATAGGGCTGCACAGTTGTACCAAACCAGCCGTTACTGGATAAACCGACCAATATATTACTCTTAGCTGAGCTACTATCTAATGAGTCTAAAACGGCTTTTTTCACTGCACCTGCAACAAATTCTGGGAACATTGTTTCATAACAGATAAGCGGAATAATACGCAGGTCATCGGCTTCAAAGCTTTGATACGAAGAGCCTTTATCCATTTCGTTTAGAAACTTACCAAAAAAACCTTCAACTATGCCTCTTACTCTAGGAAAATCACTCACTAAGGGAACATACTCTCCAAAAGCAACGCGTTTTATTTTTTGGTAATGTCCAATTAACTCTCCCTTTGAGTTAATCATCCCAGCAACATTAAATTGGCGATATGAATGTTCCTGATTAGACTCTTGGACGCGTTCAATGTCCTGAAATAACAGATGTGAATTCAATTTACTGAGTACATCTTTATAAGCAGCACGAACATGAGGCTGATCATAATATGCTTTGTAACGCGCTTCTGGCCATACTGTCAATTTCGCACCCGCACTCACTAAGCGCTTAGTCATTTCCATTTCGGGGGGGTACGCTCGACTGTAACCAGGATATACCTTCAAATACTCTAGGCTGGGCGCCTCGTTAGGTTGCACAATACCTATGCGAACAGTTCCCCAGTGTTCAATCTTTTCCTCCCAATTCCAGTTTGCATACACACCATAAACAAACCAAAGCGTGAACACCAAAGCTGATAAAAAGTAAGCTGAAAGCAAGTAAGCCATATTTGACTGTTTTATTTGGGTAGGTGATACTTTTGGTAAAGGTAATACAAGCCTAAAAATAACTATATTCGACAAGGCAATCATCGCGTCTAAACCATAAACACCAAAAAACTCCGTTGCTTGAATTGCACTTAAAAACCGACTTTGACTCTCACCCAGTTGTACCGAAAATAACATAGGGAATAAAGAATAGAGGGTGACCACAACTAATGGAAAAAGCAGAAACTCATGAACTGAAGCACGGCGCTTTAAGAGATTAAAAATAAGCGCAACAAGGGCAGGGAGTTGTGAGCAATAAAGCCAAAAGATAATCGCCCAAAGAATGCTGGTCGCTACCCCATAACCTTTAGACAGCATCAGAAAATCCACTACCCAATAAGCGGCGCTAGTGTAAAAGCCTATACCAAAAAACATTCCAAGCCAGTAAGTTCGTTGCAGGCCAGTCCGTTCAATAACCATCAATAAAGGAACAAAAGCAAACCAAGCAAATACATAAAAATCAGAATTCAAATAAGATAGAGATAATAATCCACCAGAAAGCAGTGCGACTAAAGATTGCTGCAGTAAGCTATGGCAAGAAAATGGTTTCTGAAGGCTTTTATACACTATATCCATCATTCTCATTATTCGATTACTTTGTCTATTTTTGCCTGGAAGGCTTGGCGTTTTCGCTTAAAATTCTGTTCAAGTTCTGCTAGCCCTTGTTTTTTTTGTTGTTGACTTAAACCGGAATTTTCATTGATTTTACGACGAGCAAAAAGGTAGTTAAGGAGTCGGTTTTTTTGACCGAATAAAGCTTCAACAACGCTCTTACTTAAGTACTTTTCTTTCAAGGCAAGATCCTGTTGAAAAAGTTGCACCTTCTGAGCCTGCGATGTTTTTATATTTCCCCGACCCGATACATGCTTTGAAACTTGATGGTAACGGTAGAAATTATTCAAGATTAAAGCCAGTTGTTCTCCAGCTAAACCAGGCAAACCCTTCGCGGTTAAAAATGCTACCCGTTTAAATTCATGCTCATTCATATTATCAGGAAGTTTCATTACAGCTTCGGCTAACACTACGGCCATATCACCATTGATCAACAATAGGCCCTTTCTATTAACGCTGACTTTTTGTAAAACAGACTCTACACCCTCATAATCAAACTGCCAATGATCTTGAGAAATTGGAACAGGGTAATTTACGGTAACTGCTTGAGGTTGCAGCCACTGATGGGTAGCTGCATTCTGCTCACTGTTTTTGGATTCAAGCTGGAAGCCAGCAAAACTGATTAGCGTAATGGTCATAGCTAGCACGATCAATTTAGTTGACATCAACTGTATATTAAATCTAACTTTAGACACGCGGCCTAAAGCAGCCTTTTCTTTACTAAGCATAGAGACTTAAAAGGTTTCCAAGTGTAGATGACGTACTTTTTCAAGCTCCTCTTGGGTAAAGCGCTGCTGAACCAATTCGCGTAATTGACTAAGCTTATCATCGTTAGCTAAACCTGTATCTTGTAACTGTTTCTTGGTGGTTAAAAAGTCAGCATAGCGAGCATTCCAATTGGGTACAATTATTATTTCCTCACCATGGCGTTTGACGTTCTGTAACTGATGCACTCTCTTTTCTTCATCTGTCAGACTGCTGTCAGATTTAATTCTAAAACTTTCAAACATGTAACGCGCATCAGCATTCGATATGGCAAATAATCCATCTGAAACTTCACTCCCCAAATACAGTTCTCGTAAGGCTAATATTTCTTCATACATTGCCCCAGGATTTGTTGAGGGGCCATCTGCGTTATAAATTGTATTAAGTTCACGCTCTGCATCTAGGTATTGGTAGTAGTTACCTACGATCTCAGCTGTTTGTTCGCCTGCTTTTCCAGGTAGCCCAAGCTTGATTAAACCCTGAAGTTCAGTTAATGCCTCTTGATCGAGTTGAAGCCTGCTGTAAGCAAGTGTTTCATTGAGAGCCTGCAGTGCTTGATGATCAGTGACGACATCTCCGTTTTCATCCAGTTTAACGACTTTTAACGCGTTATAGATATAATCAACATCGAAATGGGTGTTTTGTTGGTTGTTAGCGCTATCAATTTCTTGACCTTTTAAAGGTAAATTATCCCATTGCCAAGCCGTCGCAATCGTGCGTTTTTCGTTTGAATTTTTTGAAACTTTACTAGGTAAATATTGAACTGGATTATTCTGATCAACCGTTTGCGGTGCAATATTTTCAGGGTCCATAAAAAAAACAAGCACTGTTGTAACAACTACCAAGAGTATGGCTAGTACTTTTAGAACATTTATTTTTTTATTGTTAGACATTTTTATACTCTATTTTTAGCTCATAACATATACATTGCAGTGTTATAGAAAAAACCCAGTAACAAAATTACTGGGTGGTTAATTAACCAAAGTTAGCCAGTCGATTACCTGACTAAACGGGTGCTCTATATTTGGATTTTACTGTATCTAGGTACTAATAATTACAGGTATCTCTATATTCCGAAATTGCACTATTACCGGCATGATCAGGGCCACATAAGAACTGATCGTAACGTGTGTCTTTATCAATAAAACGCTTCATCCATGACACGCCTTGCTTACCTAGCAAACCATCGTTAGCATCACCGCCGTTCGCACACCAGTGACCACCACCACTGACTTCAAGATAGGCTTTATCCGTAGTCTCTGGTATTGAGTTATAGAACGGTGACGCGTGATAAGCAACACCTGCCACACCATCGAATTCACACGCTATAATCATCGTTGGTGTTTCTATTTGGTCAAAATCATTAATGCTGGAGTAATACGGTGCAAGTGGTATTGCTGCACTTAAGCGTGTGCCAGTAGCCGTTTCAAGTGTTCCACCACCGCCCATAGACCAACCCATACCACCAACGCGGGTACTATCGACCATACCAAAAATAGGACTGCTGGCGTCGTTACTTTGATTGATCACAAAGTTCAATGCATTTTCTTGCTGTATTGCGCGGCTAGAAGGGTCATCAAGGGAATTGTTGGTCGAGATGGTGATAACAACAAAACCATGGGAGGCCAAACGTGGCCCCCACCAGGCGATAGACGATTCATACGCTAAAAACCCGGGTACAATTGCAATGGCACCCATGGTACCTGTTGTATTTGTTGGGTAGTGTATTGTACCACCTCCAAATCCACTCACCTCATAATATGAAAAAGGTACCGTACTCACTGAATAAGGACCGCTCTCAGCTTCCATATAACTGGCTGTTGGGTCAGGCCCACGGGTAAAGTCACAATCTACTTCACAAGGTGCCGGGACCGGGTCTGGATCTGGAGTTGGATCTGGGGTAGAACTTAACACGCTCATTGAGAAAAGTAATGCGCCGGTACCGGCAACTAATTTATCTAATATTGATATATTCATAGGATGTATCTCAGCAAATGGTTATATTAAAGTTTTTATTTATATTTATTTTAGGTTTAACGACAACCCAGAGTAGTTACTTCCCTGTTCTTCAAAGGTAACCTGAATAGAGACCAGATATATTGTAAAAATTGATGATATTTTGATAAAGATTTATTTGGAAGGCATTAGTTTGGTATCACCCAAAATAAAAAAATGACTTAGTTATACATTTTCTTAAGACTAAAAAGGCTTGTGTAATAGATCCCAACGTAGCTTTACATTTTTTTTGATCAAAGATAAACCATTCAACACAATAAACTAAATTTAGAGCCCCATCGTCCGAATCATAGCTTGCTTTGGTTTCGCCAAGCCCTAGGTGATACCCCGACTTGTACCTTAAAAGCTCTCCTGAAACTAGCGGTTTCTTTGTAGCCCAATTCACTCGAAATCTTATCAATTCTTACGTCCGTTTTCTCAAGAAAATACAACGCTCTGTCTTGACGTATATCTTTGAGCAAGCCCCTAAAGTTGATATTTTCTTCAGCGAGTCGGCGGCGCAATGATCTTTCAGGTAGCTGTAATTGTTCCGCAACAAAGGTGATAGAGGGAGAAGTGTCCAGGTGACTAACGACAATCTCAGCAATCCTCACGGCAAAGGTCGAACTTTGTTCTATTTCCTTTAAATCTTCTCTACATTGCTCCACCAATAGCGATCCGCCTAAGTTGTCTGCGGTTTGTACCGGTAAGGTCATGTTTTTATTCGAGAACGTCAGCAGAGTTTCTGATGCAGAGAACTTGATAGGGCAAAGTAATAAAGTCTCATAAGACCGGTAATGAATGGGTTTCGAATAGTTGATACTCACAGATACCGGTTTAATATTAACACCACTTAAACGCTGTATATTTACCATTAGGGTACCTAACATCACTTCAATCACAGCAATATCTAATAGTGGGAATTCAGTATCGGCAGAAATACCGAATGTAGTATTTTTACCTTCATCTTTTACTAAAAAACTAAGTGAAGAAAACGCCAAGGGTACAAACTTTTCAGCAAGTAATAACAGCGTATGAATATCTTTACAGGCCAGCATGGCTACACCCAAATTGCCATGAGCCATTAGAGGGATTTGTTTACCCAGTTGTAGAAAAAAATTAGGGCTCTTAACCTGCTCAATCAAACTGGCCATAACAGCCATAGATACACGCCCCCCCGGTTTAACATAATCAGGGTAAGACAAACCTGCACGACGAAAAATCAGTGCGCTATCAAACCCTAGTTCCTGTAAATATCTATCGATATAATGCAGATATACGCCGATTGCCGTTTTTATCACTCCGTTTTCTCCATTGGATACGCACCGTTAAGTACCCATTAACATATATTCTGTATTACTTACTATTACATACGCTGGCCGAAAATACCCCTTTTTGGCCTCATTTCAACCTATTTATGTCCCACATTCGAACTCTATAATGTTTCAAACAAATAAAGCAGCAAGGAACGCATCTCAGTATGTTTTGATTCTTCGAAAAAAGCAGTATCAATTAACCGTCGACGGCTACCCGTTAGCACAACTGGAGCATAAAGAAACTGTGCTTAACTGTGCTTTCGATCCAATAACGATTATCCACACCGCTGTTCTGACGAACCAGAAAACAGTAATTGGCAATGTGAACGATGAATGTGAACGATGAATGGTAACGACATGCTAGACACACTACTACCCAAAAATACCGAAGGTATATATGTTCAGTATTAAATTGACGAACTTTATTATTGCAAGTGAGTAAAAGTGAGTTATATTTTAACTTGATTATTATCTGTTCAAATAAAGATAGAATGATAATTATAGAGTCGGCGGAAAAAGCTGTAATTTATAATTACATGAACGAGGGGTAAGCATGATAACACAAAAAATTAAATCTAAAGCGGTCGTGGTATGTGCTGTAGGTCAATCATTGTGTCGCGATGAATACTGCATGCAGAAAGCTGGCGCACAGCGTATAGCTGCTGTTTGTAGGCGATAATGGATTCATTACCATACCCATCCCTTTTATATTTATGGGATAAACGAACTTTTTATATCAGTCCGCTGCTTGAACCTATAAGTCTCTCCCAAGGGGCCGCATTCTTTGTCGTCTGCCTGGAGGGAGACATGAAAATCAGTGTTTCTGGGGAGAGAGAGATCACCTGCAAAAGTGTTCTTTTCCCTCCAGGCGCCACTGTTTATGCCAATACAGGAGCCTCAGTCATAGCATGTTGCATGCTAGATCCTATCGGTCTCGACTTTGCTATGCTATCTCCTTTGATGCGTTACAACACGAAAGATATTGCCTACACCATTGAAAATGAAGCACACTATATTGCGTGCTTACAAGATATGCATCAATCACAATACCCATCTGACGTTGCATTCACTCATCTTGATCAGTTAATCGCCCCTAAAAATCGCGTGCAGAATACCAATTACAAAATAGACCCTCGTATCGAACGAGTAATAGAAATGATAAAAATGAATATTGACGAAAACTTAACGATAGAATCTATTGCAGAGCACGTTCAGCTTTCAATTCCTCGCTTGGTTCAACTATTTAAATTGCAAACCGGAATTCCTATCAGGCGTTATCGGCAATGGCATCGACTCTATCACACTGCAGTTTTAGCCTCAAAAACGAATGACATTATCTCTGCGGCTCTTGTTGCTGGGTTCTTTGACGCCTCCCACTTTAACCATACTTTTAAGAGGATGCTTGGCGTAAAGCCTTCTCTTATTTTAGGGCAACCAAATAGCATTAAAATAATATTGCCTTACACATAACTGGCTTTAGATCCAAGGAGTTGTTGTATTGCTTTTATTAATCTATATGAATGAGCCTTACTTTAAGGTTCACTAAAAACCACTGGCTATGAGTTTTAGATTCAAACCGCCAGATTCTAATACTATCGGATTTTCCTATCCTGTTAGTGATGGCGTTTGCTGAATGGGGGTTGAGTGAAAACTTTGGCTCCTCTAATTCGTTTTTGTTCAAGTTCGATATCCGTCCATTCATACGTATTAACAAATGGTTTCATCTTGGGTTGAAAATTAAATAATGTCGAACTCTAATTTCTCAACTATACTAATTGGCAGACTTTATCTCTCAGAGGTATGGCGGAATGCGACTCAAGTTTGTTCTATTTAGTTTATGTATTATTTGCTCAAGTGTGAGCTTCTCTGGTGAGCAGCTAAAAGTGGCATTTGGTAACGCACTCCCTCCTTGGGTTATCCCAGAAAGTGAAAGCGGTATAGTAGTAGATATCATATCAGAAAGCCTGAAGCCGGTCGGTTATGAAATTACCAACGTTTATTATCCATATGCGCGACGCATTATCTCTTATCGACAGGGCTTAGTTGATGTGGTTAGTGACATCAATCCGGAAGTGATTAAAAGAGAAGGCCTCAAGGGTTATTTTTCTGATATTGCCTATATTTATACAAACTACGCATTTGCCCTCAAGCGCAAAAACTATCAGTTCAAAAAAATTAGTGATTTAGGTAACTACCATTTATTGTCCTGGCAAGGTGCAACGGCAGCTCTCGGGCCAGAGTATGCAGAGATGGCACTCAACAATCCTTTTTATAGCGAGCATCATAACCAGGCTTTGCAGCTAAAAATGCTCTTCTTAGATAGAGTGGATGTTGTTCAGTTGGATATGCAAATATTTCGCTATTTCAGATCTTCACTTGCACGCGCGGGTAAGATAAATACGCAATTAGAAGTTGATACTTTCCCTTTGTTTGGTAAAAATGAAAGCGGGTTTCTTTTTCGGAGTATAAAGGCCAGAAACACGTTTAACACGCAGCTTAAGCGACTGAAAGAAAGTGGTCGCTATGACCAGATTTACGCCTATTATGTTTCCATTGAAAACAATTAAGCGGAACGTTTAACTGTAATATGTTTCGTGCACAAAAAGTGCATTGGAGTTTTCTATCAAAACTAATTTCAGAACCCGCTTTATTGTCTTTTTTGTTATATATATTATTTTCTTGCCTGTAGTGCATGCAACGGTCGTAATTAATTTACTGACTTGGAAGGGTTATGCGCCCGCGGAACAGGTACGGGATTTTGAGCAATTAATGACAAGAAAATATAGCTTACCGGTGCGTGTTAATGTCACCTATGTGTCTTCAGAAAGTGACTATATTAATGCCATTAATAATGGAACCGGTGACGTCATTGCTCCAAGTCACAATATATTCAAAGACTATCGCTATAAACTAATCGACAAGCAGTTGATTCTACCAATTAACATAAAAAACATACCAAACTACACAAATATATTTCCAGATTTGCAATATGCAGATTACAGCACGAAAGGAGGTGACGTTTATTCAGTGCCATTGGTTCATGGGCCTTACGGGCTTGCTTACAATAGTAGCCTTGTCCAGCCTAAACCAGACTCCTGGAATGTATTTTGGGAACCGGAGTTTAAAGGGCGCTACACTATCAACTCAGATTACTCTGAAGTGAACATTTACATTACTGCACTTGCTTTAGGTATTAGAATTAATGAGATAACTAATGTTAGAAAGTTATCTAGAACAGTACTAGAACAGAAGCTTACCTTATTAATTAAAAATGCAGGTAATCTATGGTACGGCGTCGATACCGCGTCTGACCTTAAGCATAATTTAATCGGTGCGGCTTGGGGTTTCTCCTTTCCCGCGTTAGCAAAGCAAGGGCAGGTTTGGAAGATGGCTAGCCCGAAAGAAGGTACAACAAGGTGGATTGATGGACATGCCATCAGTAATAACCTAGCAGATAAACCCTTACATAAAAAAATTGCCGAAGACTGGATAAATTACACCCTAAGTGAAGAGTTTCAGCTAAAGGTTATTGCTAGAAGTATTGCCAGTGCACCGGTCAACTTAACAATTAAGAGCCAATTAACGGTTGATGAAGCTAATAGGTTTCATTTTAATGATGAAAATTTTTTTTCCAAAGATCAAGCTCTTTGGCCTACCTTATCCAAAACCCAGCGCCGCTTTATGGAACTCTTATGGGATAATGCTGTAACTAATGCAAACAATTAGCCTTCGGTACGATTCTTTTAAGGTGTGCACTTAGTGCAACACTGCAAACAAGCTTAAGTTAAATACTTTCTTAAGCTTGTTTGCAGTGTTGTTATACTAATGGGTTTGCATAAGTAATCAGCCATACCAACTAATCGAGCATTCGCAATATCGCTATCCATAACATGTGCAGAGATGCCAATTATAGGTGGTGCCTTATCACGTAATAGTTTATGAATGCGGCGTGTAGCTTCGAGCCCATCCATTCCCGGCATTTGTACATCCATTAGTATCAGGTCATATTGGAATTCATTACATAGGTGTAAAGCTTGAGCGCCATTAGTTGCTTGATCCACAAGCAAGTCCATATTGCTCAGCTGCTCGTACATGGCTTTCATATTGATGGAGTTATCATCTGCTAAGAGTACACGCCCTGTAAGTTTCAACAAAGGCAAGACTTTGTCGAGCTCAATGGCGTTTGAGCGACATAAGTTAATTATGCGCTGATGACTTAGTGGTTTGTGTACGATATCTACTTTATCTCTTAATGCTTCTGGTATCTGTTGACCGGACCAGGCCATCCAAACCAAACGTTGGTGCGAAGAGTGTAGTACTTCACTCAGCTGTATTAAGGCATTTAGGCCTAGCTTAGAATCGACCAGTATTAAATTATAGGCTTTCAATTCAGCCATAGTTTGACTAACGCTGTGAGCAAAATGACAGTCTGATTGACATGAATGAAATTCAGATTCTAACCACTGACCTAGCATTTTAGATTCAGTTAAGGCTATTGCCTTGATTTCGGTGGGTATAATTTCCTGCACAAAGGTTTTGTCAGACTGAGCAAGTGCGACAACATAAAAATCAAAAGTAGAGCCGTGTTCACACGAATGTTTTAGTAATAGATCACCCTTCATTGCACGACAGATCTGTCGTGATATTGGTAACCCTAGGCCGGTTCCACTGTAATTTCGTGTTGAAGAATTATCCACCTGCTGAAAGATTTCAAAGATTCGAGCTTGTGCATTACTTGGAATTCCACAACCGCTATCCACTACATGACCAGACAATAATTCGTCTTTCCAGCTTAAAGATAGTTGTACTCCTCCATGCTCAGTGAATTTAATTGCATTGGCAATCAGGTTGATCAACACCTGACGAAAGCGTACTGCATCTATCTGAAACGTAGCGGGCAGTGAGGAATCGAGATGGATCACCAAATCCAATTGCTTGTCAGCGACGTGTGGGGAAAAAATTTGAATAATGTCATTAAAGAATGTACGGGTTTCTACGATTTCGTGTTTAAGTCTCATGCCGTACGCTTCAATGCTGGCCAAGTCGAGTATTTGATTCACTGTATCTAATAATATGTCTGCACTTTGTTTGCTCAATTGGGTATATTCAAGCTGTTCTTCAGATAACTTGGTCGACAATAACAGATCATTCATGCCAATAACCCCGTTAATAGGTGTGCGTAATTCATGACTCATATTGGCTAGAAACTGGCTTTTGATTTCACTTGCAGTATTCGCTTTCTTGGTTGCTTCAAGCAAGTTCTTTTCTAGTTCAGTTGCCCGCTCAATATCTAATTGTAATTGTTGATTTAGTTCATGTAGCTTGCCATTCATTTCTGTGTAGGTGCGGCGGTAAACGATAGCAAGTGGGATCGCTAACAACAGCATGGATAAACAGATCAGAACAACCCACAATACTCTGTTGAATAAAGACTCTTGTATTACGGTGATGTCCATGTCCGCTGCAGCAACGTATGAAAGGCCTCCAGGAGATTTCATGGGAACCAAGATCGTTCGGAATAATCCCCAACGATCACCTGCTGTCACATAGACCGGTTTGATCGCCGTCATTGCTGAAAAATATTCAGGAACACCTTCAGGGTAAGCGGTCCAATAGGTTACTATCTGGTCTTTTTCAATATCGTTTTGAGTGTAGTTACAGGAGGTGAAAAAAATCTTGCCCTCTTCATCCATTACGTAGGTGTAAAGGTAGGTAAGATCTCCTGTACGTGCGTGCTGTGACATTAACTCCAGATGATGTTTGTCCTGTATTTCAGAAATAGCATGCTTAGAGCGGGCTTTGTCGTGGAAGTCGTCAGGAAGAATTGAAGGAATATTATAAGCAGCGGCTAATAAACGGGCGTCGATATCAAGCAGATAACGTTGTCGCTCAAGCCAATATGTGGTGGCAGCAATAGTGACTACACCTAAGGTATAAATAAGCATAGCGCTTAAGAAACGTCTTGATCGTATTATCAAACTACCTTCCTATTATTGTTATATTGATAATCCTTAAGTTATAGAGTTTACACTGTTTCACAGGGTGAATAGAAGCGTTGAAAATATACAATCGGACATCAACTACTTTCGCTATCTGCTGAGCGCAA
>Ga0209290_1001370_pt1 | contig 11838 bp, 7 predicted proteins | sample EN1Hudsemesocosm_2_FD_184632 | JGI IMG/M metagenome (GOLD analysis project Ga0209290, IMG submission 184632) | Methane-oxidizing microbial communities from mesocosms in the Hudson Canyon - EN10B Hudson Canyon (SPAdes) (version 2) | ecosystem: Environmental > Aquatic > Marine > Cold seeps | place... | reverse complement strand
ATACGCTCAAATGAAGGTTAGTGGTATAGCGTTCATCTTTGCTAGGTGACCAGCCAAATTCAGCAAATTTAAAAAACTCGGCACCATTGTCAAATGCTTGTTCTTCAACGACCTTGCCATTGGCGTCGTTAAAGCCAGCTAAAAGATAAAACTGTCCCGTTTCGGATTTATCAAACCAATGGCCAAAACCAGCGCCAATGCCAGCATCCGGGTAGGCAACTGAGCTATCTAATAGGGTGTTCAGGTTTTGAAAATTGTCCCAAGGGGACTTGTGTCCGAGTACGTGAACAAAATCACTCGGATCGAAACGGCCAGCTATGAAACCTGTTTGTTCGCCAATATATTGTTGCCAGAATAAGTCGACCAATACGGTATCTACATCACTAAAGAGTGTGCCCGTTTGCCCTATATAACCGATATTTCCTGAGAAATTTCCAGGAGATGCATCGGTATAGTTGGCGCGGTTATCAGCTGAAAATACGATTGAACCTTTGTTGGCACTACCTCTGTTTACGAGCTCCCATTTACCAGCGACGCGTAAAATACCTGACCATGCTTCACTTTCTGCGCCGGCTATTTCATCATTCGTGGTTTGATAGGTCGTGGTATAAGCAACACCGAGTTGGAATCCATAGTTTTCATCGAGCCCTTTTTTTAAATCGAACCATGGCTTTAAGGCATTATCGATTGCTGGGAAGCCTAGTACCGATATTTTGTCTTCATCATCATGTTCAAGTTGAGACACTGTTGCGCCTGGGCCTGCAAAACCCTCTTCATTATCATAACCAGCTTTATGTTTTTGGCTAGTTGGAGTGGTATCGCTTGCAAAGGTAAGTGGTGAAGCAAGTATGATACCCAATAGGCAAATTGAGCCGGATAGTATTTTCTTGTTCATTATTATTTCCATTATGGGGTGTGCTTGCGCACCGATGTGATAGGTGCTGAATAATTGGTGCGCAAGCGCACCCTATAAAGAGTTTATTGTATTAATCAAACCAACCTGCCAAACCGTTTTCAACAACTGGCGCTATATCAATACCAATCATAAACTCAGGGCCAAACTGGTCAGGTTGCGCTACGTAGTAGTTGAATTCCATGCCTAGCTTCCATGGTCGTCCACCAGATATAACAGTTTTACCAAAACTAAAGTTTAATGGTACGGTTGCTTCATTTATTTCATGGTCATAAGTAAACGTTGGAGAAGTGCCGTAATTCCAACCGCCACCAGGAAGTATCACGCCAAACATTTGCATAGACGTTAGGCTAATATCAGCATCACCAGAGCCACCAATATCCCATTGGTGATTAGGGAACATGCCAAAAATACTGGTTTTTGATAGTTTGCCGATTAGTATTTCAGGGCCTAATGTAATGCGGTCTGAACCTAGCTCATCTACTGTCGCGGTAGGTAAAGTAGAAATAAAGCCATATGCAGTTAGTAAACCCGTTTCTTTGTTGGTAATTGCGTAAGCTAAATCGAAAGAAATATCCCCTAAACCTACATCTGCATCTTCAAATCCATTTGAACTAGGTAATGGTTTGTTGACTTCAATTGGGATGGCTGGTCTGAATAGTACGCTGTCGCCATTATCGAGTGGGAAAGGAAGGCTAGGTTGAAACAAAAATGAAGTGCTGTCTTGGTCATCAGCACCTTGTAAGTCACCTTCAAAAGAACGGTATTGGGTTTTAAATTTAAGGCTGGCTAGCGGTGTGTTTGGGTTAGCAAGGTCTTTAGCTATCTCATCAACTGACTTTTCGGCATGGGCCGAAAAAGAAGCGAACGCCACGGTCATTACTGCGCCAGACAGTACGTACTTAAGAGGTGAAATTTCACTTATTTGACGTGTTTTCATGTATTTGCCTTATAGAAATCACTTATATAGCAGAATGAATTAAATTTGGACTGTGTAATGACGCCGGTTTATTAAAATAATATAGGGTGCGCAAGCACACCCTATAAAATTACACTATGTAAGTGTTATGCGTGTTTTATTTAGAAGGGAAGTTTTCAAAAATCTCACCCATACCGACTTTTGCGCGTTCTTCAAAGGGGATTTTTTCGTTTACAGTATGAAGGTCTCGTATTGTAGTGGCCTTCCAAACTACTTCATTTGTTTTAGGGTCTATAGCGTTAACAAGCATACTTGCTTCATTAACTGACTCTGTGGTCGTGCGCGAATAAACGGTGCCACCTACCGGAATCGCTTCGGTTCGAAGTTGTTCGTCTTGTGTCACTTTAATTTTGTATTTAATAATTAAGTCGGCTGTGCTGGCGTCAACTTGTGTGTAGCCTTTCGCGTTTAATTCGTTGGCGATGGCGCTGTCAATAATAGGGATAATTTCGAGATTAGGATCATTGAGAGTTTCGATAACATAAGTTTGATACTCACTAAGTTCCGAAAATGGATTTGTTGTTGAATGGACTTCAAGTGGTGGGGTTGAGCATGCGATTAAATTGAGAGCAAAAACTGCAAGTATTGATAGTTTTTGCATGGGTGAAACTAAGTTCATGATGCGAGAAAAATACGTTGTCATAGTGAATTCCATTTATAACCATTCTTGTTTTAAGTATTACTATTTGAGTACTGCGTAGATAAGTTCTACTTAGGCGAGATTGCAGGTACAGAATAGCTGGTTTTAAAGGATTTTTTCAATGAAAATTTTATTAAAACTCTATTCTGCAAACCCGTTATTAAACACAGGGCGTCAGAAAATTAGAATCAATGCCATGCCTTACAGTTTTCTGTGCAGACATTTAATGCTCAACAGCATTATGTACTTGCGGTTTATGGGCAGTGTTCTTCTTTGTGAACTAAGCTTAAGAGCTTATCGGGAACAGTGAAATAAATTACCTAAGAGGAATTCAGGTTGACTGATATGAGCTTAAATCTTTCTAAGAATTGTTCAGAAACGTGCATTTCAATTACTTCGTATTTATTTACTTTTCTTGTGTTATTTTGCTTTTTTTTTAGTTTGAGTGCGTGGTCGAATGATGGCAAAACACTAACAGACTCAGGAACGTTACGCATCCTAACGTGGGCGGGCGCGGAGACCTACTTGCCACGAGGGAATTCTAAGTTTCAGGATGAGCAACAATTATTGGCCGCCTTTGCTAAAGAGAACGCTTTGGAAGTTGAGACCGTGCCTGTTACTAATTATGAAGATTTAATTCCAGATTTACTTGCAGGGAAAGGTGATGTTATTGCATCAAACATGTCGATCACACGACAGCGTAAACAAAAAGTCGCATTTACCTCACCATTTTCTTCAACGTATGAGTATTTAATTCACGGTAAGAATACTAGTCCTCTCAAGGATGCAAAAAGTCTAAATGGGCGAGAGCTTTATGTACCCGCCGGTACAGTTTTTTGGCAGACAGCAAAAGGATTGAAAAAAGCTTATCCCAATTTAAAAATCACATCGATTGACTCTGAAGTGTCATCAGAAGAAATTATGAATAAGCTTGTTTCAGGAGAGTTTGATTTAAGCATTAAAGACAGTAATCAATTAGATATTATTGCAAACTACCGTAACGATGTGGTGAAAAGTCTACAGGCGAGTATTAAGCGATATTTAGGCTGGGCAGTACACCCTAAAAACTCTCAGCTAATTAATGCATTAAATGCGTTTATACGAGAAGAGGGGTTGGGCTACTCCAAAAATCAAACTAAAAAAATGAAGCCTGCTAATCAGTGGGAAAAAATAAATGCCAATAAGCGCATCCGAATCGTTATGCGAAATAATATGTCTTCTTATTTTATTTGGAAAGGTGAGTTACATGGCTTCAATTATGAACTGGCAAAAGATTTTGCTAAAACAGTTGGTGTAAGATATCAAATTATCGTCGCCCCCGATAATGAAGCCATGTTGCAGTACATTGTTGATGATAAAGCTGATATTGCCTTAGGCTTTATTACACCGAATCAAAAACGTAAGGAGATGGGCTTAGGTTTTTCTATTCCCTATCATTATGCGTCTGAAGTGGTCGTTAGTCGGGTTGAAAATAATTCGATTAAAACGATTCCTGACCTCGCTGGTAAGTCAGTACATATCCGCCCATCAAGCTCTTATTGGCATACTCTAGAAATGCTAAAACAGAAGATACCTGATATCGAGTTAAAAGCAGTTGGTGAAGATATTGAAACTGAAGAAATTATAAGTCTTGTTGCTTCAAAGAAGTATGATTTAACGGTAGCTGATAGTCATTTGCTAGCACTTGAGATGAGCTGGCGTGATGACGTTAAAGGCAGTTTTTCTTTGGATAAACCTAAAGCGCAGTCTTGGGTGGTGAATAGTAAAAATAAGCAGCTTCTTACTGAGGTGAATAAATATATTAGCTCAGCTTATCGTGGCTTATTTTATAATGTTAGTTATCAAAAGTATTTTGAAAATAATTCTAGATTTAAAAGTCGTCGCAAAGATTTTGCGGAGATGAAAAAAACCGGAAAACTATCGCCTTACGATGAAATGGTTAAAACCTACGCTAAAGAATACGGCTTTGACTGGCGGTTATTGGTATCACAAATGTACCAAGAGAGTCGGTTTGACCCCAGCGTAACTTCATGGGCGGGCGCACAAGGTTTATTTCAAGTTATGCCGAAGACTGCAAAGCAGATGGGGTTTGATGATGTCGTCGACCCTGAAAAAGGTATTTATGCAGGCGTTAAGTACCTGAATTGGTCAGAAGAGCGCATGAAGTATTCAAAGCCGAAGCCTGAAGAGCTCATATGGTTCACGCTAGCGGCGTATAATGCCGGCGCAGGGCATGTTCGGGATGCAATTGAATTAGCGAAAGCAAACGGTTGGCGGGGAGATACTTGGTTTGGTCATGTTGAAAAAGCTATGCTGTTATTGTCTAAAAAAGCGCATGCTTCTCAAGCGCGTCATGGTTACGTACGTGGGCAGGAACCCGTTGACTATGTATACAATATTCGAAAGCGATTCGAGGCGTATAAAGAAATAGTAAAGTGAATAGTAATTAAGGCGCATCACACACCATATAAAGCAAAATAGCCGAATAGGGTGTGCTTGCGCTCCAAGCATATCGTAGAAGGCTTTAGCTTTTCACAAAGTACACTGAGTACTCACTTTTGATGTTTTTATTATTCGCAAACTTGTGTAAGTTTTTCTCTGCAAGTGTGGTGGCCACTGTTTTTCTGTGATGATTTAGAACTTTTGAAAGCGTCCAATCTGGTTGAGAAAGTAAGCCAATCACAGAGTCTAAAATATGACTTTGATTATTATCGGTAAACCAAGCTTGGCGACAGCCATCAATTGAATAGAAATATTCATCTTTGATTAAACCTGCCCAATACTCACTATATTTATCTGCCAAGATGGTAGATCTTAATGCTCGGATATTTGCAGAGGTATGTTTTAACGTCTGCTTTTTAATGAGCCCTTGAATATCTTTTGTCGCTGTATCGGGTGTTTTAATCAGCTTAACATTTAAGACACCTTGCTTATCCAAGCTGCCTTTAATTAGCGATATAAATGAAGCGTCAATACTACTCTCGTCACCACTGATCGATGCAAAATGTATTTGGTTGCCGTCCTTCAAAAAACGTTTCGCTAATGATAAAGGCCAAAATGCAATATTACTAAGTTGCTCTTCTTCTGCTTTAAGATGGCTTTCTGCAAGGTTCTCTAAACTGTTTTCAACGGCTAGCACATCAACATCGGTAAAGTGGCGCGCATAACTAAAGGCTTTTTGAGATGCATCGACGCCTGCGACTAATAATAATAGTCGATCAGGTAGGTTTGTGGCATCAATACCTAAGCTACTAATTAGTTCATTTCTTAATGATTGCTGATTAAAAAAATCAATTTTATTCCAACGAGGGAAGGGAGCTGGCATGTCTTCTTTAGCGATCAGAAGTTCATCTTGTTTTTCAGGAAACTGTTGCTTGAATGACTCTCTTTCTGCCCTACGATAGAGTGAGCCTGACATAAGCGGAATGAGTGCGTCTGGCCACTCATTAAGTTGCATCTTTGTCAGGTTGACTGCGTAGGTTTGCGCAAAAAAAGACTGATACATCCCAACTACAATTAACGCACCTGTTACGTCTTCCATGATCCAAGGTTGTTGAAGCGTTTGGGCAAGAACCAAATTAAAGTGCTCAACTTTGGATGTTTCATCTTGATTGGGAATAAGTGCGTAGTTATTACGCTCGTTGTAGGTAGCGATAGCAACCGCTAAAAGTTGTAACTCATCTCGTAATTGTCGAGTTTCAGCGGCCTCCAAAAGAATGCTCTGGCGTAATAAAGTAATAAACTCTTCAACAAATGGATTTGGAAGGCTGCACTTTAAAAGTGAATGGTATACAAGAGGGTCGTATGCAACCTGTAGAATATCGATAGGAGCATTTGGGTTCTCTAAATCATACTTTTTAGAAATGAGCGCTGCTGCAAAATGTCCAAGACGTTCATGTGCTAATTCTTTATATGAGAACAGATTTAAAAGGTCAGCTTCAAGTTCTGCTTGGTAGCTATCAATTTTGATATGAGCGCAGCAATTAAGCATGCCTTGTAAAATGGTTTCATCGTCATGGCCATGATTGACCAATGAACGATAATGTAAATAAGCCACGTCATAATTTCTTAAAGACTGTTGAACACGAGCAATGCCTAAAAATGCATTTTCTAAACCTTTGTCGATTGTAAGTGCATCATTAAAATACTTTAGAGCAAGGTCAGGCTCATCATTCATAAGCTGTAAATAGCCCATATTACTTAAATACTGAGTGTTTTCTGGTGCATGTTGTAGGCATTGTTTGAATAAAGATTCGGCAGACTTAATATTACCTAGGTCTAACTCAATACGACCTAAAAGGTTCATTGCTGGTGTATTGCTTGAATCATAACTAATGATTTGTGTAATAAGTTCTAAAGCGTGATCGAGTGATGTTTGTCGTTCAGCTGTAGATGTTGCAACACTGTTGTACATTTTATAAAGATCGTTTGCATGAATTAATAAACGAGCTGTATCTGAACATTTAATTTTTGTTGAATTACTAACAACAGGCTGAAGCTTAGGTGTCGTAGTTGTCATTGTAGGCAAACCTCTTCCGCTTTATTTATATAAATTAAGATCGTACTAATGACTAAGCGAAGGTTGTGCCAACAATCGGTTTTAAAGGATAAAAATATAATTACCATTTTTGATGAGCGAAGCGCTTTGTATGAAAGTTGTTGGAGTCATGCCGAAATGGCACTTACTAAAAAATAAAAAGCAAAACATTTCAATTTGCTATATCTACAATAGCTGAACACCTGAATTAACGAAAGTTTATCCATAAGTAAGCGTCAGTCTTGTCATACCAACAAATTCGGATAATAAGAATAATAATAGCTGTTAGCTGAAGCCGCTTACCCTAAAAGAATTTTACCGCAGAAAATATAGAGGAGTTGTGCGTTTCACATAGAAGAGAAATCTACAAAAAACCGGCATAAGCCGGTTTTGAATTAAACATTTTAAACTAAAATATTTAGCCTTGTAACAGCTGCAATACTTGCTGAGGTTGGCTGTTAGCTTGCGCTAATATCGACAAACCTGCAGATTGTAATACCTGTGTTCGTGATAGCTCAGCCGTTTCTGCGGCAAAGTCGGCATCTCGAATACGGGAGTTAGCCGTTTCAAAGTTTTCAGCTGTGATTGCCTGGTTACTAATGGTGGATTCAAAACGGTTCTGAATCGCACCTAAGTTTGCTCGTTCCAAGTTGATTTGGTCAAGTGCGTTATCGATACCGTTTATTGCTTTTAAGGCGCCTTCAACTGAGCTGACATCAATGTCTTTAATTAATTGGCCACCTTCAGAGCCACCGAAGGTGCCCGCATCGAAGCCTAGGTTAAATAAAGCCTGGGTACCGTTTGAGCCAGCTTCAATGTTAATTGGGCCTGCGGAATGAAACTGGACTGTTGAGTACGTCGTTTTGGCAATGCCTGCTGCCGAATATTCGGGGGTAGCATCATCGTTAATATCAAAATCGATTTCACCGACGCCACCAATACCAAAGTGAGCAGCAGAAAGATCGGCTGCTGAGCTATTCTCATCGAGATTCCAAGCAGCTGAAATGTTTCTGCCATCCTCTGCTATCATCGTTATACCGTTGCCATTATCTTCGGCCTTGACACCTGTTTGTCCTGTAAATAGGTTGATTTGACTAATAGCAGACGCTTTATCAAGCTCCTGATTTGTTGAGGCCGTAAAGACGCCGATATCAACGCCATTAATAAACAATTGCCCGCTTTCACCGGCTGTGCCAGCTGCAGAGGTACCGGCTACCGACGTAGGGTTGACCGTCGCGGTTACACCGGTCTCATCAGAAGATTTATTGACGGCAACTGCTGTTGCGATGCCGCTGGCGGCCTTTAAACTACTATTATAAGTATTATCTGAAGCCGTATCATCAGTAGATTTAGCGGCGCCTATTTGGACGCCATTGATAACAAGGTCTCCAGAGTCTAAGGGTGATTTAGTACCACTCACTGTCGTCGTAACACCATTTTCAGGCATGCCGAAAGCTCCGCCGACATTGACGTCATTAGAAGTAACGTCTATGCCCTGATCAGGCTCATTACTGAGAACTCTAAAGCCAAAGACAAAGTTGTCTTCGTCAATAACGTAAGCTTCAATTACACCATTCGTGTCAGCATCTGCAGTAATTTGTGTATTAAGTTCAATCACTAGGGCGGTAGTGGTAGCTGTGGAGAGGTCTGTAGTCAATGAAATATTTACATTGCTAGGACCCGCTGAGGTTGTGATGTCTAAGTCAAAGTCAGCATTGGTGGCTGAAAAGAGAGGGTCTGCATCCCATTGGAATGCAGAGCCGCTAGCTTGAATGTTGGAGTTCATGATAGCGCTTCGTGCAGCATAAGTGCCTTCGATGAAACCTGTATTCTCAACGTTGCCGCTGCCTGGCGTAATGGTAATGTCTTCGCCGTTTGTCGATGTTAAGGTAATAGTGCCTTCGTAGGTGCCTGTACTGGCTAAACCTAATTCTGCAAGTGTGTCTCCGGGAGTAAGGCCTGCGCTTCCAAGTGCAGGGTCTGCAGCAGAATTAATTGTTATATTACGGCCGTCTTTGGCTTGAAGTATGACGCCGATTGCATCGTCATCCGAGTCAATTGCGACCACACCCGTTTGTTCAGAAGCAGAGTTGATGGCAGTAATAACAGAGGAGCGGTCTGAGGCAAGGTCATTACCACCGGTACTCACGTTAATGACGACATTATTAATCAGGATTTGGCCTGTTGCGCCATCTGACACCGTCATATTTGCGCCCGCTACGGTGTTAGTATTTGGAGTTGCGTGAACGCCGGTATCTTCTTCAGACAAATTAATGGCAGCAGCTTTTGCAATAGCGGATGCAGCCTGGTTGTCTACTGAAGCGGTGTCACTAGCTGACCGAGACGCTTCAATGGAGATGCCATTAATGGTTAAGTCACCCTTGGAGAAAGCGATTGACGTTGAGAAGGAAGATAGGCCCGCATCGCGACCTACACCCAGAGTGCTGCCTGATACTTCAGAAATTGAGAAGCTAAGAGATTCGCCTTCATTGGCGCCAATCTGGAAGTTAACATCGGAAAACGAACCGTCCAATAACGTTGTACCGTTAAAGTTGGTCTTGTCAGCAAGGCGATCAATTTCATCTTTAAGCTGTTGTACTTCGGCGTTGATCGCGACACGGTCAATATCAGAGTTAGTAGCGTTGGCCGATTGTAGTGCCAGTTCTCGCATACGCTGCAATGAGCTTGTCATTGCCCCTAAAGCACCTTCAGCTGTTTGTGCGAGTGATACACCGTCACCGGCATTTCGAATACCAACTTTTAAGCCTTCGACTTGTGTAGTAAAACGGGTAGAGATCGCCATGCCTGCAGCATCATCTCGTGCACTGTTGATTCTGAGCCCGGACGATAGTCGCTGCAACGCAGTTTGATTATCTTTCTGCGAGGTATCCAGATTACGTTGCGCATTGATTGACGCAATATTGGTATTGATGATTTGAGGCATAGTGCTCTCCTGCTTATCTTCTAATACCGCTGGACTGCCTTGCCATTGAAATATGGTGAGGTCAGCAACTAGCGGCTGCTATATAAATTGTTATAAGTTGGGATGAAAACAAATTAACATCACAACTTTGCTTGTTTTTTGTAAAGCATTGAATGTGCCAGCTTTCGTTTATCTTATTTAAGTTGTTGAAATAGCGGGAGTTAAAGTTTTTGAATGTAGTGTTTTAATTGTTGGTTTTTGTGTAAGAAATGCAGTTTTATGGTTTTATGGCGGAATATTGCCGCTTTTTATATTTTGAGGGAATAATGAAAGCTTGGCGTAAATTAATAAGAAAGCGTGATCTTTGTACGAATGCTACTTGCGTGCATATCCGTCATTACGGTGTGCTTGCGCACCAATGCGGCGTTACATCTAGTATTCGGTGCGCAAGCACATACATATATATTTATAACTAAAGCGGCTAGATTGTACTATTAGTAAGTAATATTAGATTCCAGTTCCTTGCATAGGTGGAATGGTTGCTCAGCGTAATTAGTAGATAGTTTTAAAATGAATGAGTATGAAAATAAGAGGCAAAGTCCAGCTAAGGTGTTTGGCTGATAGGGAGTTGGATTTATATTGAGTGGCCGTGAGAACTTGCGAATTACTTGATTTGTATTACCTTTAGTAATAAGAATGGTGGCCGATAAAACTAATTATAGCGTGTAACAAATACTAGGTGAGCAGAATAAGATGACAGCAAAGCAATCAAAAAAAAGCGATGGTCAATCTGATTTAAATGATCGATTCGAAGAGGCTTGTCATTGTTTCGAAGCAAAAGATTTTAGTGGTGCATATAAGGCAACATTAGTCTTGAGTGATAAAGACCGCAACAGCTCGCAAATAAAAAAAGTTATTCAAGCTGCTATTACGCTGGTTGAATTTAAAGAGCCATCACCACAAGCAGAAGCCGATGTACTGTGCTTGCTTGAAGATAAGTTAATTACTGAAGATGAATTTTACAGAGTTGCTCAGCAACTGATGGGGCTTAAGTTAGGCTTTCAGGAGGAGCGGGTGTGTTTTGATCTGGAAGATCTCAAAAGTGATCAGTTATTTTTGAAAGTACTGACCTTATCGCATATTCGTTCCGACTCATTAGCTCAAACGGTATCGATCATTAGGCATAAGCTTTTAACGGTATCACTGGCAGGGATGGAGTTACCCGACCACCTAGTAGGCTTAGCACAAGCCCTTGCGATTCAAAGTATGCATCTTGATTATGCTCAAAAGGAAGAAGAGGCAGAAGCAGAAATGATTAATGAGCTTCAAAGTATGCTTGAAAACCATGTCAATAATGAAGGTTGGAATCCGCTTCAAGTCGAAGGTCTGTTTCTTCTTTTATGCATGTATCGCCGTTTATATGACTTACCAATAAAAGAAAAGTTATTAGCAGTGCCAAAAAATGCTTGGCCAGAGTCGCTTAAACAACTAGTAAACTTAAATTTATATATGCTTGCAGAGCAAGCGTAACCGCTACGTACGTTTAAAGTTGCTACTCAGGCGTGAGTAGACCAATGTTATGACGGTGTGCTTTTCGGCCGGTATATATTCTTTTATACCTGAATTTGCCGGTAAAACATGGATTTCGGCTCGAATTATACTTACTTAATATTATTTATAGGGTGTGCTTGCACACCAATGCAGCCTTGCATCGAATTTTCGGTGCGCGAGCACACCCTATAAATAACAGTAAATTGCTTATTTTTCCTACCTTTACATTCCGTAACATTAAAAATTAAAGTTCCTCAAAAGCCTGCCGCTAAGTTAAGACAAGACAGATACATAT
>Ga0209290_1001366_pt1 | contig 11865 bp, 11 predicted proteins | sample EN1Hudsemesocosm_2_FD_184632 | JGI IMG/M metagenome (GOLD analysis project Ga0209290, IMG submission 184632) | Methane-oxidizing microbial communities from mesocosms in the Hudson Canyon - EN10B Hudson Canyon (SPAdes) (version 2) | ecosystem: Environmental > Aquatic > Marine > Cold seeps... | reverse complement strand
TTTTATTAAGTAAAAACCAAAGGTAGCTTATACGTTGACTTTCAACTGAAAATTGTTGCTTTAGAAGATAGTCTAAATATAGGTAAAACCCCCAGTCACCTAAACCAAAGTTCATTTTTTGCTGAGTGAGTTCTTGAATAATATCGTCATGATTAATATTGCTAAATTGTTTCCAGGCTTTGGCAAGTGTTTTATTATTTGGCTTGCTAAGGTCTGGAAAATCAAAGTCGGGAAATTTAATTCTATTAATTGAGTGACCAAAAAATAAATTTGAACGTTTATTGTTGCTTGTTATAGCTTTATTCGTGAGTATCGGCTCTTCTATTTTGTCATATCTAGAGGTAATCCAGTTCTTAACCGCAGGGGCTTTTGGTGGTTTAGGCGTGACATCTCTGGTTTTTCCTTGGTAAAGATCGAACTCCTCCCAATGCTGTTCTAGAAATTGAGTGAAGGCTTTGTCATGCTCGCTTCGAAAATCATCAAACGCTTGATTTTCAGCTTGCTGGAAAGCTTTCCAGTCGTCTTCCAAACTATTTGCATTTGCTGTTTGAAAAAATAAGGCGATAAGTAATAGCCATGAAGCTAGGGTGAAGATATACATTATTTATTGTCCGAAAAGGTAAATAAAAAATAAAATAAAAGTATTACATCATGATGGACATTAAACCATATTGAAAAGTATTTAAAATATAAGGTTTAAATGTGGTTTGGTCGATACTCTGTTCAAGACCAAGCTCTTTTATCGTATTTGTTTGTATTTATCTTAGGGGTTTAGTTACTTCTCTGTGTAGCGCAGCGCCTCGGTTTACTCGGTGGTAGAATGCTTTTATCTTTACGGCTTTGTTTAGTTTTCGTTTTATACACTCCAGCTTACTTTTAGCTAGACAATTTTGGGCTGAAGTAAGTGTCTTTACCCCTAAGCCTATAAAAAATGAACTACTATTACAGGGTACTTATTTAAGCTAATAAGAGAGCGTTTAAATGGATTCCTTATTTCACTTCATAGAACAGCTTCGCGATTTGCCTAGCGTTGTAATACAGGCACATGATTTTCCTGATCACGATGCAATTTCCTCGGCTTTTGCTCTAGGTCATTTACTAGAGACTCAAGGTATTAAAACGCGTTTAGTTTATAACGGTATAGTCGATAGGGTCTCACTGCAGAAAATGATAGAAGTTTTATCCATTCCAATGATTCACGCTTCAGAAGCAGGGCTGACAGAGGGAGATAAAATCATCACGGTTGACGGCTGTATTGGTGAAAAAAATGTGACCGACTTACCAGGGTATGAGATCGCAGCCATTGATCATCATGAAGTAATTGCACCAAAAGGTTTGTGGTTTAGTGATATTCGACCAGAGTACGGCGCTACGGCAACGATCATGTTTGAATATTACCAAATTCTTGGAGAAACTATGACGAGAAATGTCGCGACTGCGCTTCAAATTGGCCTTGCAATTGATACGGCTAATTTAACGCGTGGTTTTGTTGGGGCAGACTTAAAAGCTTTTGAATACTTTCATACAAGGGCCGATCAAGACTTAGTAGGGCGGATCTGTCGTAATTCAATGCAGCATAAAGAACTGATTTACTACCAAAAAATGCTAGACGTTTTGGATAGGCGTGGTAATGTTGCATTTGCTTGGTTAGAAGAAGGCTGTCCTAAAAATATGTTGGGTATATTAGGAGACTTCGTGCTGGCACTAGATGAAGTTGATGTAGTGGTATTGGCTGCAACGGCGGGCCAAAAAATTCATCTTTCTCTACGATCAGAAAGTCCGAGTATTAATGTCTCCCGTTTAGTAAGAGACGTTGTTGTACAGAATAAGATTGGCTTTGGTGGGGGGCACTCCCATATGGCAGGAGGGATTCTTGATATAGAGCGCTTAACGAACAGTGCTCTAAGCAATAACTTCTTTGAGCTGTTTTTAGAGGAAATCAATACTTTGGTGCCTTAATCCTGACTTTATTAATCTAAACTAAAAATAAAAATTATGGATACTAATTGGTCTGCGCTAGTTTTCAGCGAAAAATTTATGGCGGCTCTCGATAAGCATGCCGGAAAAAAGATAATCGGTGATGATTCAACAAAAGAAGAAGCAGTTACATATGTGATTGAAAAATTGTCAGAAGATGACTGGCGTCGTTGTAAAGTTCATAAAGGTGACTCATCTCCAAATTCCTTTTTGTATATTTTGTCTGAATCTTTACTGATTGAGTACACGAGGAAAAAATTTGGCAGAATAAGACCGCCCGAGTGGTTAAAGCGTGAAGGCCCGTTCTGGGTAAAGATCTGGCAAGAGATCTGCTTAAATCGTTTACACGAACAAACGGTGATTGACCGACATTGTTTTGATCAACCTATCGCAAGCCAAAACAGCGACGTAGGCCTCAAAGATCCTATTACCGTTAAAAATATCATCCGTACAATTAAAGCCAAACTACCTTGGTGCGGAGTGAGTAATATGCCAGAGTCGATGGATGATGAGGCAAACGCTGAAAAGGATTATCTCCCTGAAGGTGGCAACACCATTAATGACGAATTGCGCAGAGAAAGCTATGATCAGTTTCTGCATCTAGCGCAGTTAATGTTATCTGACCAACCAACTGAAATGGACCAAAGTAGCAGTCAAAAAGCGACTAGCGAAAAAATTTGTTCATTAGTAGAATCATTAGGCATAACCAATGAAGAACGGCTCATGCTGCGTATGTTTTATGTTGATGGTCTAAACCATAGCGCAATTGCACGACTATTAGGTGTCGCAAAACACATTCCTGTCCGTCAGAACAAGAAAGTACTGCAAAGGTTACAAGAAGCCTTAGCGCAACACAGTCTTGAACTTGAGTGACGTATTGATTATGAATGACATAACTGAAAAGCAAAACCGACAAGAACATGCCCTAGCTCAGCTACTGGTTCATGCGCCTAGTAACAACTCTGTAGGCGATGGGCCAGAAGTAACACTTGAAGAGCTTGCGATGCTAACCGAAGGCAAACTTAATGAGCAGCGACGGCAAGAAGTACTCGGGCAACTAGACTCAAACCCTCTGCTCTATGAAACATGGACAGCATCACAAGAAATGGCTCAACAGGCAGAGTCTTTAAGTATAGCAACGGCTTCTGAACCAAAAACAATCGTTAAACCAGGCGCGATTTCTTTGATAGATCAGATCACTCACTTCTTGAGTGATCTACTTTCCTGGCAAGGCGCCTTCGCAACCTCCTTTGGTATAGCTTTAGGCGTTATTTTGGTAAGCCAAAGCGGCTTAGATAGTGCAAATGACCCGGATATTGGACAAGGTATCGTGATGCATGCACCAGTGGATTCGCCTCAGAAAGCGAGTGTAGAGCAGCTTGATACGACAACTTCGACGGATACGACACCAGAAATTGCCAATATTGAAGTAATTCGTATTGAAGGTAATACCGTTCACTTAAAAGTCACGCTCAGCACAGGAGAGGTGATTGAAGAGACATATACCTACAAACAAAACGACACAAAAAATACAAAACCGTAGGTTGCGGGTAAGCGCAGCGCCCCCCAACAAAATGGAGCAAATATGTTACGAATAATCGGCTTGATTGTGGTCATTGGTGTAGTCTACTTATTTTTAAATTGGGATGACTACCGTGATGATGTTACAAACGCAGTGGATGCAATTGATGACGTCGCAGAGCAAACAGAAGAAATACGTGAAAATTTAAATGACAAAGTCGATCAAGTGAAGGAAAAAATTGATGAATAATCCATTCAGGATGAAGCGAACCTTTACCATTTTAGTAACGCTATTATTACCCCTCATCTTATTAAGTGGTTGTATGAGTAATAAACCAAAATCGAATGAACATTCCGCTGCTCAGAGCAATGGGGACATCCCGGAATGGGTGAAAACCCCACCAAGTGACAACTTGATTAGCATGCATGGCATTGGTGAAGGCTACAATTTAGACAGTGCTAAACAAAGTGCCTTAAAGGACATTGCCGGTAAGCTCGCCACAAACGTTAAAAGTGAGTCAGAAAACAGAGACTACTTGTACAACGGTATGGGGAGTAGCGCTTTTCAGCAGAAAATTAATACGCAAATAAAAGACACCAAGTTAACCAACTATGAAGTGTTGAAAACGGCACAAAATCAAGGGCAAACCTATGTATTAATTGCCATGTCACGCTCAGCCTTTGTGAAAGACAAGCTTGATCAGTTAAAAGAAATAAACAGTAAAATAAAAAGTGAATTGAGCCAAGTAGAACAAAAAAACAAGCTCCTTCAATTGCTTAGTTATAACAAAGCGATTCAATTGTCGGATCAAGCTCGACCCTTAATCTACCTTATTCATGCCGCAGACTCGGAACAGAATAAACAAAGTGACCTTGAAACGTATCGCGCATACGAACAAAAAGAAAAACACTTATCGGAAAGCACAAAGTTCTTTCTAAGTTCAGATCCCTCATTAGCCCCGCTGGTCGATCAGATTAAAAAAGTACTACAAACGAACGGCTTTCAAATAGGCAGTCGTGCCAGCGCCGATAGCCTGTTAGTGATAAGTGGCTCAATCACTGAAAATGAAATTTTTTCGTCCAAGAACGTCAAAATTGACTTCGATGTACAAGTCAAAACCGCCGCAGGCCATGTCATCAGTTCAAATAGCTATCAGTTAACCAACTCTTCAATGACTAGCTATGCTGTTGCTCAGCAGAATGCTTTAGCAAGTTTTCGCTCACAAATTGAAAGTAAATCAGAGGTTTATAAAATGTTGGGGTTAAGCACGCCGTAAGCATGCTCAATATCAACACAATTTCCAGCTACCTAAGCCATATAAAATATAAACAATACGAAACAGGAAGGAAGACACTATGAAGAAGCTTTTGCCCATTATTTTAACCAGCAGCGCGCTGCTACTTTCCGGCTGCGCAAGCGACCGAATATTGCATGAGTATTCCGCACGTCAGCTTCCCCCTACTAACCCTTTACCGACTGAAGCAGACATTAATGCTGAACGGGCTCGTGTGGTGATTTTCGAGCCCGAGATCAAAAGTAATAAAATAGCTAGTCAAGCCAAGCTGGATGACAGTATTGCCCAAGCCTTGGATGAACATATTTCTGCCACGGGCACCGAAATTATTGACCGCAGTATCGCACAAACCTTGAAAAAAGAATTGCAACTAGCGGAAATTAAAGGCTTAGCTGAGTATAGTGGTCCTAACATTGCTGACTACGCCATTACCGGAAAAATTACTGAAGCATCTCTCAACGAAAAGTTTGTACCCGCCTCGCAATATCAAAATGACAAAGGTGAAACTTTTCACACTCCAGCAAGTTGTAAATACGTTGCAAACTTCAAATCGAGTCTACGTTTATATAAGCTACCAGCGTTACATTATTTGAAAACTGTTGTGATTGAAGATGTGGAACGCATGTCAAAAGATGCACAAGGCACTAAGTGCACGCTTGCATCAAGTGAGAAAAATGCTCTGTTCCGCGCAGCTGCCAATAATTCAGTCGAAAAATTCCGCGTAGAATTCAAGAACTTCTTTGCGCCCAAAGCTTACGTACTCGAACGACGAGTCAAAGATGATGAGAGCCTTTTCAAAATTTCCAAAGGTTCTGCGAATGGTTTTAACATTGACGATACCGTAAAGCTTTACCACCTCGATAATAGCCCCCATCCGATTACGGGTAAGCCGAACTCGAGTGAATACGAAGTGGCAGCGGGCACCGTCACTAAGTTGATCAGCGGCAAAGATGCATGGGTATCGGTTGATGATGAATATGCTGCTGGGCAAGTCAAGCTCGGCGACTACGCTAGGGTTTTTTACGAGAAAAGCTGGACGGAGACTGCCATGGGTTATGCCGATACCGCTATGGCTATGACAGATGGTCTGTCCTCGGGTGGCAGTGCTACACAGGTTGGAGCGCCAGCGGGTGGTAGTTTTGTTAATTCGGGGGCTGGGTTACCTGTGTCGAATGGTGTAGAAGAAACCTATCAAGCGAATTGGGGCACGAACGCTGCTGGAGTGAAAAATCGTCTTGGACAGGATTTTGGATATTCATGCCCACCAAATGGCTCAATTTCTAGTATATATGGAACAGACGTTTACTCAGCAGCTTATGGTACTTCTATTTGTACCGCTGCTGTGCACTCAGGCCTAATCACTGTCAAGTCAGGAGGCAACGTTACGATCAGAATTATTCGACATAAAGGTGTATTCATAGGAACAGAGCGAAATAGCATTGTATCCTACGGCGCTGGCGGTAATAGTAGTCCCGCTTTCATTTTTGTTTCAACGAGTGGTGTTAGCGCTCAGAAATAACTGAACTTAACTCTGTTGGAGTACGATATCCAACAGGGTTAGCCTTGTTTAAATATAGGCCTTGCCGACCTCGTGATTATCTAATTGAATAATCGCGAGTCTGACCAATGTTCATTGAAAATATGATAGATACGTTTGAATTTTTAGTCGGTGAAACTTAAGGTCATCGCTTGAAAAAAGCTAAAGAAGTCACCTCCAATGGCAACTGTTTAAGTTTGGTGGATTATATTTATAGGGTGTGCTCCGCGCACCAATAGGGCTAAGGATAAACATTAGGGGTATTCGCTTTATGAGCCACCAACTTTTAATAATCGCATCGGTTGTTTTATTATTAACCGCTTGCAGTCGTTCAGAGTCAGAACTGGAACCAAAGCCATTAATGCTAATTTTGCCGGAAGAAGCTGCTCAATATGATAGTACAAGCTTTGTACCCGAAAGCGAAAAAGGCCCTAATATTGAAATTGTACAACCGCTTTTAACATCCGTAGTGACTAGCCCTCTTTCTATTCAGGTTGAATTTACAAGTCGTCAGCCTAATTTGGGCGTAAATATGAAGTCCTTTAAACTGACGTATAAAAAACTCTGGGGCATAGATATTACAGATCGTGTCTTAGAATACATTGATGGCGAAAGTATCAATGCACCTGAAATAGAGTTACCTGCAGGTAAGCATACCTTAGAAATTTATATTGAAGACAATGAAGAGAATATTAGCACCAAGCTTATTACGCTTGAGGTCGCAGAAAGTTGAGTGTTTTGGCCAAAGAGAAAAAGGCTTGCTTAGCACTAACGTAGACAGACTACGCTTCGTATATTCAAATACAGCTCATGAACATCTTCAACCTTCCTTATTAGACTAGGTCACCAAGTTTCGTATTAAATTTCTTCAAACCCTCTTCTTAGCGTCCAAGCTTTAATCATTGCTGCTCGAATTTCAAATATTGTCGTTTCTATAATTTTGTTCGTCTCATTTTCTACACATGGCCTTCCTTAGATTGTGAACATTAAAAACACTATTTAATTTATTGGAGAGTAAAAATGAGCTTTAAAACGATCATGTTTTTTGTACTAGGACTTATCTTCCCGTTGTGGCCAATCAGCCTACCCCTGTTTTGGTACCTTGCATTCAGATCATCAAAACAAGATAAGATCCGACAGCAAGAGATGTTCACACAAGCTACCTTACAGGCTGCGAAGGTTATCGCAAACAATGATAGCAAGTGATCCGAAAAACCAATGAGGTAAGGTCAGATCCGATTGGGAAATATGCGGAGCGATCCTGATGGGTATGTTTCGTAGCTGTATAGTTAAATTTTATCATTAACCCCTAGTAAGAGGATTAAGTAATGGAAATATTAATCGCATTAGTAGTATCTGTTGTGCTTTTTTTGGTTTTTCGAGTTTTTGTACTTTGGTATTGGAGAATCAATGAAATGGCAGATACCTTATCTGAAATAAATAAAAATATTGCTAAGTTAGCTGGAGAGGCTGTGGCGACAAAGGCTCAAGAATCAACGGGTGCCGACTCGCTTGAAAATAGTTATTAAGCTAAATATTATGAATGGGTGTAGTAGTATTTATAAAGGGCAACGACAACAAGTAATCATAATCGCTTGTCTTCGCCCCCCCCTAAAAAGCTGGCTTAGTGTGGCAATGTAGAGAGGTGTTAAAATTGATTTTTGCAGAAAGTAAAATAGAGATGCCTTCCAATGATTCACCTATATAGTTTGCACGAACAATATCGCTAAAAGTGTCATTGGTTGTTGTGATGCACTAAGATAAACTTTCGTGAATATCCAATGTATAGAGTCAAAAAGGATAAATAGTAGATGGATAATACTACTCGATATCGGTACTGCTTGATCGTAATGTGCTTTTTATTTCTACTAACGGGCTGTCTCAAATCTACCCCCACTTTACCCAATTGGGTTTCAAACACACCTCAAGATAATTCCGCCTACTATGCGACTGGCCAAGGGGTGAATTTGTATGATGCAGAGGTGAATGCCCGAAGCGCGTTAGCGGCAGAGATAAGTTCAACCGTGAGCGATCTCACAAAGATTTATACGGTGGATGATGGCAAATTTCAGCAGCAGGTTTTCGAGCAATTTACCTCTGTTGAAGTGTCTAAGGTCAGCATTTCTCATGCGAGTGTTGTTCAGCAGGAAGTCTTGGGTGGTGAATATTTTGTGCTATTGAAAATGCTCAAAAGTGATTTAGCGGAGCAGCTAAAAAATGAATTAATGACCGAGCTTAGAAACGTTGAAGTAGTGGTTAAAAAAAGTAGTACGAAATCCTTTGCGCAGTGGTGGAAGTTGCGACAAATTTTGCCTAATATTAAGCATATTGCCCGAAATATAGCATTACTGAAACAAATTGAAGCTGAGCCTTACTCTCGTGAAACTAGTTTAGTCGAAAGCTATTTTGAAAAGTTTGATAAGAGCTATGGTGCTCGTGAGTTAGAAATTAAAAACCAGACCGAAAATAATAACATTTACGCATTAATCAGCCAGCAATTACAACTTGAAAACATAAGTATTGCCAAGGGCTCATTTTGGAAAAATAAGGACTATATTGAAGTAACTACGGAGTACTCAAAGCAGAAAATTGGCCAAGAGTATTATGTAGATGGCGTACTCTGGTTACGCTTAAAATCATCCAGCGGCCAAGTTTTATCAGAACTTAGTCTGAAGGGGCGAGGCGTATCTTATGGTGGCGCAAAACAAAGTAAAGATATGGCTAGTCAGGTTCTGTATGGCAAACTCAAAAATTTAGACATCATTACGAAGTTAGTTGAGTAAAACGAAATTATATTTTCAAAGGATAGAGAATTATGAGGTGCTTGATACAAAATATTTTATTGGCTCTCGTGCTGGGCGGGTTAAGTGCTTGCAGTACGGTCGAAAATTTTACGCTCGACTCTGATCTGTCCTATACACCGCCACCTAAACGTCACCTACAGGCACTTGAAAATTCTGATTGGGTACCTCATCCCACAGAATTGACGGGTCAGGCAATGAAAATTATCTGGAATATTGAAAGTGATGTGAGGGATCAACTTACACTAGAAGAAAACATTAAGGAGGACTTAGCACATCACCTAAAAGCCGAAGGTATTCAGATAAAAGACCCAAAGGATAAGAAAACCAAACATCTGATTGAAGAAATTGAGCGAGCAAGAAGAAATGCTTCATCCTTGAGTTTTTCAGGTGATGCTAACAGGGGAGAGCAAAGCGTTAATTACTATATTAAAGGCTCATTAACCAAATCATCTTTAGCGCTTGAGTACTCAGACCCGCTGTGGTGTCCGTTTTGCAAAGATAAACGTCCAGGATCTTGTGAATATGAACTTGTATCTGGGCTTCAGATTGAGGTATTAAGCCTTCCCTCTTTACAGCGAGTGAAACACTTTAGCGTTAAAAGTGACGAAAGCTATTCGGTTAATGTTTTTAATAAGTGCGCAAGATACAGTGCAAAACCTGAGTCAGCAAATGGTTATCAGGAATCAAGAGCAGGAATCATTGAAGGCTTAGTGAAATGCAGCGGTAAATCATTAGAAACCTTTTTATCTCCGCAAGCCTATGTGGAAAAATATTTTAGTGATGGCGAAAAGCACGTATATCAGATTTCATCTGGCAGTGCCGCAGGGATAAAGAAAGGCGATGATATCTCTGTGTTGAGGAATAGTTCTGTAGGCATGGTGAAACTAGGTGAAGCCAAGGTAATTGCCGTTCAGCCTTATAAGGCTTATATGGCAGTGAGTGATCAGCAATTACTTGAGGCGATTCGTCTTTATGACAGAGTTAAAGTCGAATATACCGATTACACTCTTGGCTTAGCTTGTATGAATGCTGTGACAGAGCACTAAGCTTATTTATACTGTTAATTCATACGCGCTAACCAGGCAAAGACTTCTAAACGGTCGCCTTTGCCTTCTTTAAAGTGAATGCTGAGTACCTTTGCTTTTAATTGTACGTTAGTGTCTTCATTAATATGACTGACCAATAATGAATTTCCGCTATCGTACTGAATCACGATTAACTCTTCTGACACAGAACTCTCTTTTTCAAAAGCTAATTGGATTGCCGCGCGTTTAATTGCTAATTTAATTTGGTCAGAAATAAGCCCCGAAGCCACAGGACGTTGTACCGCGCCAACAGCACCGTCATAACCTAAATATTTTGGATTAGTTAACCACTTTGTATCTAGGATAGGCTTGGTTTCAGCGGGTTTTAAATTACCATATAAAGCCACTCGGCTATACAAGGTGCCGCGTGAAAAACACCGGTCAGTGACGGCGTAAGATAAGCTTTCTTGCTCGCCAGTATCCACATTGCCATTTTGTCTTAAAATATTGTATCTAAAATAATCACTATTTCTTTGCTGTAAATCTTTATGGGCGACAATATCGACACCGTACATATACTCTGCCTGCATTAGCGCATTCTCAATGGATTTTGCGTGTTGTTTTACCGGTGTGGTTGCACGGTAACTAACTCCTAACATTGCAATCTCATCTTTTGTTGATGGCGTACATAACCAACTAGGGGAACAGGCAGAAATATCGCAAGCTTTGGGCTGGCATTGTTCAAGATCTTTTTGCTGATTAAGTGTCTGACCACTGAGTGAAGCAAAACTATGCACATAACCTTCAATATTGATGTCATCAACAAAATGTATTGTTTTGCCCGCTAGTTGTAGGGACTCTGTTTTTTCATCAACATCTTCCAATACGCTATCAATATCCAGATCAGGCGCTAAATAATCGGCTAAACTGGCGACTGCACGTTTACGACTAATTGCTTTAGGCTGCTCGCCGCCAAAATAGATATCTCGAGCTAAGCCAAATTGCCCAACTCTGTTTCCATTTATGGGTTGTTCAATCCAGCATGCTTGAGTAAGTTGATCAATTGCTGGTTTTGTCGCTTGTGCTGAGCACCCTAATAACAAAGAAAAGCAAGGTAGAATAATAAGATAAGAGAGTAGAGGGTGATTTATCAATGCGGTAGGCCCCATTAAATGTAGCTTAAGCTTGGGTTGGCGAATAATGTAATATTATCGAGAAGAATGCATATTAGAGTGTTAAATCAATTCAATCAAACCTCATTGCTTACCCCTTATATAGGTAAGCAATGCTAACAAGCTGGTTTTAATTCACGAAAATAAAGCCTTTTGGGTAGTGAATTCTGCTACTCTGAATCTGGTTTCTATATGAGCTTTTATAACCACTTTTATTTGTAATTACTCTAATGACAACATTTCCTCCTGACTTAACAGTCATTAGTCCTGCATGAACTGCTGCGGTGCATACAGATGACCCTATATAGTACTTTCCTTTATTTCCTCCTTGTACGTTATTAACGCTACCTTTAGCTGGGCAGGTGTAGGCAAAGTCCTGTCCTAATCGGTTTTTGAAATGAGAGGCTGTTGTGCCCCAATCAGCATCAACCGTTTCTTCAACATCAAGAGTACTAACCATTGGAGGAACGACAGGGATTGCAACTGGAGCAGGTGTTGTGGGTACTGCTCTTCGCTGACCTAATGTTATCTCGC
>Ga0209290_1001364_pt1 | contig 11873 bp, 7 predicted proteins | sample EN1Hudsemesocosm_2_FD_184632 | JGI IMG/M metagenome (GOLD analysis project Ga0209290, IMG submission 184632) | Methane-oxidizing microbial communities from mesocosms in the Hudson Canyon - EN10B Hudson Canyon (SPAdes) (version 2) | ecosystem: Environmental > Aquatic > Marine > Cold seeps | place... | reverse complement strand
CAGCCCGAAGGGCGAACATGGCTGCGCTTGTTAGCTATTTATTTACCCCGTCTAGTTCAACTGACAGGACCGATTTACCCCAAAGTGACTCGACCAAATGAACTTTAACTCGGAACTCATTCTCTGGTAATTTCGCGTACATACTCTCTGTTAAGCAGAAGCCGAAGTAGAAAGATGCATAGGGCTCCAAGCGTAAATTATAATCACAACTATAGCGAGACGTTGTAGTCCATTTTTTTGCCGTGGCCGTTTCCGTAATTGGGACGCCAACTGCATCACTAACAATTTGCGGAACAACAATAGCAAAATTTAACCAGAACCAACCATAGATAAAGAATGGCATCAGAGGGACTGAAATTAGCGTGATAAGCTTATTTGTTTTTTTGTTTCGAGCTTTGGGAAGTTTTCCTGTATATGCGGCGGTAACCATTAATAATGATACAGCGATAGAAAATAGTAGAGATATATAGAATGCAGACTGCTTAACCACCACACTGGGTACGAAGTTTTTTGATAGGAGTAAGTATAAGAAAGGCCCTAATATACTTGCAAAATACACTACAACAAATAATTGATTGGCTTTTGGGAGTTCTAAAAAACTAGAAGAAGGCCTTCTAACTTTCGTCTTATTTCTTCCAGACTTATTTTGAATAGCTTCACGAAGCTCTTTGATTTCTTCTGCATTTTTTCGTAGCGCTTCAGCTTTGTATTCATCCATGCACTTAGTTTCCAAAAGAGCTAACAGCGTATTATAACGATTCAATCGTCATATCCTTTTGGGGTCTATTTCTGACGACGCTCATTTTCATTTTTAAAAACATAATGCATTCAATTGGTTACGTCAACATTAATATTAGTCACGAAAAATAGTATCACCTTTAGCGTTCTATTTCTGGCATAGAATCATCAACCATCTTTTTCTACACGATTGATATATCTCATTTTTTTATGAAAATAGACCGCCACTGGCGGTCTATTTCTGGAATTTACTCTCAATTCTTTCTTTTTATAAACTTACAACAGCGTAATTAATCAAAAAATTACCTTCAATTATAGCCGGTACACATTTAATTATTTTGAATAGACATCCTGTTTTATTTTTCATATGATAATAACTGTTTTTTTATACAGTCAAAGGATTGATTAGTAATGAGATATATTCCAATTCCTGTACCACCAGAATCGACCAAAATAATACCTAGATATCGTCTTTTCATTCGGTCACAAAATAAAGCATATCGAACAGAGCAAACCTATGTGTTTTGGGTAAAACGTTTCATACGATTTTTTAATAACACCCACCCTGATAAGTTAGACTCTGAGCAAATAGAGCATTTTTTATGCTTTTAACGTTACAAGAAAATGTTTCTAAGAATACTCAAAAAACTGCCTTGAATGCTTTGGTTCACTTTTACCAAAAATTCTTAAAGCGTTCTCTTGATAACTTAACTTTCTAAAGAGCTAAAAAATCAACCCGAATCCCAGTAGTTTTTACACACCAAGAAGCTAAATGTGTTATTTCAATGATAAAGGAACCCTACAGATTGATGGCTGACCTTTTGTATGGTTCTGGCCTTAGAATTTCTAAATGCGGCCGTTTACGTGTTAAAGATATCGATTTTGGCTTTAAATGCATTGTAGTTAGAAATGGTACAGGTGATAAAGATAGAACAACATTATTACCCAATAGTACGATCGATCGTCTACAGTTCCAGGTAGAGCGCGTCAAATTGTTGCACGAACAAGATCTTACTAATGATTGTGGTGAAGTGTACCTACCTTATGCTTTAGAACGAAAATATAAACGTGCTAATCAACAGCTAGCTTGGCAATATTTATTCCCTGCATCTAAATGCTCAAAAGACCCTCGTTCTGACAAGTATCGCCGCCACCATATTATAAACAGTACAGTACAAAAAAAGGTGGCAATAGCTATTCGGGAAGCCAATATACTAAAACATGCTGTTGCCATACTTTCAGTCATAGCTTTGCTACAAGGTTATTACAAAAAGGCTATGATATTCGTACGATACAAAAATTATTGGGCCACGCAGATGTAAAAACAACAGAAATCTATACGCATGTTATTGGTCAAGGGGCTTACGGTGTTATTAGCCCGACTGATGATGATTAACACTTTAAACAACAAGGAGTAGTTGAGTGAATACTAATTTGTATTGGGTCGATTCTTTTAATTATGGGGATGATTGGTTTGTAGTGGCGTGATGACCTTCTATGAGAATGCAGATTAACTAAAGGCTCTATACCGAATCATTTTTGGGTTTACTCGTTACAGAAATAAGGGTTACGAAAACCGAGCACCATATTTTTATTGAGGGTAATGTTGCTAGGGCGGCTCTTCAGTCGATTAAATAGAATTGCCAGGCATACCCAACAAATAAAATAGTTCGTAAATACACGTTATTTATAATATTGAAAACCACCAAAAACAGATCACTTTTCTATTTTTGGTTGTCGTTATAAGGCACATATTTACATACCTCACCTTGAATTACAGGTGCTTTCGTTTTTTTAATCGCTTGCATGCACCGTGCTTTGAGCGAGGTCTAATAACTCTCTTAATGCAACGGAGTACATCGAGAATTCTGCATCTTCAGTTGCTTTAAATTCTGTGAGCGTTTGTGTCCATCTTAAAACAAGCTCTTTATGTAGTTCCATCCAAATATCGATCCTTTGTTCAATATCTTTAGGGGCATCTTTTAGCTTAAGCAAACCAACGGTTAATGACCTTTGCTGCCAATCGAGGTCTTCGCGGAATGCTTCTCTAGCAAGCGCTTGCCAGTGTGTTAATGGTGCAAGCGAGTTAATTTGTTGGCCAAACCATGTAAGGTCAAGTCGATTACCCAGTACGTAATATACATTTGCCACGTTATCGAGTGTACTTTCACTTGATTCATGCGCTTCAATAATTCCTAATGACGCATACAAATGTCTTGAGCCTGCAACCATCGCCGCTAATTCTTCGGGCACACCTTCACTAACCAACAAGTCATACTTGTTTTGCCATACATCTTTGGTCCCACCATTTAAGTAATTTGGTAGCGCTTTTGAAATTTTAGCGATTCCTTTTTCGAAGGCTTCCATATTGCCCGCTACATTCAACTCACTCCGTCTGTTTCTGATAAGCCAACGACAGGCACGCCTCATCAAACTCATTAATTCTGACATCATGTTCATTTGCAAATCACTTGAAACTTTATAATCGAGCGATTCAATCACTTCCCACCAGTGATCTAACCTGAAAACATCTCTGGCAATGATATAAGATAAAGCTATGGCCGATGTGGACGCGCCAGTAGATTGTTTTAGACGCTCGACAAAAGTAATGCCCATATGATTAACCAGGTCATTCGCAATTTGAGTCGAAATTATTTCTCTTCTAAGGCGATGCCCATGAAGTTCTTTTTTATATTTCTTGGCCAGCTTGGAAGGAAATGCATCTTCAATTTCTGTAATTAAGCTTTCGTTATCGGGCAACTCTGAATTGATAAGTTCTTCTTTTAAGTCGCCTTTAACATACGAAATAAGCACTGAAAGCTCTGGACGCGTGAACCCTTCGCTTTTCACTTTTCGTTCTGTAATGATGTCGTCAGCGGGTAAAAATTCTAACGCTCTATTTAACTTACCGGCTGTTTCCATTGAGTTTATAAGCCGACGATATTCTTCTGTTCGCGAGCGTGCTTCACTGGTTGCAATACTAATGGCCTGAGTCTGTCGGTAGTTATTTTTTAAGACTAAATCAGCAACATCATCAGTCATGCTCACCAGAAGGTTATTTCGTTGTTTCTCTGTTAAGTCACCATTGACGAGTATTTCGTTTAATAATATTTTAATATTCACTTCGTGATCAGAACAATCTACGCCAGCGGCATTATCAATAAAATCGGTGTTAAGCTTTCCACCCTTCTGGCTGTATTCAATGCGTGACAGCTGAGTCATACCAAGGTTCCCACCCTCACCTACAACTTTCACATTTAGCTCTTTACCTGTAATACGCAATGCGTCATTGGCTTTGTCACCCACATCGGCATGGGTTTCAGTGCTGCTCATAACGTAAGTGCCAATACCACCCACCCATAATAAATCTGCTTGCGCCTTCAATATGGAATTTATCAGCTGGTTAGGGGCCATTTTCTTTAATGTTGTGCCTAAAAATTTTTGAAACTCTGCATTTATCTGAATTGATTTGGCATTTCGCGAGTAAATGCCTCCTCCTTTACTGATAAGTTCTTTGTTGTAGTCTTCCCAACTTGATCTGGGAAGGTCAAAGATACGCTGGCGTTCTGCGAAACTTTTTGCTGTATCAGGATCTGGGTCAAAGAAAATATGCATATGGTTAAAGGCTGCAACCAGTTTAGTGTGTGGCGAAAGTAGCATTCCATTTCCGAACACATCGCCTGCCATATCACCGATACCAATCGTCGTAAAGGGTGTGGTTTTTGTGTTGAGTCCTATTTCTCTAAAGTGACGTTCAACAGATACCCATGCGCCTTTTGCTGTAATCCCCATTTTTTTATGGTCGTAACCCACACTGCCACCTGACGCGAATGCATCACCTAACCAATGACCTTTTTCTAAGGATATTTCATTTGCGATATCAGAAAAAGTTGCCGTTCCTTTATCCGCTGCGACCACTAAATAATAATCATCGTCATCATGACAAACGACATTCTCAGGTTTAACAACTTTGCCATCTATTAAATTATCCGTAACATTCAAGAGTCCTGTAATAAAAGTTTGATAGCATGAAATACCTTCTTTCATGAAATCATCCCGACCCGTATTCGGTAGTTTTTTAGCGACAAACCCACCTTTTGCACCAACGGGCACAATCACCGCATTTTTAACTTGTTGTGCTTTAACCAATCCCAGCACTTCTGTTCTGTAGTCCTCATAGCGATCTGACCAACGTAAACCACCCCTTGCGACTTTCCCACCTCTTAAATGAACACCTTCGATTCGGGGAGAGTAAACAAATATTTCAAACATAGGTACAGGTAGCGGAACATTTGGTATTAACCTTGGCTGAAGCTTAAATGATATGTAGCTTCTGTCTTCGCCATGAATGCCTTTTTGGTAATAATTAGTACGTACGGTGGCTTTAATTAAATCAAGATATAGCCGTAAAATTTTATCTTCTGTTAGGTTTTGAACTTTATCTAAAGCTTCAAAGAATTCATTTTCTTGAGATTCTTGTTTATTGCTTTGATTTTTTGTTTGCTTGTTAAGTTCCGGATTGAATCGAGACTCAAATAGCTGAATCATTATTTGCGATATTTCAACATTAGACACAATCGTGTTAGAGATAAATTCTTGAGAGTTACTAATACGAATCTGACGCATATAGCGCGAATATGATCGTAAAACCGCAATTTCACGCCAATTCATATAAGAAGCAATGACCATACGGTTAAAGCTGTCGTTTTCTGCTTCACCTAACCAAACCTTGGTAAACAGGTCTTCAAAGGGTTGACGAATTTTTTCAATATCAATTGATTGTTGTGTCTTGGTGGTTAACATAAAGTCATGCAACCAAACGGTATGGCCATCTCGGTCAACCGTCTCATAAGGACGTTCACCAATGACTCTAAAGCCCATATTTTCAAAGATGGGCATAACGTCTGATAACGGTACGGGCTGGTCCGCATGAAACAACTTAAAGTGAACAACCTGGTCGTCTTCATCTAATGAGCGGTAAAAACTCATACTAAGTTGTTGATCTTGATTCGTGACGTTTTCTATGTGCTCGATATCAATAGCGGCACGGCGAGGTGAAAACTCCTCTCGATAGCTAGACGAAAAAGCGGTGCGGTATTTATTGATGTAATTGTTTGCATGTTCTTCGCCGTAGGTATCAAACAAAGAAATTTCAAGGTCATCTTCCCAAGATTGAGCGACATCAATAATTTTCTGTTCTAGCTTTTCAATGTCAAAACTACGGCCTTCAACAGGATCTATTTTGACCGTAATTTGCGTACGCGCTAAAACAGACTCTGAAATGTAAGTATTATAATCAACATCTAAACCATTCAAGTCACTCACCAGAATATCTTGAATTTTGATACGCAGATTTGTATTAAAGATATCTCGTGGAACATAAACTAAACAATTAACAAAGCGGCCAAAGGTATCTTCACGCATAAATAAACGAGTTTGTCTTCTCTCTTGAATAAATAAAGTCCCCATGACGACGTTATATAACTCATCAGTATCGATCTGAAATAATTCATCGCGAGGATATACTGCTAATAACTCTTCTAATTCTTTCCCTCGATAGTCTCTAGGATTTAAGCCTGAGCGCGCCATAACTTTTTTTGTTTTTTGTCTTAACAAAGGAATGGTATTCGGATTTTCATGATATGCCTGCGCGGTATATAAACCGAGAAAGCAATGTTTACCAATGATATTACCTTTAGCATCAAATTTTTTGACACTAATATAGTCTGGATAAGAAGGCCGGTGAACACTTGAGCGCTGTGAAGATTTGGCAAAAGTAAAAAGTTGTTTCACTAATTTCTGTTGCTTTGTTATATCTGTCAGACAATTTGAAGTAATTTCCGAGAGTTGGTCTAGATGTTTTCTAAGTATACCAAGCTGAGTGCCTGCGATAGGTTCATACTTTTGGTTTTTACCCGAACCGGTTAATTTGCTTTCTACATAACCTAAAAAAGTAAACCGATCATCTTTAATCCATTTTAAAAATTCTGTGCCTTCTTGCATCTCAGCAGTGCTAATGACTTTATCCTTTGTTAATGGCAGGCTATCAGAACTTTCTTTTATGTGCGCTAACATTGCCTCGTAGTCTTTCACGATGATACTGACATCATCCATAATAGAAACAATTGACTTACGAAGGCTGGTTAACGCTGTTTTATCACTATGTTTGTCTACTTCTATGAAAACCAGAGTTTCCTCTTCATTATGTATACCTTCTTTCTTATCTATAAAACCTGACACTGCGCCTTTTTTATTACGCTCACATCTAATTGTTGAGTACTGAATACTGTGAGTTTTAATTTCTCTTGCGCTTAACTCCATACGAACTGAGTCAACAATAAAAGGCATACTTTTTTGTAATACCATCAATACTGTATGCGAAGATTGCCAACCTGACACTTCAAGATTAGGGTTAAATACTTCAACTTTTGCGTGCTTACCATCAAAATCAGTGACAAATTTCCATGCTGAAATGATCAGTCCAAGAATATCTGTCACTCTTCGGCCTTTAAACTCATCAAGAAATAAACTCGTAAACAACTGTTCTGCAAAGAGAATGACAGACTTTGCATCCTTTTTTGGCAGCGCTTCATTAATCGCTTTTTGTATCTGCGCATCAAACGTTTCTCTATCCTGAGTGTCGACTAAATTCATTGATCATTCTCACTAATTTGAAAGTTGTTTCTATTGCTTAAATTGGTGCTCAGCTTTATTCAATTAAGAATAGTTCATTGTTAGGAAATTGCTTATTTACAATCAATCGATTAACTTACTTCGCTCGTTTGGGTAATCACCAAATTAGTTTTAAATAGATACGACACCTTTACTATAGAAATAAGCGAGTTTATCGGCATGACTTCAAGCAGTGCATTTAAAGAATTAAACCATTCATTGAGCCAAACTATTATTGGCCAGCATCATTTAGTTGAACGTTTATTGATCGCATTACTTGCTGATGGGCATTTATTAGTTGAAGGTGCGCCAGGTTTAGCTAAAACGAAAGCGATTAAAGAGCTTGCTGATCGAATAGAAGGTAATTTTCAGCGTATCCAGTTTACGCCAGACCTATTACCCTCAGATGTAACCGGCACTGAAATTTATCGGGTAGAAGATGGTGTTTTTCATTTTCAAAAAGGGCCTATTTTTCACAACCTTATTCTCGCAGATGAAATTAACCGGGCACCCGCTAAAGTTCAATCGGCTTTACTCGAAGCGATGGGCGAACGACAAGTGAGTGTGGGTAAAGAAACCTTCCCTTTAGATAAGTTGTTTTTAGTCATGGCGACGCAAAACCCAATTGAGCAAGAAGGTACTTATCCCTTACCTGAAGCTCAATTAGATCGTTTTCTTATGCATGTAAAAATTGATTACCCAAATCAAGAATCTGAACACCGTATTTTAAAGCTAGCACGTGCTGAGCAATCTCAAAACGATAAAATTAAAGCAACGCTTGATCAAATATCACAACAAGCCATTTTTGAAGGCCGTGAAGAAATCAACAAACTCCACATGAGTTCAGCCGTTGAGGACTATATTATTCACCTTACGATGGCCACCAGACAACCTGCTAAGTATGGGGATGATTTAGCAAGATGGATCGACTTTGGTGTTAGTCCTCGAGGCACTATTTCTTTAGACCGCTGTGCTCGAGCTTATGCGTGGCTACAGCAAAAAGATTTTGTGAGCCCTGATGACGTGCGGGCAGTATTGCATGACGTTTACCGTCACCGCATATTGATAACTTTCGAAGCCGAAGCCGAAGGTATTACCACCGATCAAGTAATTAATGAATTAATACACCGCGTACCTGTTGCCTAACTTAAAAATTATCGAGTTCATTTGATGTTAAAACGCGTTAGTGATTTTTTGAGTTCAGGTAAAGTATCAAGTACTCAAACTCAAAACGACCCCGTTGAAGTATTTAACACGGGGTGTACCGGCCCTTATTGCTCATTAAAGCAACTCATGGCTCTGCGCTGGTCTGTCCGTAATTTAAGCTTACCTAAAGCTAAAAGAGCGAGTCGCCCTCAATCGGGCTTACATCACTCTCGGTTCCGCGGACGTGGAATGGAATTTTCTGAAGTCAGAATGTACCAACCCGGCGATGATGTTCGTAGTATTGACTGGCGTGTGACGGCCAGACGCCAAAAGCCGCATACAAAATTATTTAATGAAGAGCGTGAACGCCCTCTTTTAATTGTATGTGACCAAAGCCAGTCTCAGTTTTTTGGTAGTCATTTAACCTTCAAATCTGTTCGCGCAGCAGAAACAGCCGCACTTTTTGCTTGGGCAGCTTTAGATCATAACGATAGAGTTGGCGGTATTGTATTTTCAGAAAAAGGCCATCAAGAAGTTAAACCTTCAAGAAACCGTAAAAGCATTATGCGCTTGCTTAATGGCATTAGTGATTTCAATCAAGCACTAAATATAAGTGAACCGAGCACAGAAGCAGCATTTCACTTTAATGATGCGCTTGTTGAGACAATTCGCTTGGCGAAGCCTGGCACCCTGCTCGTCATCATCAGTGATTTTAGACACATAAATGAAAACACTGAAAAGCTACTTACAAAACTAGCGAAGCACAATGAACTACTTATGTTACGTACTTTAGACCCCATCGAAGTACAACTCCCGCCACCGGGTTTTTATCCGGTTTCAAATGGGGAAGAAACGCTTGTTATCGATTCACAATCAAAAGAAGCACGCGAAAATTATGCACGCTGGGCTTTGAAGCAACAAGAAGACCTCACGTCATTATGCATACGTTTAAGAGCACCTTATCTTGAAATAACTACACAAGAAGCGCCTATTAATTCGCTACAACGCTTGCTGTTTTCTGTGAGGAATTCTTAATGGACCCAACAAGCCTTTTAGAACAACTTAGAGGTATTCATAGCCCGGATTCAATTGGTACATGGCCACCTGCAATTGGCTGGATATTACTCGCAGTACTTGTTGGAACGTCTGTCATCGCAATTATTTGGTTTACAGTTCGCTGGTATCGATCAAACGCTTGGCGACGACTAGCACTTAAGGAATATAAGCTTTTACAACAAAATCACCAACAAACGCCATCGCCACAGCTTCTGTCTAAGATATCAAGTTTATTAAAACGCTGTGCCGCAAGTGTCAATCAGGATTCATCCATACTTTCTATGACCGGCATTGTTTGGAAAAGCGTTCTTGATGTACCAAAAAGCCCATTAAGTGAACATGAAATACAACTTCTTTGCTTTGATCATTATCAAGCTGAATGCGAGCAGCTCGACGGCCCTGCATTGCTACGAATTAAGAAATGGATTAAGACTCTCAAGAGCATAGAGACTGCGCACTACTCTTCTGAGGAAGGTTCAGCATCCCAGTTAACAATACAAAATGAAAAAATCGAGAACAAAACATCATGATGAGTTTACTAAGTGGTGAAACAGCATTCGAACTACAGTGGCCTTGGCTATTATTGCTACTTCCCTTACCTTGGATCGTTACGTTTAAGCGTAAAATTGAAGCGCCTAGTTATATCGCCCCTCACCTACCCATATTTGAGACAGCAAAGTCACTTGGCTTTGGTCAGGTTAATCATGATCGGTCAACGCCTAGGTGGAAAAACATTCTATTATTAATTGCCTGGATTTCTTTAGTTCTAGCGGTTTGTCGCCCTACCTATATTGGTGATCAAGTAGATATACCGCTTTCGGGCCGCGACTTGATGCTTGCTATCGATATTTCACCCAGCATGGAAGAAAAAGACATGCAAATTCAGGGTAGCAACGTTACCCGTTTACAGGTGGTTAAAAAGGTTGTCACTGAGTTTGTCGAAAATCGCTCGGGGGACCGTATTGGTTTAATTCTATTTGGCTCACAACCTTATGTTCAATCGCCTTTATCGTTTGACACAGTCACTGTAAATACACTTTTGCAAGAAGCCTATTTAGGTATGGCCGGAAACGCCACTGCCATAGGTGATGCGCTAACTTTAGGGGTGAAGCGTTTAAGGCAACGCCCTGAACAAAGCCGCGTATTGATTTTATTATCTGACGGCGCAAACACCGCTGGCGAGATCCCGCCAGAAAAAGCAGCGCAGTTTGCTGCGAAAGAAAACATCAAAATTTACACGGTGGGCATTGGCGCCGACGAGATGATTCAGCAGAGTTTTTTTGGCTCACGTAAAATTAATCCTTCTGCCGATTTAGATGAAGAAATGCTTAAACACCTTGCAGAATTAACCAATGGTCAGTATTTTCGTGCAAAAAGTTCTGAAGAACTTACCGCTATTTATCAGGTAATAAATGAGCTAGAGCCGGTTGAACAAGAGACTCGAAGTTTCCGCCCGACAAAAGCATTATTTTACTGGTTTTTATGTTTTTCAATGTTAGCGTACGGAGTATTAGTCACGTTTAACGCATTCTCAAAATTATATCGAAGCATGGGCTATTCAAAAAGCATTGGTAAAACAGGACATACATTTGAGAGAGGTAATCAATGAGCTTTTTTGACAACCTTTCATACTTTCATTTCCTTCGCCCTCTTTGGCTACTAGGTTTGCTCGTATTACCGCTTATATATATTGCCATGCGCAAGCGTGCTTTAAGTAATAGTGATTGGTCCAGCGCAATAGACCCAGCGCTACTTAAGCACTTATTACCTAGTAATCAGCAACAAAACAAAAAACACCGACACTTTGGCATGCTTGCCGTACTGGGTTTAGCTTTTATCGCTATGGCTGGCCCTGCTTGGCAAGAAAAACCACAGGAGGTTGTTAAGCTAACAGATAATTTGGTCGTCGTTCTAGATTTATCATTATCGATGCTGGCAACCGATACGGCTCCTGATAGACTTACGCGAGCTAAGCAAAAGCTTCAGGACTTATTAAAGCTTCGTAAAGAAGGTAATACAGCACTAATCGCGTTTTCTGGAGATAGCCATGTTGTGACGCCTTTAACAGATGACACAAAAACGATCTTGGCCAACTTACCCGCACTCGACCCTTTTATAATGCCTGTTATTGGTAGTCGCCCTGACTTAGCGATTAAACAAGCTGTTAATCTTTTAAAGCAAGGCAAGGCAAGCCAGGGACGTATTATTTTAATCACTGACAGTGTCGAACCTCACCATGTTGAACGCATTACTGAAACGTT
>Ga0209290_1001361_pt1 | contig 11934 bp, 10 predicted proteins | sample EN1Hudsemesocosm_2_FD_184632 | JGI IMG/M metagenome (GOLD analysis project Ga0209290, IMG submission 184632) | Methane-oxidizing microbial communities from mesocosms in the Hudson Canyon - EN10B Hudson Canyon (SPAdes) (version 2) | ecosystem: Environmental > Aquatic > Marine > Cold seeps... | reverse complement strand
CAAGGAGCCACAAGCCATTCGCCAGTTATTGTTACGGGGGGCGCAGGGGCTTAAGCGCAACTAGCCTTTCATCTCTCAATAGGTGAAAACCTGCCTTTTAACCTATATTAAAACTGAGGCAGGTGAATATGCGAGCACACGGTTCCTTCGATTTGTGGGTAGACAACCAGGTCTTAATGGCCCGGATCTCCGGTGCCTGGAATGAAGAAGGGGGCTGGCGTTATTTCAAGGCCCTGAAACAAATCAGCCAGCCCATTATTGATAAACCTTGGGCACTGCTGGTGTCCATTGACGAGTGGGAACTGGGCACCCCAGAAACCGATCGCGCCGCCCTAGCCATGCTCGAATGGGTAACACAGCACGGAGTGGCCAGATTGGCTGAAATATACAGCCCTAATATCCTCCTGCAATTGGAAGTGGCACGCATGGGGAAAAAGATTCCATTTGAGATTGAGCAACGGCATTTTTCAGATGAAGCCACGGCCTTTAAATGGCTTGCATCCAAGGGTTTCCCGGTACAACTTGCCCAACTAAAAAACCGCCAACCTCAAAGCTAGCCCCCGACTTTGCCCTGTTGGTTGCGCTGGCGCTAAATTAGACCTTGCTGTCACCACTTTTAATTAATGAATGACAAAATACAAACAGATTACACAAGGGGAGGACTTGGCCATGAAGCGGTATTTGATTATTTGCCTATGCCTATTTCATATGCTCTTTAGCGCGAATGTTAGCGCGCAGCAATCCATAGATTTGGTAACGGTTGATAATTTTAAGCCGTTCCGTTGGTTAGAAAACAACAGATTAACCGGGATAGACATAGATATTTTGACGGAGCTGGGGAAAAGGATTGATGTAACATTCAATATTCGTATCGTGCCATGGGCAAGACTAATAAACATGGTCCAGCGAGGAGATATCCACGGTGCATTTTCTGCCAATAAAACCCAAGACAGAGAAAATTTTGCACACTTCATAGAGGTACCACTGCATCAAAGTTATTTCAGCGTTTTTGTGTTACAAGGAAATGAATTTAAATTTGATGACATTACAGATTTGTATGGAAAGCGAATTGGTAAAATAAGAGGCTTTAGTATCAGTAAAGAGTTCGATCAAGCTGTAAAAAGTAATAAGATTAACATACATGAAATAAATTCAACTGAGCAGTATTTTAACCTTGTTAAAATTGGCAGAATTGATGCCTTTGTAGCGGCTCACTACCCATCACTTTACGAACTAAACACACTAGGTTTAAGCGAAAGCATCGTACCACTGAAAAAGCCCGTCTCCAAAATTAAGCAGGCCTATTTAATGATTTCAAAGGTAGCAGAGATTGAGAATAGAATTGATATAATTAACAATATGAATAATGCCTTAAACCATATGTTAAAAGATGGAACCATAGATAATATAAATGCTAAATATTTGGAGAACTAGAAACTGCCTGTTTCATTGCTTTAATCCAGTAAAGCTTGTGCAACTTTAGTGTGCTGAACCTGACCAACAATTCGCATCAAGGCAGCCGCTATTTCAGTGGGCACTTCTTCTTGTAGAAAATGCCCGGCCTGGGTTTCGGTAACCGGCGCGTTCGGAAAATTTTGTTTCATGATAGCTAATCCCTTGCCAAGAATGGGGTCGTTTAATCCCCAAACCAACTCCAGCGGAATATCCAGGGCCAGGGCGTATTTTTCAATTTTACGCAGCTCAGGTGTAGATGCGTGATCTGGGCCATCGGCTACCATACGCATCATAGCCAGGGTGGCTTTTTCATTGCCGCTGTCCATTAGCGGTTTGCCATAAAGTTGTGCCACCTCTGTAGAGATCGATGACGGATCACCTTGCATGCTAGGCAATCGATCAAAAACAGAAACCATCACCTCCATGAGAAACTCCCCCAATAACGGGCTTTTCACTAACATGTGAGGCACCGACAGGTTTACAGCTTCCTTAGGGGCGTTAAATAAGGTATTCATGGCCACCATGCCTTTTAGTAAGTCCGGTGATTTAGCCAGTGCCCCCATGCCAATGGGGCCACCCCAATCTTGCCCGGCGTAAACCACCCCTTTAAGTTTTAGTTGTAGCAATACCTGGTTTATCCAACGTACGTGATTGCTAAGGGTATGTTGGCTTGCAGGAATCTTGCTGGAAAAACCCAAGCCCGCAAGGGTGGGCATGATCACCCGTACGCGGTCGGTGGGCAGTTGTGCGGCAACCTTACGATACAAAAAACCACTGGTGGGGTTGCCGTGTTGCAAAAATAGCGGGTAACCCGTGCCCACTTCCAATACGTGAATTTTGATGCCGGGCTCCACTTCTACCAGGTAACTTTTATAGTCGCCTGTAATAAATTTGGCCGCATAGTCGGGCAAGGGAAAGGCCTCAAAGGTGCCGGAATCCAGGGTCACCATACCTTGCCCTTGAGGAGTCACAAGTGCGCCATCCTGGGTTTTACTTATGGCGAGCAATAGGCAAACGGAAAATACAGCGCCTAAAAAAATAAAAATTATTTTCTTCATGTTTGTAATCTTCCGTCTAATTATTAAAAAGGCCAGAGTATTAATACATAACACACTAGGGTTTTTCTATTAACAGCCCGTTCAATTACACTTCTTTACTCCCTAGTAGGTTTTAGAAAATATATACATATTAAGAAGCGACCAACTTTTCCTGTAATTGATTAAACAGGTTAAAGGCCAGCATCACTAAAATGGCCACCGGCATAATAATAGCCACCGCCACGGCTAACGGGGGCGGATATTTGTTAATGAATTTTCGTGTGGCTGGGGTTTTAAGCGTGTAACATGGCCCTATGGTGATCATATCCGGACAGGCAATTATGGGCCAACCACCCCAGGAAAGCGGTAATAATCATGAAAAATGCCTTTGGCGCCCACGATAAAATCATTCCTATGCATGTACCCGCCAATGTGATTCGTTGGCTGGAAAGCCAGGGGGATGAGCGGATCAAGCTGGTGCAAGGCAGCGGCGTAGACCCACAAGATATAGACTCTCCCGAAATGCTGATCACTCTGGCACAGCATCACCAACTTATTCAAAATATATTGCACATCACCAATAACCCACACATAGGATTAATTTTCGCCCAGCAGGTGCGCTACACCAATATGGGTTCTGTGGGTTGGGCCCTGGTGAGCAGCGCTACCCTGTTGGAGAGTTTAAAAGCCTTTTTAAAATACCAAAAATTACGCTCGCCGCTTATTCAAATTAAAATGCATGAAAACAATGGCAATGTGCATCTGGTCTATTCCGATTCCCTGGATGTCTTAGCCATTCGCCAGTTTTACTATGAAATCATGCTGGGTGGCCTGTCTGGGTTTTTTGAAATGTTTGCTGGCAGCCTACCTAGGCCTACCCAAAAAGCTAAGCCGTCAGAAAAAATTATGATGCGTGTGGCCCTGCCCGAGTTTCCCCTGTTGCAAAAACACAAGTACCTGGAACAGCTGGGTATAGATATACTATTTGACCAGGACATAACCGAAGTGATTTATCCGGCCCGCTACCTTGAACTTAAATCATCCCTGGCCGACCCAGTGACCGCCAAGATGGCCCGTGATATATGTGATGAGCAGTTACGTCAGGTTGATACGTCTGAAGATTTAATTGTTCGAATTAAGCAAATAATTCAAGACAAAACCAACCGCTTCCCATCCCTGGTGGAAGTGGCGACAGAAATTTGTGTCTCCCCCAGAACCTTGCGTCGCGAATTAAAAAAGCGCAATACCACTTACCAAACTTTACTTGATACTGCCCGAGAGAAACTGGCCGTTAAACTCCTAACAAGTTCCACCCTCACCATTCATGAGATATCGGAAAAAATGGGTTATAAAGACCCCACTAATTTTGGCCGTGCTTTTAGAAAGTGGACCGGGAAACCTCCAGGTGCCTATCGCACCGGGAGTAAATAATGGCCCTTCGTTTGATTATTCTAAGATACTAATTAGCCAGAAAGAAAGGGCGCTCTAAGTTTATGATGCATTGAATGCATGGACGCATTCGTTGAGCTTACATGGATGTATTAACGCGCCATCATAAATTTAGAGTGCCCTTTCAATGTAATAGACTAGTAAATCAAGAATTCAATTACCCTCATGCCTGTTTTAATGAACCCAGCTGCTCAACCTGTTGCACCATGGCGCGCTCCAAGCAATCTATTCTGTCCTGACCAAAAAATTGAAGCTCCCGGTACTTAAAACTGGGCACCCCCCACAAACCATGGCCGTATAACTGGGCCAAATTATCCTGGGCCCAATACTGCCAATCTGTGTTGTTCACATGTGCCTTGGCCTGTTGCCAATCAAGCCCCGTGCTTTCCACAATTTTTTGCAATCCTTTATCTGTGTCGGAACGTATGCCTTGAGACCAAACGCCCTTGGCATAATTTTCCAGGTAATCCAGGCCTTTTCCTTGTGACTGAGCATAATCAAACAAGGCGTAACAACGCTCCACACCCTTGCCTAACGGGTCGGCAATTTTTCCAAAGGGCACACCGCACTGACTCGCCTCTCGTTTGGCATCCGCCGCGATATACCCTCTTTTATTTTTAGGCACCTGCATGCGACGCATAACCATGGGCAACACGGGTTTCACCACCAGTGGTACCCCATAGTGCTCACATAACTGGCGGGCGCGCACCAGAGCGATATAAGAATAAGGGCTACGAATGGACCAGTACATTTCAATGGGCTGGCTTTTTAGTTGACCTTTTTGGGCGGCACTCAGGGTGGCCACATCCAATTGTTGGCAGAAGTTTTTTTGCCCCAGGTCAAATTTTATTTTGGACGGTGCACCATTTAGCTTTAACCCATTTAAGCGCCGTTCTAAATACTGCAAACGGTCCAGCCCCCAGTACCACTCACCGCCATAATGAAGTATGGCACTTAGGTAATGCCCCTTGTCTTTAAGCTGGCCTTCATTGTTCAAAAGGTGATGCTGATAACACTCGGTATTGGCGCCAATGGCGGGGTCTATTATTTGCTGTAGCTGCTGGTTATCCCCCTGCCAGTAAGCCTTAAAAAGCGTCAGGGCATTTTGTAAAAACCCCGGCTGCAGTTCCCAATGTAAAAGCTGGGCGGTGGCCTGGGCATCCAGTTGTGCTGAATGTTGTGGGGGCTTAGTGGGAAAATTTAACTGGTACAAATCTGCAAGATAGCCGCCGTCGTTAAAGGCATTGTTGTCCCACATGCTGGGGGCCGGAAACATTTGCTGCTGCCGGTTCAGTACACAACGAAATTCAAACTCTATGGGATACCTTTCTTGCAGCTCACTTAGTACCTGTAACAACACATAACTATAAGCATCATTTATGGCCAAATACACAGTGACCACATGGGCCTGTTGGCTGCGCTTGCGTTTACGCTCGTTTAAGGCACGTTTTAAATTTAGCAGCTGGGTACTTAACAGTATGTTGGCCAGGTGAGGAATTAAGGCGCTGGACATAAAACTTCTCTGCTTATTATTTTGATGGTAAGGGTTATTGTGGGCCGCTTCTGTTACTTCAAACAGTGCAAGTTGGGACAATTAGTGATCATATGTGGCCAATGCACCCATGTCATTTTAAGTGGCAAATTACTTTAGGCATTGACCCCATTGCAAAACAATCAATCGTCTTGTCTATCAAGATTCCATTGCACCACCTTGCTAAAAAATCCCACCGACACTTCAATTAGTAGCTTGTGGTCATGGGGGGTAATCATGCCATTCAGAACTTCATTACGCTTCAACGCAAATACCTTACCCTGCCAAGCCCCCTCTACTTTCACAAAACCCATTAATACATCTTTGCCAATGGGGGCCTTTGGATTATCGGATGACACCAGCTTGCCATACCACTTTCCGTCTTTTTGGTAGGTTTGAACCCTGGTATTTTGCTCTCCGGTTAACCAGGTATTTGCCGTCATCTCTTGCCCGTGGGCCCAGGATACAAAAAACAAGGGCACAAAAAATAAGGATACAAAAACCAATGTCAGTTTTTTCATGATGTTATCTCCGGGTTATGTGTCATTAGCGTCAAAGGAGCCGTGTTAAAGTTTAGGGATTTCACTTGCTCTGGAATATCCAGGCTAATGAAGTGCCCGGTTTTTTGGGTCTGTATCACATCAATATTACTCTTAAGCTTGCTGGCACTTTTTAACAGCAAGCGGCGGCTTAATATGGTGTCTTTTTCCCCCACTAAAATACAGCCGGATCTCACCCCATCTAATATGTCCATTTTATTTTGCAACGGCCAAGCCAGCATATTTTCGAAATTGCGCACCAGCACCCCGGCATTTTTTGCACTGAAAAACAAACCAGACAATAAAATTCGTTTGTTATGATCCGCCCCTCCAGTGATAGCAGTGGGCCCTTGCTTTCTAGACAAATAAAACATGGCAAAAGGAAAAATATAAACCGCAAATTTGCTCAATACCCTACTCACCATTTTAGGTAACTTGTGGGCTCTGGCAACCGTGGCCTCTGGCAACATGGGGGCTTCCAATATGACTTGCGCTTGCGCAAAAAGCTTTGGGGCCTGTTTGATGGCTTCCACCACCACGGCGCCGCCGCGACTGTGGCCGTGCAGCACAATATTGGAAGACGAGGCCAGGTTTTTAACCGCCATGATCAGCACCGCCGCATCGTACTCTATGGTGCACTCAGGGTAAGGGTTTGGGGTGTGCCAAGCCACCGGGCTCGCCTCTCTGGTGGTGTTGGGCATATGGTAGTCGCAGCTATTAATTAAAATGAGCTCATCCATGGGGCCATTATTAGCATTATAAATTTTAGTGAAATAACGGTGGTCTTCCAACCAGCCATGCATGCACACCACAGTGCGTTTTGGGTTGACATCTGGATTAGAGGCACCTTGATACGCCACCACACACTTGCCCACTTGCAGCAAATCCCCGGCAAAATCCTGATGATTTTTAGGCGGGTTTTTTACCCTCATAATGATGCTGCGCACCATATGAATAAAGATCATAAACCCAACCACAATTAAAGTGACCACTTGAAACTGAGTCATAAACACTCTCTCTGGCTAATAAACAACAAACCCTTACTTATCTACTAACTGGGCACCTTATAAATAAAACGTCTAAGTATCTGCTCATCCGCCATTTATGCGTTATTACCCATGACCGACTTCAATGCCCACCAAGCAATCTACACAAGTGACACCCCTAATGCCAGAATAGTTTTGACATTAAGCGCGCCATAATAAACAATGATTGCACCGTTTTCATTAACACAGGTCAAGTCATGTCCCCCATCAAAGAGTTTTTTCGGGTCACTAAGGATTTTTTAGCCCTCACTCCCCATGTGTTTTTTAAGCCCCCCAAAGACTCCGCCAAACAGTCCATGGGGCGTTTATTGCAGGAAACCGCCGCCATATACCCGGATAAACCCGCCATCACCTTTGAAGGCAAAGAGTTAACCTGGTTTGAATTTAATGCCTTGGTTAATCAGTTTGCCCACCTGTTAAAAAAGCAGGGGGTGAAACGGGGGGAAACCGTGGCGCTGCTCATGGAAAATAGAATTGAAATGCTGGCCAGCCAGTTAGCGCTGGCAAAAATAGGGGCGGCTGCCGGACTTATTAATACCAGCCTAACCGGCAAGGCATTAATTCATTGTGTGTCCATCACAGCTTCCAGCAAGTTTTTAATTGGTGAAGAGCTCATGGACAACATCACCCAAGTGAAATCGCAACTGAACTTAAAAGACCAAGATTATTTATGGGTTAAGGACGTTGGCCAATCACAGGGGCCTGGCACGGCCTTTAATATGAGTGCCCAGATTGAGCACATGCCCGCTCACAACCCACCCGAAACACTGGACATAAGGGCCGGTGAAAAAGTGTGTTACATCTTTACCTCGGGCACCACGGGCCTGCCTAAAGCGGCTGTAATATATCATCGTCGCATTATTGCCGGGGCCACTCCCATGAGCAAAATGGGCCTTAAATCCCAACAAACCGATCGCATTTACCTGTGTTTACCGCTTTACCATATCACCGGTTTATTGGCCGGCGTGGGTGCCAGCTTAATTTCAGGTGCCTCTATTTTTATGCGCCGCCGTTTTTCAGCCAGCCAATTTTGGCCTGAGGTACAACAACACCAGTGCACCTCATTTGTGTACGTGGGGGAGCTATGCCGCTACTTGTCCTTGCAACCACCCTCCCAGGCCGAGCAAAACAATCCACTGCATACCATGCTGGGAAATGGTTTACGCCCTGACCTTTGGGATGATTTTCGTAATAGGTTTAAGGTTAAACGCATTTGTGAAATATACGGCTCAAGCGAGGGTAACGTGGCCTTCCTTAATTTATTAAATAAAGATAAAACCATCGGCACCACCACCGCCAATATTATGTTGGCCAAATATGATGTGGATAATGATGAGCTGGTAAGAGATAAAAAAGGCAAACTCATTGAAGTGAAAACCGGTGAAGCCGGACTGCTCCTGTCCGAGATAGATGACAAATACCAGTTTGACGGTTATGAAAACCAACAGGCCACCAACAGCAAGGTGCTCCTTGGGGTAAAGAAAAAATCTGACCGTTGGTTTAATACCGGTGACCTAATACGCAAAATAGATGTGGGTTTTGCCATGGGCTTTGACCATTACCAATTTGTTGACCGCACCGGAGATACCTTTCGCTGGCGCGCTGAAAATGTCTCCACCAATGAAGTGGGTGAAACCCTAAACGCTCACAACCAGGTAGACATCGCCAACGTATACGGCGTAGCCGTGGCCGGTGCCGAAGGGAAAGCTGGCATGGCGGCGCTTACCTTAAAAAAAGGGGAAAGTTTTGATGTGTCTGCGTTTTCAGAGTTTGTGGACCAACAGCTACCGGCATTTGCTCGCCCGGTGTTTTTACGTTTGCAGCAAGTTGCCGAGACTACGGTTACCTTCAAGCTGTTAAAGGGCAACCTGCAAAAAGAGGCGTACCACGCTAACTCGTGCCAGGACCCCTTGTATGTGTTGAAGCCAAAATCAAAACAGTACGAGCTACTTGATGATACATTTTATCAACAAATAATGGCCGGCAGCGCCGGCTACTAAACAGCCTAATGCAATTAAACCTACCGGCTTAACAATAAGGGCACCTCTGATGAAGTGCCCTTTTTTGTAGCTGTAAAACCTGGGCGGCCCCACTGGATATTATGACAACATGTATGCCATAATATTCAAATTATTGTTCCCACGGTAGCTAGGAATGCACCATGATGACAGACACACCAGAAAAAAGCGTGGCCGATGGCCGTAAATTACGCTCCAGTAACAGTCGCCAGAAAATCGTGGATGCTTTAATGCAGTTGGTGCGCTCCGGGGTGGTTGACCCCAGCGCCGAAGAAGTGGCCAAGATGGCAAACGTGGGCCTGCGAACCGTATTTAGACGCTTTAATGAGATGGAGTTACTGCATCGAGAATTAGCATTAGAAGTGGAAAAAACCTACATTCAAGAAATGAGCATCCCCCTTAAAGCCGCCCACTGGAAAGATCAAGCAAATGAATTACTGGAGCGATTTTCAGTAAAGTATGAAGATTTAATGCCCTATCGTGTGGCCGCCATTTATTATAAACATCATTCAGAATTTATAAGCGAACACCTAAGAAAGTGGGATGACGTTACCCGTCAACTTCTTAAAAACACCCTGCCAAGCAAGGTTAAGAAAGACCTTGCGTTAGTAAATGCCCTTGAATTAATCCTCTCGTTCAACAGCTGGATTCATTTACGAATGGACCAAAAACTCACCCCGCAACAAACCCTAAACACCCATCAAAGAATGTTTAAGGTACTGCTTAGTGAGCATGGCGATTAAAGGGTTTTATTAACTTTAAAGGTAACTGCCCAGCTATTCTCCCGGGGTTTTGCCCGCAAAAAAATTGCCCAAACAAGTGATGCTTTGGTGGTCGTCGAAAATAAGCGATTATTAGTGAATCTGTTCGATCTAGAACTCGCTGCCACCTTCTAGTCAGCGGACTTTGTCGCGGGACGCAGCGGGGCCGATGACTAGAAGGTGGCAGCGAGTATCCCGGTGATACGCTGAGTAGTTACCTTTAAAGTAGTTCACTGTCCAACTGTCAGCTTCAAATACCAAACGTTAAAAAAAGCCGCCTGAGACATCAAGCGGCTTTTTTTGCTACACAAGCGGCCATTAAGCCAAGCGGGTTTTCACCCCACGCCTGTTTAACGCAGGGCCCAAATCCGATGCAAAGAAGCCATCCTGGCCGTACTGCGCCATCCATTGATCCACCAGGGCCTGATCTTTTTCAGGCAGCGTGTGAAAACGCTTGGCAATACGCTGCACCATCCACAAGGTATAAGGCAAACCAACACGCTTGAAGGTGCCCTCTCCCATGGGGAAAGAAATTTCAGCCAGGTCACGGCGAATATTGTCACCGCTTTTTTTGCCTTGTTTGCCTACATATTCTTTAAGCACACGAACAATATCGCTTGCCATGGGCATAAACTCTTTCAAGATGATGGCAAATATTTCGTTCAGGCTTTCCGGAATTTCATCTCCAGGCAAGTATTCACCATCACGCCCTTCGCCTGCATGGGTGCGATCAACCCAGGCTTGCAGGTTAGGGCGGGGGTCCATTAATACACGTTTTGGATAAGGGTCACGATTAAAGTGGCCATACAATGGGCCTAGCAAGCCAAAGTCGGCAATACTGGGTTTGCTGCCAAACAGGAAGTCATGTTTGACAAAGTGGGCGTCCAGTAAGTCCAGTACCCGCTCGGTCCAGGTTTCCATCATCTGAAATTGATCGGGCACAATGCCTGCGGTGGGACAAAAATTTCTTAACGAGTTGGCTACCTTGTTGACCAAGGGCATACGAATAACATTAGGCACATAAGGCAATAAAAATTGCGCCGCGTCGCTTTTAAACAACTTGGCGTTTTCCGGATAATTCCAGCGGTAATGCATGCCCGTGGGCAGCCAATATTCGTCGGTCCAGGCCTCAAAAATCATGGCCGCAATAAGCTGCTTGGGAGTGGTGGGCTCCACATTGGATTCCGGGTGGCGCTTGTCCAGTTCTTCCATAATCAGGGTGGTGTCGGTAAGGCATTCACCTGTCTTAGTTTCGATAATGGGCATCACACCAGAGGCCCCAATTTTTTTAGGCAGTCGCCACATTAAATCCAGGGCAGTTACATTTTTATCGCGAAACGGCACACCCTTAAAGTTTAGATAACCGCGAGTCTTGCCCGAAAAATACGATAGGTGCCAGCCGTGTAGGGTGTAGTTAGGGCTCATGTTTATTCCTCAAAAATTTTATTGTTCGACAACGTTATCAATAAAAATGTAAATTAATACACCTTTGCCATCTTATTCATGAAGCGACCCATCATGGCCGGAGAGAATCGTTTAATCAGGTTGCCCATCACCCCCTGTTTCCCCAACACCACTAACCCTTTATTTTTTTCCATGGCTTTAAGTGTGCTGGTGGCCACCTGTTGCGGGGTTAAATCGGCACGAGCAAAGGTTTTAGCAATGCCTTTATGGGTTCTGGGATTATCCATGCGACCAAATGCCTGCACGGTTTCTGCAATGGGGGTTTTAACATAGGCCGGACACACAGCCGTGACCCCAATGTTGTATACCGACAATTCGGCACGCAAACATTCGCTCAATAATATAACCGCCCCTTTAGTGGCACTGTAAGCCGACATACCTGGCGCGCCAATTAAACCCGCCACCGAGGCCACGTTAACAATGTGGCGCGGCTGATTATCTTTTTTACTTTGCGCTTCCATATTGGGAGTGAGCGCTTGCAAAACCGCCACTAGCCCACGAACATTCAAGCTGTACAGGCGCTCCCATTCTGTTAACGGCGTATCGGCCAATAAACCCCCACTGACAATACCGGCACTGTTCACCACAATATCGGCACACGGGGCCAGCGCTTGCACCGCCTTTTTAATTTTAT
>Ga0209290_1001351_pt1 | contig 12032 bp, 8 predicted proteins | sample EN1Hudsemesocosm_2_FD_184632 | JGI IMG/M metagenome (GOLD analysis project Ga0209290, IMG submission 184632) | Methane-oxidizing microbial communities from mesocosms in the Hudson Canyon - EN10B Hudson Canyon (SPAdes) (version 2) | ecosystem: Environmental > Aquatic > Marine > Cold seeps | place... | reverse complement strand
CCCGAACTCAGACGTGAAACGATTCAGCGCCGATGGTAGTGTGGGAGTTCCCATGTGAGAGTAGGTCATTGTCAGGCTTCTATTAAAAACCCCAGTAGGTCTTCCTACTGGGGTTTTTTTATGCCTGTAATATAGACAAAACATACTTAATGTGCTGCTGGTACCTGGCCTTCTCACTGATTTATTTGTTGCAGTTGTTCACAGTTGAAAGTTAATTTGTTTGTTAATATAGGCTGTTCGTTATTACAGCACTGAGGTGTTAAATAGATTTGTAGCTTATAAGTTCTCTGTGAGATTTGTCACAGCATTACAAACATAAAAAACATATAGTTACTTTCTATTAATAATAATAACTATAGAGACTAAATTTAATTACTAGAACTGCCGAATATTAATGAATATGGATTTTAAATGAGTTATTCCGAAGGTATTGGAGATCGGTTGAAAAAATTAAGCTTTATATGTTGCCTTGTTTTAACAACAGTGGCACATGCAGAAATGAAACCGATTTCAGATGAAGAGTTAAGTCAATACTCCGGCCAAGCTGCGGTTGCGTTTGATATAAATCAGATTGCTGATGTTAGTTACACACGTGTAACGCTTGGAATGGAAGCTGATTTACAAGTTAATATCGATACCCTCGAGGCGGGTAGAATTGCTCGCACCGGCGAAACACTAGCTGCAGACATCTCTATTTCTCAACTAGGCTTTGGCTCTATTTCTACAAATGATGCTCAAGTACAGCTTGATGGCAAGACCTATGCAGTTAACGATATTATTCCTTTCGAATTAAATGATCCTTTTTTTGAAATTGCACAAGATGCCGCTGACGAAGTTACTGGTTTTCGTTTAGGGTTTGGCGAAGCGAGAGGGCAGTTATCTGGTAACTTTGATAGTATCTCAGGTAATGTAGGTGTTGATATTACGGATTACTTTGGTGATACATATCGCTCTACAATGTTAGATTCTAATGGTGATACTGATAATGTTCGAAGTAGCAATTTTGGTATTTCAAACTCAGTGTCAGGTGGTGCTACAGATTGTAGTTCGGGCTTTTACTGCTACAGTTTAGCCGATTATAAAACCCTGGACGTAGGGCAGAGAAATTTAACGACAGGAACGGTCGACTACACTGAAGACTTTTTTATCTCGTTTCAAAAAGCACCAACTACTTGGGCTACAAGCACAGGAAATATTAATGCTGAAATGGGTGCTTTTATCAATATACCTACTTCATTACACATTGATATGAATACAGGTACAAATGCAACGGGTACTGCTAGGGTTCGCACCGAATATATTGATCGTAGTAACAATTTGTTTTAACCTTCTTTCTTTTCTTTGTTCGAAAGTAAGGAAGGTTGTTAATGCAAACCATTTTTTGGCATGATTATGAAACATTTGGAATTGATACCAAAAAAGACAAACCTTCTCAATTTGCAGGGGTGCGTACAGATTTAGACTTAAATATTGTCGGCTCACCTCTAACTATCTATTGTAAACCTTCCGAAGATTTTCTTCCGTCACCTGATGCTTGTCTTGTTACAGGTATTACCCCTCAAATTGCACTTAAAGAAGGCATAATCGAAGCTGATTTTGCTCAAGCAATTCATAATGTATTCTCTGCGCCAGGAACATGTGTTGCAGGCTATAACAGTATTCGGTTTGATGATGAATTCAGTAGGAATCTATTCTACCGCAATTTTTATGATCCTTATGAACGTGAGTGGAAAAATGGTAATTCTCGTTGGGATATTATTGATGTCGTCCGACTGACCTATGCTCTGAGGCCAGAAGGTATTAACTGGCCTTTAGGGGATGATGAGCAACCAACCTTTAGATTAGAAAAACTCAGCGCAGCCAATAATATTGTTCACGAATCTGCTCATGACGCAATGTCTGATGTTTATGCAACGATAGGTGTCGCAAAATTAATAAAATCGAAACAACCACAGTTATTTGATTATATTTTTAGCCTGAGAAGTAAACAGACTCTTTTAAAGCTATTTGACGTTAAAACCCATAAACCTCTCTTTCACGTATCATCAAAGTATCCCGTCTCTTTTGGTTGTAGCGCGTTAGTTGCACCATTATTTCAACACCCAAAAAATAAAAATGGTTTCGTCGTTTTTGATTTACGGCAAGACCCAAAACTGTTACTTGAATTATCGGTTGATGAAATAAGACAACGTTTATATACACCAACGAAAGATCTTAAAGAAGGCGAGGTAAGACCAGCTCTAAAGACCATTCATCTTAATAAGTGCCCCATGGTTGTGCCTGCATCAATGTTTAAAACGATTCCTGTGGAAAGGCAGAAAGCATGGAGTCTTGATATTAATGCCATGCAGGAACACCTTAAATGGCTTAGAGATAATCCAGAGCTCATGAGTAAACTGATTTCAGTTTTTGATCAAGCTTATGATGAGAATCCAATCCAGGACCCCGATTTAATGATTTATTCTGGTGGCTTTTTCTCTCAAAATGATAAAGCTTCAATGAATAAAATTCGTTGCTCAAATGAGCAAGAATTAGCAGAAGGTGAGTTTGTCTTTCAGGATTCACGTTTAGCTGAGATGCTATTTAGGTACAAAGCCAGAAATTACCCAGGAATATTGACGGAAGAAGAGCATAACAAGTGGGAGCAGCACTGTGCTAATCGGATACTCAATGCCGATTCCCAATATATGAACATACAGCAGTTTTCTAATAGGTTGATTGAGTTGTCTCAAAATGCTGAGTTAACCGCCCATGATCAGGCGGTCTTGCAAGATTTACAATATTATGCTGAATCAATTATTCCTTATTACTAAAGGTCTTTAATTTAACGTCTTTCGTTAAAAGCGATAAGTGTTTTAAAGCTGGACTGGCTTCATTCTCTTTGTTAGTTGTATAGACGAGTAATGAGTTTCCTTTGTTTTTAATAAGTTCATTAAAATAGGATAGAACCTCTTCTTTTGTGATCTTCTTTACAAAGTTTGCTAATTCATCCTTTGTGTCAAAGTTAAAGTTCTCTTTATCAATCTCTTGCCAATTTCTATTACTACGCTGGTAAAGAGTATTATCTTTCTTTAATAGACGGGTGATAACTGCTGATTGATATTGCGCCAACATTTCTGAAGTTAAATCTGTTAGTTCCAGTGCTTGGTCTTGTAAAAACAGATCGGTTTCTTTTAATAGTGTCTCGCCACTACTCTTTGGTGACTGCACAACAAAAGCTAGGCCAGGTACATCAAATAAATTAAAGTTTGTCGCAAAAACAATATAGCCTAATTGTTTATTGGTTCTGAGTTGCGCGTAATAATTGGTAGAAATAATCTGGCTGAGTAATAAGAACATAGCTTGTTCTTTAAAACTTTTTTCATTTCCTTGTATGTAATAAACAAAACCTGTGTCTGGGTGCTCAGCAATAATATCTTGATACCATGCTTGTTCCCCTTCAAGGTTAACGACGTTAGAGCGCTCGACAGTTTGAGTGTTAGCGCCAGACAATACAATGCTTTCGAATTGCTTGCCTATATTTAGGGCGCTGCCTCTGGATATATTTCCAGAACTTAGAATTGCGGTATCGATCGTTTCAAAAAAACTAAGTCTAAAAATCTCAAGATCACTTAGCGTCTGTGCTGTTAATGCTTCGAGTCGCTCCTGTTCGCTCCAGGATGGCGTTAGTATTGAGTGCTGTACTTTCGCAATGGCTTGATCATAGGGTTTTTTATCTTTAGCATTTAGCAGTTTTCGTTGTAAACGCTCTTTTATGATAGCGAAGCGCTCAGTTGTAAACTTTTTATGTTTGAGCGCTAAAAGAATTTTGTTAAGTAATATACTTTGCTTATCATTGTAGCCACTAATTTTAACTGTAATGCCCCGAATATGGTTATAAAGTTCGTAATGAAGACCCGCTAAATAAGCCGGATAACTGAACTCATTCAAACTATCCTTAAGCAAAGAAACCATAATTTCTGTTAGATTTAAATTTTCTGCTGATAGTGTTGTTGCAGGTGAGCGGATTGTGACAAAAAGATTAGCTTTTGGTGTTCCAAACGTGGTGTCTGCTGAATACCAAATCTCTAACCCTTTAGAACGTATGAGCATTTCTGGTTTCTTGTTATTTGTTAGTTTTAAAAGATCTATATTTTCTGGGATGAATATGTTTTTTTCTGGGACATTTAATGTCTCGATTTCTTTAGGGTTATTAAGCTTGTAAATAAATTCATTGGAATACTTCACAATGTTATAAGGGGTTTCAAACCACTCTGACTTGGCGTTTCCTTCTACATTTTTAGCCGAGATCGTCACTAGCATATTTTCTGGTGTTAAATGGTTTAAGTAGCTTAAGTATAATTCTGGGTCATAGGTGTTCAGGTCATAACTTTCGAAGAGTACATTGGTCACGTCTGTATCATGAAGCGCGCCAGCTAATGCACTAGTGAGGTGAATTGGTTCCGATTTTTCTTGGTAATTGAAGCTGATTTTGAGTAATTGAGCTTGCTCATCAAAGTAGTTTTTTTGTATTCCTTTAGAGAGAAGTAATTCAAAATAAGAAAAAACAGTTGTAAGAATGCGTTCTTGTTGAGCTAAGCCTTGTTCGGTCAGCCCCATTGTGATCATAAACATAGCACGGTTATTTGTGTCGAATTGTGCGCCAGCTGATAAAGAATCAACAAGTTGTTGAGACTTTAATTCTGAGAGTAAACTGCCTTTCCCCTCGTGGCCAACGAGGTTGGCAAGATAAGAAATAGGCTGAGAGTCTTTATGCTTGGAGGCTGAAGGAACAGGGAAAGCGATACTCATGGATCGTCTATCCATAATTGAATTTACTTCAATTTTGGCGGGTAAAAAGTCGTTTTCAAAAAAATTATTTTTTATAGCTTGGCTCGTGACGTTCCTATTAGGGATATTAGAGAACTTTTCTTCTGCCCACTTTTGAAGTGTCGCAATAGGTTCTTTCCCAATAATGACTAACTTCATTTCATTGGCTGAATATCGAGCGTTATAAAAATTGACGACAGCTTCACGTAGGCTCAATTTAGGTTGGTCTTTTAGCGTTTCTAAATTACCGACAGAAAATTTCTTGTACGGATGATCTGCTGATAAAATCGATTTTATTGCTGAAAAAAAACGTCGACCGTCGTCTTTTATTTTGGACGTGTATTCTGAATGTACTGCATTTACTTCTCGTTCTACATACTCCTCATTAAAAAGAGGGGAGGTGAATTGCTCAGAAAAACGGTCTAAAGCAGTCTCTAAATTATTAGCATTAATGTCAAAAAAGTAATTGGTATGTTCTAGTGATGTGAAGGCGTTATGGCTGCCGCCGTGATCGCTTATATATTTTTGATATTCGTCAGGATTTGGAAACTTTTTGGTGCCTAAAAAGAGCATATGCTCTAAAAAATGTGCGAGACCTTGAAATTCAATTGGATCATCTGAACTGCCAATATTTACATCGAGTGCTGCAGACGCTTTATCTGTTTCGGGGTCCGAAATGAGTAATACGGTTAATTTATTTGAAAGCGTTGTTGAGTGGTACACCCTTTGATCGTTAGGGCTTTTAATAATGTTTTGCGTCGATGTGGTGGATGTATTGGCTATTACAGACGTGGATGTTAGTACAAACGTTATTAGAAACAATACGGGTTTTAACACAGTTAGCCTCGCTAAAATTTTATAAAAGGGAAATTTATTATGATGTCATTATGTCAGTATGTGTTTTGTTTTACACGGTTGTGGGCTTTATTTTAGTGAGAAATCTAACTTATTAATTAAATTAAACGTGGTCAAAAAAATAGAGTAAAAGCCCTATAAATATCTTGAAAAATATAGCTAAATCTGCTTTGTTCGTATTGCCCTGTCAGGAATAGACTCTATACTATGTTGTATCTTTGATTTAGTCGCATTTGGTGTTGACTCAAATGTTTATTTCAAAAGAGTAAGTGCAGGGATTAACTATTCATCTTAATGAATTTGGTAAGCGAACTCTTATCGAAGCGCAACAAAACTAATCATTTTTGAGGTATAAATTAATGAGCTATTTCGTAACCGGAGGCACCGGTTTTATTGGTCGTTTTTTAGTTGAGAAACTATTAGCACGTGGCGAAACTATTTATGTTTTAGTACAAGAAAAAAGTATTGAACGATATGATGCACTATTAGAACGTGTTGGCGCTACAAAAGATGAAGTTGTTGCTATTGTAGGTTCATTGACTGAACCAAACCTAGGTATCTCTGATACTGATATGTCGACATTGAAGGGGAGTATTTCTCAATTTTATCATCTCGCTGCTATCTATGACCTTTATGCTCCAGCAGAAATTCAACAGGCGGTGAATGTACAAGGCACTAAAAACGCAGTTGATGCCGCGACAGCAATGGATTCAGCTTGTTTCCATCAGGTGAGCTCTATTGCCGCAGCTGGTTTATACAAAGGAACGTTCCGTGAGGATATGTTCGAAGAAGCAGAGAAACTAGATAACCCTTATTTAAAAACTAAACACGAGTCTGAAAAAGTTGTGCGTGAAGAATGTACAATTCCTTGGCGCGTTTACCGTCCAGGTATGGTAGTTGGTCATACAGAAACAGGAGAAATTGATAAAATTGATGGCCCTTATTACTTCTTTAAAATGCTACAAAAAATTAGGGGCGTTCTACCGCAGTGGATGCCAACAATTGGTATTGAAGGCGGTCGCTTAAATATCGTTCCAGTAGATTTTATTGTTAATGCGCTTGACCATATTTCTCACGTTGAAGGTGAAGACCAGAAGTGCTTCCATTTAACAGACCCTGACCCATACAAAGTGGGCGAAGTCTTAAATATTTTTGCAAAAGCGGGTCATGCGCCAACGATGACAATGCGAATTGATTCGCGTATGTTTGGTTTTATTCCACCCATGATTCGTAACGGTCTTAAGAGTCTACCACCTGTAAAACGAATTACAGGTGCTGTCTTAAACGACTTTGGTATTCCGAAGTCAGCGCTGGAGTTTTTGAATTATCCAACACGGTTCGACTCGCGTGAAACTGAGCGAGTATTGAACGGGACGGGGATTGAAGTGCCGCGCCTTCCAGATTATGCGCCCGCGATTTGGGATTTTTGGGAGCGAAAACTAGATCCAGACTTATACAAAGACCGTACGCTTAAAGGTACGGTTCAAGGCAAGGTTTGTGTTGTCACTGGTGCAACTTCAGGTATTGGCTTAGCGACAGCGCATAAACTCGCTGAAGCGGGCGCTATTATTTGTATCGCTGCACGTACTCAAGAAACTCTGGATGAAGTTAAGATAGCTCTTGAAGAAAAAAGTGATACCGTTTTTGCATATCGTTGTGATTTTGCAGACATGGAAAGTAGCGATTTATTTGTTCAGGCAGTCTTAAAAGATCATGGTCATGTTGATTATTTAGTGAACAATGCCGGTCGATCGATTCGTCGCGCAATCAGTCATTCATTTGATCGCTTTCATGATTTTGAAAGAACTATGCAGCTTAACTTCTTCGGATCATTGCGTTTAATTATGGGCTTTGCGCCCTCGATGCTTGAGCGTAGAAGTGGTCACATTGTCAATATATCGTCTATTGGTGTATTAACGAATGCCCCTCGATTTTCGGCTTACGTATCTTCTAAAGCAGCTTTAGATGCTTTTACAAGATGTGCAGCCGCTGAATTTTCAGATAGCAACGTAACGTTTACAACCATCAATATGCCTTTGGTTAGAACGCCGATGATAGGGCCAACTAAAATCTATGATTCAGTACCTACATTATCACCTGAAGAAGCTGCTGATTTAATTTCTGATGCGATAGTTCATCGACCAAAACGTGTCGCTACACGAATCGGTACATTTGCTTCTGTGTTGCATGCTTTAACACCTAAGTTCGGTGAAATCATCATGAATACTGGTTTTAAAATGTTCCCTGACTCTGATGCGGCCCAAGGTAAAGCAAAGAATGAAAAACCTAAAGTATCGACCGAGCAAGTTGCGTTTGCTGCGATTATGCGCGGGATTCATTGGTAGGCTTTCATATTCTAGTTAAGTAAGTATAAAAGGGAGCTATATTAGCTCCCTTTTTTGTGCAAAAAAAGCCAATAGTTTTTATCTATAGTTTTAATTAGTATTTTCTATCGCTTGCCGGTGGGATAAGCACGTTGCTCTGTGTACTATAGGCATAACTGATATTACCCGTAATATCGAAGTAGTTTTTTAAAATAGTGGCTATTCAAGCCTCTATCCTTAATTCCTTTCAAGGAGAATTTAATAATGAGCGTTTTAGTTGGTAAGCAAGCACCTGATTTTACAGTTCCAGCAGTATTGGCTGATGGCCAAATAGTTGATGAGTTTTCATTTTCTGAAGTAACAAAAGGAAAGTATGCTTTAGTGTTCTTTTACCCTTTAGATTTCACTTTTGTATGTCCTTCAGAGCTTATTGCTTTGGATCACAGAATGGATGACTTTAAGGCGCGTGGCGTTGAAGTAATTGGTGTTTCAATTGATTCACATTTTACACACAATGCATGGAGAAATACTGCTGTGAATGATGGCGGTATTGGTGCTGTTGGTTACACGTTGGCAGCGGATATGAATCATGATATCTGTAAAGCTTATGACGTAGAATCAGACGGTGGCGTTGCATACCGTGGTGCATTCCTGATCGATCAAACTGGCCTAGTACGTTCACAAATCGTGAATGATTTACCTTTAGGTCGTAATATGGATGAATTAATTCGTTTAGTTGATGCGCTTCAGTTTCATGAAGAGCACGGTGAAGTTTGTCCAGCGGGTTGGACTAAAGGCGACAAGGGAATGGATGCATCACCAGCAGGCGTTGCTTCATATCTAGCAGAAAACTCAGAAGGTTTATAATTTAATTATAAATATTCGAAAAAAACCGAGCTATAGGCTCGGTTTTTTTATGTGTGTTAGTTTTTCTGTTTTATCCCTAAAGCGGCCATCCGCCCAAGTGACGCCATTTATTAATTATCCTACAAAAGAGTTCTGCTGTCTTTTCAGTATCATACTTTGCAGAATGGGCTTCCTTTCCGTCAAAATCGATACCCGCTAATCCGCATGACTTCGCTAACACTGTTTGCCCAAAAGCCAAGGCTGATAAGGTCGTGGTATCAAACGATGAGAATTGATGAAACGGGTTTCTTTTAATGCCCGTTCTTGCAGCGGCGGCAAAAACGAAACTGTGATCAAAGTGAGCGTTATGACCCACTAGTATCGCACGTGTACAGCCCGTTTCTTTGACAGCCTTTCTGATGGGGGTGAAGATTTTATCTAAAGCCATAAGTTCAGAAAGAGCATTTCGAAAAGGACTTTTAGGGTCGATTCCGGTGAAATCTAACGCTGACTGCTCAAGGTTTGCACCTCGGAACGGTTCAACATTACAATGAATGGTTTCTTTCATAAATAAAGAACCGTCAGATTTCATTCCAATAATCACAGCAGCGATTTCCAATAGTGCATCGGTTTGAGCATTGAAGCCCGCTGTCTCTACATCAATGACTACGGGTAGAAAACCACGGAATCGATTAGATATGGCGTGAGAATTGCTTTTATTAAAAGAGTTTGAGTTATCAGAGTGGTTCGGCACGGTTTATCCTTGTAGTTCCGCTTGCGGGTTGGAGTATATCAGAGGCTAGAATAAAATAGGGCAAAGAATTGCCTCTAGCTAAGGTAAAGTTTTTCAAAAATTAGGGTTTTAAAGGAATTTATGAAGAGATTTTCATTTTTTGATATTTTTTCAATGTTTATGTTTTTAGCTTTTACTTCATTTGAAGGGCTAGAAGCAAAAACATTTGGAGCGAAGTTAGATAAAAGCCAATGGTATCTATCAGCCTCAATCTTTGAATGTAGTCTTGTTCACGAAATTCCATATTATGGAAAAGGTATCTTTTATCATGAAGCAGGCGAAGAGCTAAAATTTCTTACTTCTACCATTAGCAATCCTATGAAACCCGGTAAAGCGGCTTTGGTGATAGAAGCTTCTTCTTGGAAGCCCGGTAATGTGATCGAAGATTTAGGCTACGTTGAAGTGAGTGATAGCGCTAAACCAATTGTTGTGAATAAGAAAAAAGCGACCGCTATGATGAGTGGCTTACTGGCTGGTATGGCGCCTACTTTTACACGCAAAGCTTGGTTTACAGATGATTCAATACGTTTATACATTAATAGTATTCATTTTCGTTCCGTCTATGATGGTTATTTAGAGTGTATTTCAGGATTACTTCCCGTAAATTTTAAGCAAGTGGAAAGAACGCGCGTTCATTTTGAAACAGATAAAGCTGAATTGACGGGAGATGATAAAAAAGCGCTAGATAAGGTTGTTTTATATGTGTCCGCTGATAGCAGTGTGACGGCTATTTATGTGGATGGTCATACAGATAATACTGGGCGACGTATTTATAACAGGCGTTTATCTAAAGCGCGTGCCGAAGCAGTGCATGACTATTTGGTGCGCAAGGGACTACCAACTGAAACAATCCGAACACGTTACCATGGTGAGCGTTATCCAGCGGTCAAAAATTCAAACAGAAATAACAAATCAAAAAACAGAAGAACGACGGTTAGGCTTGTTCAAGGTGAAATGTTAGACCCACTTAGTGATAATTCACCTGATGGCGAACTTAATTAACCGCTATTTGAGCCGAGAAGTTCACCTTAATTACAGCGCTCCCTTTAATCTCTATTGTGTTTACCGCCTTGGTACACGTAAAATAGCGCCTTTTCTTTTCTTAGTCTCTAAACATACATGTTTTGAGCTTTATGATGCTATTAATTTGGAGCCTCCCTTATGTCACAAGTAAACAAAGTTGTCTTAGCCTACTCCGGTGGTTTGGATACTTCTGTCATCGTTAAATGGTTGCAGGAAACTTATAACTGTGAAGTTGTTACGTACACAGCTGATTTAGGGCAGGGTGAAGAAGTTGAGCCAGCACGCGCAAAAGCAGAAGCCTTAGGCGTTAAAGAAATTTATATTGAAGATGTACGTGAAGAATTTGTGCGGGATTATGTTTACCCAATGTTTCGTGCGAATACCATTTATGAAGGCGAATATCTTTTAGGTACATCCATAGCGCGCCCATTAATTGCGAAGCGTATGATTGAAATTGCAAATGAAACCGGTGCTGACGCAATTTCTCATGGCGCAACGGGTAAAGGTAATGATCAGATTCGTTTTGAATTAGGTGCCTATGCTCTGAAGCCGGGTGTTCAAGTGATCGCCCCTTGGAGAGAATGGGACCTTAGTTCACGTACTAGCCTACTAGCATACTGTGATGAACACGGTATTGAAGTTGAGAAGAAAAAAGGTAAATCACCTTACTCAATGGATGCTAACTTACTTCATATTTCATATGAAGGCGATATCTTGGAAGATCCTTGGCAGGAGCCTGAAGAAGAAATGTGGCGCTGGTCAGTTTCGCCTGAGAATGCACCTAATAAACCGACTTATATCGAAGTGACTTATGAAAAAGGCGATATTGTTGCGATTAATGGTGAAACACTAAGCCCTGCAACTGTATTGGCTAACTTAAACAAAGTTGGCGGCGATAATGGTATTGGTCGTTTAGATATTGTTGAAAACCGTTATATTGGTATGAAATCGCGAGGTTGTTATGAAACACCGGGCGGCACGATTATGATGAAAGCGCATAGAGCCATTGAATCGATTACTTTAGATAAAGAATCAGCGCACTTGAAAGATAGCATTATGTCAAAATATGCTGAGCTGATTTATAACGGTTACTGGTGGTCACCTGAGCGTAAAGCGCTTCAAGCATTAATTGATAACACGCAAATCTACGTTAACGGTGTCGTTCGCCTTAAGTTATATAAAGGCAATGTATCTGTGGTGGGTCGTAAGTCTGATGACACGTTATTTGATGAAAGCATCGCAACGTTTGAAGATGACGGTGGTTCATATGACCAAAAAGACGCAGAAGGCTTTATAAAACTTAACTCGCTTCGTTTGCAAATTGCAGCGGGTAAAGGTCGTGATCAAGGCTAAGCTTTGAACAAATACAAAAAAAGGCGAGC
>Ga0209290_1001346_pt1 | contig 12064 bp, 9 predicted proteins | sample EN1Hudsemesocosm_2_FD_184632 | JGI IMG/M metagenome (GOLD analysis project Ga0209290, IMG submission 184632) | Methane-oxidizing microbial communities from mesocosms in the Hudson Canyon - EN10B Hudson Canyon (SPAdes) (version 2) | ecosystem: Environmental > Aquatic > Marine > Cold seeps | place... | reverse complement strand
TGACCTGTGGCGTTGCCAAGGTTTACTAGGCGACCTTCTGAAAGCAGTATCAGGTGGCTGTTGTTGGCGGCGTCTACGCTGCTGGCGCGGTAAATTTTATGAACTTGGGGTTTCACTTCGTCCCAGGTCCAATTTTCGCGCATGAAGGCGGTGTCAATTTCGTTATCGAAGTGGCCGATGTTACAGACGACGGCACCGCTCTTTAAGCCGGTGAGCATGGCGCTGTCGCAGACGTTGATGTTGCCGGTGGTGGTCACGACTAGGTCGGTGTTTTCTAAAACGGCGGTGTTGATGTCTGCCACTTTCCCGGTGTTGTTGCCGTCATTATAAGCTGAGACAACTTCGAAGCCGTCCATGCACGCTTGCATGGCACAGATGGGATCAATTTCGGTGACTTTTACGATCATGCCTTCTTGGCGCAGTGATGCGGCAGAACCTTTACCTACGTCGCCGTAGCCGATGACGAGGGCTTTTTTACCGGCCAATAGGTGGTCGGTGCCGCGTTTTATGGCGTCGTTAAGGCTGTGACGACAACCGTATTTGTTGTCGTTTTTAGATTTGGTGACGGCGTCGTTTACGTTGATGGCGGGTACTTTAAGTTGACCCTTCTCCAACATTTCTAAGAGGCGGTGAACACCAGTGGTGGTCTCTTCACTAATGCCGTGGATGGCGTCTAACATGGCGGGGTATTTGTTGTGACACATTTCGGTGAGGTCGCCGCCATCGTCCAAAATCATGTTGGCGTTCCAAACTTCGCCATTAGCCAGAATGGTTTGTTCGATACACCACAAGAATTCTTCTTCGGTTTCACCTTTCCAGGCAAATACGGGAATGCCTGCAGCTGCAATGGCTGCCGCTGCGTGGTCTTGGGTGGAAAAAATGTTGCACGACGACCAGCGAACGTCGGCGCCCAGGTCTACTAGGGTTTCGATGAGTACGGCGGTTTGAATGGTCATGTGGATACAGCCCATGATACGCGCGTCGGCCAAAGGTTTGGCGTCGCGGTATTTACGGCGCAGGGCCATCAGTGCGGGCATTTCGCCTTCGGCGATGTCAATTTCTTTGCGGCCCCAATCGGCGAGGGTGATGTCAGCAATTTTGTAATCGGTAAATGTAGCGTTTGTCATTGTGTTTGTCCTGTTCTGGCGCGAGCTCAGGGCTGGCGTCAGTGAATGTTTTGTTTAGGGGTATTTAGTGACTTTTAAAGGGCCGATTTAAGCGCTTCTACTTTGTCAGTTTTTTCCCAGGTAAAGTTTTCGAGCTCGCGGCCAAAGTGGCCGTAGGCTGCGGTTTGACGGTAGATGGGGCGTTTTAGGTCAAGCATTTCTATTAGGCCGCGCGGACGCAGGTCAAAGTGCTCGTGCACCAGTGCGGTGATGGCGCTGTCGGCAATTTTGCCAGTGCCAAAGGTATTCACATCAATTGATGTGGGTTCCGCTACACCGATGGCATAAGACACTTGAATTTCACAGCGTTCGGCTAGGCCGGCGGCAACAATATTTTTGGCGACGTAACGGCCAGCATAAGCGGCTGAGCGGTCTACTTTCGAGGGGTCTTTGCCGGAGAAGGCGCCGCCGCCGTGCCGTGCCATACCACCGTAGGTGTCGACAATGATTTTGCGACCGGTTAATCCGCAGTCGCCCACTGGGCCGCCAATAATGAATTGACCCGTTGGGTTGATATGGAAGAGTGTGTCTTTATGCAGCCACTCTGCAGGCAGGGTGTGCTTGATGATCTCTTCCATCACTGCTTCGCGTATGTCTTTCTGGCTGACATCAGGGTCGTGTTGGGTCGACAGAACGACGGCGTCGATGGCAACGGGTAAACCGTTTTCATATCTCAGTGTGACTTGGCTTTTAGCATCGGGGCGCAACCAAGGCAAAATTTTGTTTTTGCGCAGGTAAGCTTGGCGCTCCACTAGACGGTGAGAGTACAAGATGGGGGCTGGCATTAGCACTTCGGTTTCGTTGGTGGCGTAACCAAACATGAGACCTTGGTCGCCTGCACCCATGTCTTTGTCTTCGCCTTCATCAACACCCATGGCGATATCCGGTGACTGTTTACCAATGGCGTTTAATACTGCGCAAGAAGCGCCGTCAAATCCCAAGTCACTAGAGTCGTAGCCAATGTCGAGCACTACTTCGCGAATTAGGTCTTCAAGATCAACGTAAGTGCTTGTGCGGACTTCACCTGCAACCACGACCATGCCGGTTTTCACGAGCGTTTCCACTGCAATTCGGGCTTCTTTGTCGTCGGTGAGGATGGCATCCACGATGGCATCAGAGATCTGATCGGCCATTTTGTCGGGGTGCCCTTCCGAAACGGATTCGGAGGTAAAAATTGAATATTCAGCCATGGAGCTTCTCCTGCCGGTAACTGTTAACTATAGGTAAGAATGGATTTTTTGTGCGCGGGCATTGGCCTGCGCTTTGATAAAGTGTCGTACTTGTACTTGAAAGCCATTACGCAAAGCAAAATATACGCTCTGGCCTTCCTTTAGACCGGCCTGAACGGCCCAGCGGGTAAAATCTTCGGGTTCAAAGCCTTGCCATAAATCGCCACAGGCTTCTTTGGCCCAACCTTGATCGTGTCGACATAGGTCAGTCACAATTAGGTGACCGCCGGCACTCAGCAAATGGCTGAGATCTTGGAATACTTCGGCAGGTGATGGTGTGTGGTGCAATACCATATTCACCACCACGCAATCGGCCTGTAGCTTTCGGCGCAATGCCTCGCGAGTATCGCCCAAAATGAAATTGATGTTGTGGAGATTTTCCTGTCGGGCATTTTGTTCGGCGCAGGCGAGCATAGGAGCGGCGTTGTCGAGGGCAATCACCTCTTTATAGAGCGGGCTGAGTACCGATAAAAACTCACCTTCACCAGGGCCAAGCTCCAGGGCGCGCGGGTGCTCGCCAAGTCCACTCACCATATCTTTCACAGCTTCAGCGTATACGGGATAACTCGCAATCATGTCCTGTTGTTCTCTGAACTTGCTGACATTTTCGGCGAAAAACTGCTTTGAGGTTGATGCCCGCTCTTCCTGAATCAGGTTGACTTGAGCGACTAGGGCCGGCGATATCGAGGTTTCATCTAAAGACTCAAAAAGCTGTTGCTGTAAACGACAGAGCCCAGATTGTTGGCTGGGGTTGGCACGCCGATAAAAGATAGAGTTGCCTTCGCGACGTGAGGCTACCCATCCTGCCGCCGTGAGTACCTTGAGGTGGTGACTCATGCCCGACTGTTTAGTATTGAACAGCCTGCTGAGTTCCATCACTCCATAAGAGTCTCTCTCGAGGATGCGCAAAATCTCCAAGCGCAAAGGATCACCCGCCGCTTTTAAGCAATTGGCGAGTTGTGGCAAGTCCTCTGAAGATGGCATAGATAGCTGTGACATCTGCGGATTCTAGCAGTAGATCCACTCTATATCAAAATATATTGATATAGAGTGAGAAATAAGCACACTTTTCTTTATTAATAGCCCGCTGACGCTTTACCTTGATGGGCAAGGTGGGAGAAAATAGCGCCCGTTTTCACACCCCCTGTTTGAGTTATCTGTTTACGTTACCCAAGGAATACTGAGCCCATGCCCTCTCGCGCCGAACTAGCCAATGCCATCCGAGCCTTAAGTATGGACGCCGTCCAACAAGCCAATAGTGGCCACCCGGGTGCGCCCATGGGAATGGCTGATATTGCTGAAGTGCTGTGGAACGATTTTTTGCAGCATAACCCCAACAACCCTAATTGGGCTGACAGAGACCGTTTTGTTCTTTCCAATGGTCACGGCTCTATGCTGATCTACTCTCTGCTGCACTTGAGCGGTTATGATCTGCCGATCGACGAATTAAAGAATTTCCGCCAGTTGCACTCGAAAACTCCGGGTCACCCCGAGTATGGATATGCACCTGGTGTTGAAACCACCACAGGCCCACTGGGTCAGGGCATCACTAATGCCGTAGGCATGGCATTGGCCGAAAAAATTCTAGCCGACCAATTTAACCGTGAAGGTCACACTGTTGTTGACCACAATACCTACACTTTTGTGGGTGACGGTTGTCTTATGGAAGGCATCTCCCACGAAGCCGGTTCACTGGCGGGCACCTTGGGCTTAGGTAAATTAGTCGCGTTTTATGACGACAACGGCATTTCCATTGACGGTGAAGTGGAAGGTTGGTTTACCGACGACACCCCGAAGCGTTTTGAAGCTTACGGTTGGCATGTCATTCCTGGCGTTGACGGGCACGACAGCGCTGCGATTAAAGCGGCGATTGAAGCCGCTAAGGCCGAGAGCGACAAGCCGACACTTATCTGCTGCAAAACCGTTATTGGTTTTGGCTCACCTAATAAGCAGGGTAAAGAAGATTGTCACGGTGCTCCTTTGGGTGCTGACGAAATTGCACTCACACGCAAGGCCTTGGGCTGGACCCATGGACCCTTTGAAATTCCCGCTGAAATTAGCAAAGCCTGGAACAACGCCGAGCGTGGCGCCAGTGCTGAAGCCGCTTGGAATGAAAAGGTCGCCGCTTACCGTGCCGCCCACCCTGAATTAGCCGCTGAATTTGAGCGTCGTTTGGCCGGTGATTTGCCTGCAGACTTTAGCGATCAGGCTGACGCCTACATTCGCGACTGTCAGGCCAGTATGGACAAAATCGCCTCTCGAAAGGCTTCTCAAAACACCTTGAACGCTTATGGCCCTTTGCTGCCTGAGCTCTTGGGTGGCTCTGCTGATTTGGCGGGATCAAACCTAACAATTTGGTCTGGCTGCAAGGGCATCACAGCCAACGACGCCAGCGGCAACTACATCTATTACGGTGTGCGTGAATTTGGCATGAGCGCCATGATGAACGGCTTGGCTCTGCACGGTGGCTTTGTCACCTATGGCGCCACGTTCTTAATGTTCATGGAGTATGCTCGCAATGCTGTGCGCATGGCCGCACTGATGAAGCAAAAGAGCATTTTTGTGTATACCCACGATTCCATTGGCTTGGGCGAAGATGGCCCAACTCACCAGCCTGTAGAGCAGATGACTTCACTGCGCGCAACGCCCAACCTGAACACCTGGCGCCCTTGCGATACCGTTGAATCAGCCGTGTGTTGGAAAAGCGCCATTGAGCGCACTGACGGCCCAAGCGCTTTGATCTTTTCACGACAGGGTTTAGAGCCTCAAGCGCGTGATGAAGCTACCTTGGCCAATGTGGCGAAGGGCGGCTATGTATTAAAAGACTGCTCGGGCCAGCCCGACGCAATTTTGATTGCCACTGGCTCCGAAATTGGTTTGGCCGTTGCGGCGGCTGACAAGCTCAGCAGCGAAGGCAAGCAGATACGTGTTGTCTCCATGCCTTGTGCGGAAGTGTATGAAAAGCAAGACGCTGAGTACCGAGAGTCAGTATTACCCATCAGTGTATTGGCTCGAGTAGCGGTTGAAGCGGCTCACCAAGACTTCTGGTACAAATATGTGGGCTTGGACGGCGCTGTTGTGGGTATGAGCACCTTTGGTGAATCTGCCCCAATCAACGACCTGATGGAGCACTTTGGCTTCACATTAGAGAACGTTGTCGACACCGTGAAAGAGGTGATGGCCTGATTTAATGGCACTGCGCGTTGCAATTAATGGTTACGGCCGCATTGGCCGTGGTGTGCTGCGGGCGCTCTATGAATCGGGTGCTCGTCAACAATTGCAAGTCGTGGCCATTAATGAACTGGCTGACTGCAAAACCATAGCTCATCTGACAAAGTACGATTCCACTCACGGTCGCTTTCCCGGCGAGGTGAGTGTGTCTGACGACTGTCTGATGATCAATGGTGACTCTATTCAAGTTCTGCACATTGAGGCGATCGATGAATTGCCTTGGGGTGAGCTCAACATTGATTTGGTGTTGGAGTGTACGGGCACATTCAGCGACCGTGAGACCGCCCAGAAGCACATCGACAGTGGTGGCCGGCGAGTGTTGTTTTCCCAGCCTGCACAATCTGATGTAGATGCCACCATTGTTTATGGTGTGAATCATCAGAGTTTGACGGGTCAGGAAACCATTATTTCTAGCGCTTCTTGTACGACCAATTGCAGCGTACCGGTTATCAAGGTACTGGACGATGCCTTTGGGCTTGAAAGTGGTGTGATTACAACCATTCACTCGGCGATGAACGATCAGCCGGTTATTGATGCCTACCACCACACAGACCTCAGAAAAACCCGCAGTGCTTTTCAATCTATAATTCCTGTCGACACGGGGCTAGCCCGTGGCATTGAGCGGCTTCTGCCCAAGCTTACGGGTAAGTTCGAGGCTCAGGCGATGCGTGTTCCCACAACGAATGTCTCGGTGATTGACCTGTCGCTGGTTGTGGTGAGTGATGTAGACGCTGTGCAAGTGAACCAAACGCTCAAAGATGCCGCCGATCAACAGTTTAATGGTGTATTGGGTTATACCGAAGAACCCTTAGCGTCCTGTGATTTCAACCACGACGAACGCTCCGGCATTGTTGATGCTAGCCAGACCCGCGTGGCCGGTAAGCGTCATATCAAAGTGCTTACATGGTTTGACAACGAGTGGGGCTACGCGAACCGAATGGTAGATGTTGCCGTTGCTTGGGGCAAAAAATTCAATTCTTAAGAGGACGTGTTCATGGCTGTTAAGTTAATGGCTGATTTAAACCTTAAAGGTAAGCGCGTGTTGATCCGCCAAGATCTCAACGTGCCCGTGAAGAACGGAAAAGTGACCAGCGACGCTCGCATTCGCGCGTCTTTACCCACTATTGAGCTGGCCTTGAAAGCCGGTGCCAAAGTGATGGTGATGTCCCACTTGGGCCGCCCCACTGAAGGTGAATTTGCTGAAGAGTATTCATTGGCACCCGTAGCGGCCCATCTTGCTGAACTGCTGGCTCGTGATGTGCCTTTAGTGAGCGACTGGAGCGAAGGTTTGCCGTTGAACGAAGGTCAACTCGTTCTTTTGGAGAATGTTCGCTTTAATGTCGGTGAGAAAAAAGACGAAGACGCACTAGCAAAACGTTATGCAGAATTGTGCGATGTATTTGTGATGGACGCCTTTGGCACCGCGCATCGTGCTCAGGCCTCGACACACGGTGTTGCGAAATTTGCCGATGAAGCTTGCGCTGGCCCCTTGTTGTCGGGTGAATTAGACGCTCTGAAACAATCTCTAGCGAATCCTGCGCGGCCTATGGTGGCGATAGTGGGCGGCTCTAAAGTTTCGACTAAGCTTACTGTATTAGAGACCTTATCGGACAAAGTAGATCAGCTCATTGTGGGCGGTGGTATTGCCAATACATTTTTGGCCGCAGCGGGCCACAACGTTGGCAAGTCTCTTTACGAAGAAGACCTAATTCCCAATGCTAAGGCTTTGATGGCAAAAACCTCAATTCCAGTGCCCACCGATGTGGTGACAGGCAAAGAATTTTCCGAAACAGCCGAGGCTACGCTTAAGTCGGCGGCTGAGGTGGAGTCGGATGACATGATTTTTGATATTGGCCCCGATACTTCGGCTGAACTGGCTCGTATTATCTCCGAAGCTAAGACCATTATTTGGAACGGCCCCGTAGGTGTATTTGAATTCGATCAATTTGCCGCGGGTACCAAGGCACTTGCCGAGGCTATCGCTGACAGCGAAGGCTTCTCGATTGCAGGTGGCGGCGATACTTTGGCGGCGGTTGATAAATACAATGTCACTGAGCAAGTGTCGTATATCTCTACCGGTGGTGGCGCCTTTCTTGAGTACGTTGAAGGAAAGGTATTACCTGCCGTTGCCATGCTAGAGCAGCGTGGCCTAAAATAAATTAACACGATGGAAAAACCAAAAGCCCAAAGAGGCTTATGGCTTTAGTGAGCGCTGCACAGATGGCGCCACTGAACATAAAAAACCAGACACCGATACTTATAAGCCCACGTATACAGAAACAGGATACAGAAATATGGCACTTATCAGCTTGCGTCAGATGCTTGATCACGCCGCCGAATACAATTACGGCGTACCCGCCTTTAACGTTAACAATCTAGAGCAAATGCGGGCCATCATGGAAGCCGCCGATAAAACCAATTCACCGGTTATTGTGCAGGCCTCAGCTGGCGCGCGGAAATATGCCGGCGCGCCCTTTTTGCGTCATTTAATTTTGGCGGCTATTGAAGAGTTTCCTCATATCCCCGTGTGCATGCACCAGGATCACGGTACCTCTCCTGCTATTTGCCAGCGTTCTATCCAGTTGGGTTTTAGTTCCGTGATGATGGATGGCTCTCTGCGCGAAGACGGAAAAACCCCGGCCGATTACGACTACAATGTGGGCGTAACCAAGTTGTCAGTTGATATGGCTCATGCCGGCGGCGTGTCTGTTGAGGGCGAGCTGGGTTGTCTCGGTTCACTTGAAACAGGTGAGGCTGGCGAAGAAGACGGCGTAGGCGCCGCGGGTAAATTAACTCACGAGCAAATGCTAACAGACCCAGAAGAAGCGGCAGACTTTGTTAGGGCAACCCAAGTGGACGCTTTAGCCATTGCCTGTGGCACCTCTCATGGAGCTTATAAGTTTTCTCGCCCACCTACGGGCGATATATTGGCCATTGACCGTATTAAGGAAATTCACAAGCGTATTCCTGGTACACACTTAGTAATGCACGGTTCTTCTTCTGTGCCACAAGAGTGGTTGAAAGTGATCAATGACTATGGCGGTGAAATGCCAGAAACTTATGGGGTGCCAGTCGAACAAATATGTGAAGGCATTAAGCACGGCGTTCGTAAAGTAAACATTGATACCGATCTACGTTTAGCCTCCACCGGCGCAGTACGGAAGTTTTTGTCAGAAAACCCGAAGGAGTTTGATCCTCGTAAATTCCTGATTGCCAGCACCAAAGCTATGATGGAGATTTGTTTGTCTCGCTATGACGCTTTTGGCGCGAGCGGCCAAGCGAGCAAGATCAAGGTGCTTAGCTTAGATGCTATGAGTGAGCGCTACGAAGCAGGAGAACTAAACGCTCAAATTAATTGATTGTTTAGATTTTTGAGTTCATTTATAAGTGAATTGTGCCAATAAATCGGGCCGCCAGGGTGCTTCATGTTGTGGCCGGTCGCAAATTTTTCAGTTTCTCCGGCTGCTGCGGAACTCGCTTCGCTCAAACAGTCCTCGCAAAAGACGCCGGAAAAACTGAAAAATTTAAACGCTCCCTTAAAGGCCACAACATGAAGCACCCTGGCAGCCCTGCTCTTGTGCCATAGTTGAAGAGTAATCTCCAATGAAGTAGTGAGCTTGGGTTAGAAAAAGCATTTAGCTTGGTGCGTAAAGAGAAAAAACGATCATAATCTCAATGTAAAAGTTGTTGGTGGAGTTATTTTCAAGAATGAAAAAGTCTCAGCTCAACCAATTGGCCGAAGTTTTGCCACCTTTCAATTGCTCTGAAGACGAGATGAGCGAATTCATTGAAACGTCGAATGTTCAGCAGTACCTCAATTTTTACGGCATTAACTTTTCCAAAGAAATTCCAGGCGTAAAACATCGCTTTACATCGATTCAGTCGGCTGAATATAAAATTGCTGTGCAGTGTTGGAATCTGGAGGAATCGAAAGGGACGATTTTTCTGGCGCATGGTTATCTCGATCACACGGGAGTCTTTGGTCATGCCATTCGCTTCGCATTGAATAATAACTACTCTGTTTGCGCTTTCGACTTGCCTGGCCATGGCCTTAGTAGTGGTGAGGCAGCGACTATTAGTTCCTTCGATAAATACACGGATGCCTTACAGGCTGTGTATGAATTCGCGCAGGAAGGCATGGTTTCCCCTTTTCATGTCTTGGCGCAAAGTACCGGTGGTTCTGTGGTGCTCAATCATCTTTGGCGTTATGATCCAGCCGCATTTGATAAGGTGATTTTGTTGGCGCCACTTATTCGCTCTCACGGTTGGGGGATTACGCGCTTGGCTTTCTTTTTCTTAAAGCCGATCCTAAAAAGTACTCCGCGCCACTTCAATGAAAATACCCACAACATGGATTTTATTGATTTCCTTAGAGAGCAAGATCCGCTTCAATCTCGAGTGATTCCAACTGAGTGGGTGGGGGCGATGTCGGCATGGTGGAAGAGATTTATTAATCTTCCGACTTTAGATAAGTCGGTTTTAGTGATTCAGGGGGACGCGGATACAACGGTAGATTGGCCCTATAATATGCGCCAAATAAAATCTCGCTTGCCGAACGCTACTATCAAAGTGGTGCCGGAATTGCGTCATCAGGTTGTTAATGAATCAGATTCTTTTCGAAGGACTGTTTTCGCTAAGGTTACAAGTTTTTTAAATTCATAAGCCCCTTCTGCAAGAAATTTCGTCGATTCTCTTCTAGTATCTTGGTACGGTCTTGGTTTCTAGACCGTACCAAGTTCATCAAATTAAAACAGAACCCGACAGCGAATGGTTCCTTCAATGGCCGACAGTTGCTGGAGTGCAATCTCACTGTAATCTGCTTCAATATCTATAACTACATAACCCACGGTTTCATTTGTCTCCAAATGCTGCGCGTTGATATTGATGTTGTTATCAGAAAATACTTTGTTGATTGCCGACAAAATACCAGGTGAATTTGTGTGAACATGCAAAAGACGGTGCACATTATCGTGAATGGGCAGAGCCACTTCAGGGAAGTTTACAGAGCTAATGGTTGTGCCATTATCGGAATACTTCACTAGCTTCTCAGCTACCTCAAACCCGATGTTCTCTTGGGCTTCCATGGTGGAGCCGCCGATATGCGGTGTAAGAATCGCGTTGTCGAAGGCCCGTAAGGGAGACATAAATTCGTCATCGTTGCCTCGTGGCTCCACAGGGAATACATCAATTGCGGTGCCCGCAAGATGACCTGATTCCATGTTGGCGGCCAGTGCGTCAATATCGACCACTGTGCCTCGAGAAGCATTCAGCAGAATAGAGCCCTTTTTCATCTGCTCGAATTCTTTTGCGCCAAACATATTTTTGGTGGAGGCTGTTTCTGGCACGTGCAGGCTGACGATATCGGCTTCATTGAGTAAATCTTTCAGAGATCGTACTTGCGAAGAGTTTCCGAGGGCTAGGCGCGTCACCACGTCGTAGAAGCGCACTTTCATGCCCAGTGCCTCAGCCAATACGCTCACCTGACTGCCAATGGAGCCATAGCCAATGATGCCCAGAATTTTACCGCGAATTTCAAAAGAGCCATTGGCCGATTTTAACCAGCCGCCGCGGTGACAGACGGCATTTTTTTCGGGGATGCCGCGAAGCAATAAAATTGCCTCTGCAATAACCAGCTCTGCGACAGATCGGGTATTGGAATAGGGTGCATTAAAGACGGCAATACCCATTTCTCGGGCCGCGGCCAAATCCACCTGATTGGTGCCGATACAAAAGCAACCCGCCGCGATTAGCTTTGGCGCGCTTTCTAATACCTTGCGAGTTAGTTGAGTGCGAGAGCGCAGGCCAACAAAATGGGCGTCTTTAATACGCTCAATCAGTTCTGCCTCTGGCAGCGCCGTTTTCACATAGTCAACGTTGGTGTAGCCTTCCTGAGCCAGGGTGTCGACTGCCGACTGGTGAACACCTTCTAATAGCAGAAACTTGATTTTTGATTTGTTCAGCGATGTCGTCTTGGCCATAATTACCTCGTTTCGAGCAGCATTGGCGGCCGCTCAAGCGTTTCAATAGGGGTTAGAAGTGCACCTGTTATACTGGCTCGGCGCTTAAAAAGGGCGCGGCATCATACCACATAAGGGCTGGGTGCAGGAGCTCAAGCAGGGTGTTCCTCGGTGTTTAGGCGAAATAGGTGGCCGTAAGCACCTGAAAACAGCAGATCCAATCAAGATACCCGAAAGGCCTCTACTCCTAAGCCGGCTGAATCGGCCAAATCTACACCTGTTGTGCTAAATTTAAGCAATACAAGGTTTAAACGTTTGGCCAATATATTTTCACGATAAAAAGAGCGGATTGAGGCTATTCGTGCGTCTTATCCCATCAGAGCATATTGGCGAAGAGAAAAAGTAGCATGAACACTGGGTTTCAACGTGATTGAGCACCTATAAATGACGCCTCCCGGGCTGCATTCATTAGCACCCAAGC
>Ga0209290_1001344_pt1 | contig 12077 bp, 9 predicted proteins | sample EN1Hudsemesocosm_2_FD_184632 | JGI IMG/M metagenome (GOLD analysis project Ga0209290, IMG submission 184632) | Methane-oxidizing microbial communities from mesocosms in the Hudson Canyon - EN10B Hudson Canyon (SPAdes) (version 2) | ecosystem: Environmental > Aquatic > Marine > Cold seeps | place... | reverse complement strand
CCCGCGCCCTACAAATGGCGGTACTGGGTGCCAGTGACGCCATTAATTCTATTGGTATCCCATGGCACACCATCAAGGACTCTGTGAAGCCGGACGAGATAGCCGTGTATTCCAGTAGTGCCATGAGTCAGCTGGATGAATTGGGTCTAGGAGGCATGTTGCAGGCCCGCCTAAAAGGGGGACGCGTCACCACCAAGCAGTGTCCTTTGGGGCTTAACAGTATGGCGGCCGACTTTGTAAATGCTTACGTATTGGGCAGTGTTGGTTCAACCGGTGCCATTACCGGTGCCTGTGCCAGTTTTTTATACAACCTTCGAGCCGGCGTAGAAGACATCACCAGTGGACGTCGCCGCGTGGTAGTGGTGGGCAACAGCGAAGCGCCCATTACTCCGGAAGTAATAGATGGCTACGGCACTATGAGTGCCCTGGCAACCGAATCTGGATTGAAAAAGCTCGACGGTGTGGAGGAGGTGAACTTCCGCCACTCCAGCCGCCCGTTTGGAGATAACTGTGGTTTTACCATGGCCGAGTCCACCCAGTACGCAGTGTTGATGGACGATGCCCTAGCCATGGAGCTGGGAGCTGATATTCACGGCGCCGTGACCGACATCTTTGTGAACGCCGATGGTCATAAGAAATCCATATCCTCACCCGGTGCCGGCAACTATGTGACCATGGCCAAGGCGGTAGCCGCAGCGCGTGCCATGCTGGGCGATGAAGCGGTTCAAAAGCGCAGTTTTATCCAGGCTCACGGCTCCAGTACTCCGCAAAATAGGGTTACCGAGTCTAATATCTTTGACTGTGTGGCTAAGGCTTTTGCCATTAAAGATTGGCCAGTTACAGCGGTGAAATCCTATATTGGTCATTCCCTGGCCCCCGCCAGCGCTGACCAACTCATGGCCAGCCTGGGTGTGTTTAAACACGGTATTTTGCCAGGTATTAAAACCATGGGTAAAGTTGCCGAGGATGTTAATCAAGATCGAATAGATATTTGTTTACAAGATAACCAGCGCGCAATTGGTGACTGGGATGTGGCGTTTTTGAATTCCAAAGGGTTTGGCGGCAACAATGCTACCGCCACAGTGCTGTCGCCTCAAGTAGCCGAAAAAATGCTTGGCAAGCGTTATGGTGAGGCCGCCATGAAGGCCTACCAGTCCAAGCGTGATCTCACTCGCCAGCAAGCTAAAGACTATGATGACAAGGCCAGTAAGGGGGATCTACAGGTTATTTATCGCTTTGGCGAAGATATGATTGACGAATCTAAAATAGAACTCAACAACCAGTTTCTGGCTATGCCGGGCTTTAAACACAAAATTGAATTACCTCAGGATAATCCGTTCAAAGATATGTTTTAAACTTATCTGCCTCGTGCAAGCCTACTTGCACGAGGCTCCTATGGTTTTTCGAATGCATTTTTAATGTTCAATAAGTGCTTTTTATTGGCGCCAAAGTCGCTGTAACCCAACTGTGAAGCCGAGCGTATTTGCACGGCATTTTTTTCTATTAAAAATTCAAGATCATCAATAAATCCAAACCAGCTTGAACGATATTGGCCATGAATATAAAACTCACTGTGTGAAATAACCTGGATATTGGGATGCTGTTGCAGAATAGCCATGAGCCTAAACTTAGCTTGTTTGGGTGTTTGTTTTATTTTCCAAGCCGGTAGGTAATGAGCAGCATCACGATGGTCACTGATGACGCAATTATCTGAAGTGGGGCAGGGAGCCAGCTGGCCTTGGTACACGCCGGGTGGCGTTTGTGGCAAAGTGCTGCAGCCAGTCATTAGAGTCATAATTGTAATAGCTAAAAGGCAGTGGAGCTGAATGGGTGTGTGTTTCATGTTTGTTCACATAGAAAAAGTAGAGATAAAGGTTAATAAATTAGGATGGCTTAGTGTGCTGCGCTAGCACTTCTAGGGCCAGGGTTGGTATGTCGCTAATAATACTGTCCACTTGATAGCCTAACAAACGCTGCATATCTTCTTTTAAATTTACAGTCCAAACACTCACGTGCAGACCCTGCTGCTGAGCTTTTTCTATGTATTTTTTTCGGGCCAAACTCTTGTTAAGCACTAGCATGCTGCATTCGTATTTAGTAGCGGTCTTGATGCCTCCTTGCCAAAGCCGTTCTTGCACATACCCCCGTTTAATGTGCGGTAAAACACGTTTAAATATTTTTAGAGTGCCCACGTGTTGACTGGTGATCGTGACTTTATCGTGCAGTTGATATTTTTCGATCAAGCGTTTTATGGGGCGAATAAACTTTGGATTACTGAACCGGGTTTTAATTTCAATTTGCCAATGAAGTACCGATGGGCAAGCGGCCACTACTTGCTCAAGGGTGGGTATGCCCTGTTGAGTACCTTTAAGGCGGGTTCGTGATAGAACATTGGCACTGCTTTTACTAACGCTTAACGGGCTATTGGCCAGTCGTTGTAATTTTTCATCATGCACCACCATTAGTTGATTGTCGCTGCTTAAGCGAATATCCAGTTCAAAGCGGTCGATGCCCTGATCAATTGCAAATAAGAATCCGTGCAGGCTGTTTTCCATAACCAGGCCCTTGGCACCTCGGTGGCCAAAAATATTCATATTTTTAACTGTACCTATGCACACGAATACTGGGTAAAAAAGCCTGGTCTTCAATGGTACGGTCACTGCGTACCGCGCGTTTTCGAGTTAAGGGCGCCACCAGCTCAGGTTCATTGTGTGATGGCAGCTCCTGCTTAGGGCAGCGTTTGAATAATATGGGTAGAGATACATTCATGGCCTGGCGCTCGGGAAATTGCTGATCCTCATAAAAAAGATTAGCACGCATTGTGGGCGCCAGGTTTTGTACTTTGGCCAAAGGTGTATTTAAATTCATTTGGGCCAGTTGATTGAGCTGGGTTTGAATATGCACACTGGAGGTGTCTAGTCTCAGTAGGGCTTCATGAGCTTGTTGTACGCTGATTTTTTGAATGCTGCGCCCCGAGTTATACCAGTTAAACCCCACACGACTGGGCGTTCTGTCAATGACCGGTATGTGACGCCAGGTTTGTTTCAAGTGCAGGCGACTTAAGCCCGAGAAATGCAGGTCATCCCGGATGCCCGAATGGCGAGAGGCCAGTGTACCTTTTAACTCTAACCACTGGTGTTTGTGATTCTTTTGCAGTTGTTTGACCTGAACCTTAAACAGCTCTTTTAACTGGTTTATATTCTGCGCCAGCTGAATTTGTTGTGGGGTGGCGGCAATCAGGCCAAAGCAGCTGCGAGTTTCACGGCCATCCTGGCCATCTTGATACCAATAATCCTGGTAAATACTGCGGGCTTTTTGCATGGCGGTAATGTTTTGCTGTTGCTCATTTTCATTTAAAGGCAGCCAGTGTGGATTATCTTGGTGGCTTAGGCTTGAACACAGTTGCTGGGTGCTGCTGACGATATGATCAAATTGGTCAATGAGCTCACTGATGTTCATTTTTATACCGTTATCTATTTTCTTTTAGCTTAACCACAAATGGGGTGTTTGCCAAGTTTGCATAGGAGGGTGGGCTAATAAAAAGCCAGCAAAAACATGCGAATGGCCAATAAAGTGAGCAATCCTTTAAAGACCGGAAAGAATATTCTTTCCGGTACATTTTTGCGGAAATAACTGCCCACAAAAGAACCTACGGTGGCAGCAATGCATAAAAACAACAGCAGTTGTGCGTGATCGAGCAGTTGTATCCCCATCACACTAAAAAAAAGGATTTTAATGAGGTGGCTGAGCAGCATGATCACCGCATTGCTGGCCACAATGCTTTCTTTGTTTAGGCCTTTTGACAATAACAGGGCGTTACCCAAAGGGCCTGTGGCCCCCAAAGCCATGCCTAGGCCGCCCTGCAAAAAACCTAATTTTATGAAAGGCAATCCGGGTGTTAGGCCAGTAGTTGAGCTTTTGGGTAAATTAAGCAGATGCCCCCAAGTAAGCCATAGAATATAGAGTGCGATAATTCCCTGCATCCACTGCCAATTTAGTACGGGCACAAAGGGTAAAATGAGGCTGGCCCCTAATACAATGCCCACAGCCACTGGCAAAATAATGGGCCAATTAATGTGCTTATGTGCAAGATACGCTCGGCTTCCGTTGCTGCTGGCCTGAACCACAGCATGTACTGCAATGAGTGCTGGAGCGGGTACAAAGCCTGCCAAAATGCCCATAAGCAAAAGGCCGCCACCCTGGCCCAGTATGGCGGCGAAGGCGCTGGTTAGGGTGGTCATGAGTGTTAGATAAACAATGTCCACGAAAAAGTTAAACCCAATCAAAACCAGTTGCTGACACCATGGCGTAATTACTATTAATTCACAACCGCTCGCTCAGCACTGCCCGCATAACTCTTAATGAGCTGTAGGCAATGGAGGTAATAGGCGGCAATAGAATTTAAGAGTGGGGTGTGGGGCGGCATTATAGTGTGAGTGCGGTAGTATTTTTTATGAATATAGCTGTTGTGCTTGGCAGCGAATAGTTACTATACACATCAATAAATTCCACAATAATCACAGTGACAGCCTTTATAATCGGCCGATATCCCAGGACTCAAACCATGTTAATGCTGGTATCCCCTGCAAAAACCCTAGATTACGAAACACCTTTGCCCATAAAGGATTTCTCTCAGCCTGAAATGCTGGATGATGCTCAAGAATTGATCGACCAGTTGAGGCATTTAACCCCTGCGGACGTGGCCAGTTTAATGAGCCTGAGTGAAAAACTGGCGCATTTAAACACCAGTCGTTTCCAACATTGGCAGTTGCCTTTTAATAACCAAAATGCCCGTCCAGCCATTTATGCCTTTAAGGGAGATGTGTATACCGGGTTAGATGCCTATTCTTTAAGCAAGAGTGATATGAAATTTGCCCAGTCTCACCTGCGCATGTTGTCTGGCTTATACGGGTTGCTGAAACCTTTGGACCTTATGCAGGCTTACCGTTTGGAAATGGGCACTAAGTACCCTAATTCTCGTGGTAAAAACTTGTATGAATTTTGGGGCGATAGCATCACAAACAAGCTTAATGAACAGCTTACAAAAAAAGATGTGTTATTAAATCTGGCCTCTAATGAATATTTTAAGGCCGTTAATAAAAAAACCTTAAATGCACAAATTATTACGCCGGTGTTTAAGGATGAAAAAAATGGCCAGTTTAAGGTTATTAGTTTCTATGCAAAAAAAGCGCGAGGCATGATGGCCGCTTATGTAATTAAAAATCGCATTAAGAAAGTTGAAGATATTAAGCAATTTGATGTGGCAGGGTATGAGTTCAGTGAAGAACTTTCTAACGCTAAGGAATGGGTATTTATTCGTGCGCAGACAAATGTATAAACGAGTATGGTGTTGTTTGCTGCTTTTGTGCAGCTTTCAATCTAATGCCGCCGATCCTGGCCTTGCATGGAAAACTCACGAAAGTGAGCACTTTCTAATTCACTATCCGAAAAGCCTGAAAGGCTTTGTGGCCAAGGTGGATTATTTGGCCGAACAAAGTCATGAGAGTTTGTCGGCTTATTTTAATTGGCAACCTAAGCAAAAAACCCATGTGGTTTTATTAGATGAGGTGGACCAGGCCAATGGTTTCGCTAGTCCCATCCCCAATAATGCCATGACCTTGTATATGCAGCCGCCTACTCAGGGTGAATTGTTGGTTTATGATGATTGGCTGAAGATGTTGATTCATCATGAATACACGCATATTTTACATGTCGATAAGGTGCTGGATACCCCGGCTTGGCTGCGTACAGTATTTGGCCGTTATTTATTATTATTCCCTAATGCATTGCACCCCAACTGGTTTCAAGAGGGCCTAGCTACCTATATGGAAACCAATGATGCCACCGGTGTCGGTCGCGGCCAATCCAATGGCTTCCAGATGATGATGCGCCAGGAAGTCATGGCAGGCATAAAACCCTTAAGCCGTATTAACACCATTAATGCCCATGATTGGCCTTTTAACACAGCTTATTTATACGGTGTGTATTTCTTTCGTTTTATTCACGATGTGTATGGCGAGCAAGCCATCAATAAACTTATTAATAATTACAGCGATAATCTGCTGCCTTACAGAGTTGATTCCAATCCCATCTTAATAACCGGCAAGAGTCTGGAGCAGTTATGGCCTGATTTTCAGAATTATCTAAATGGTTATTTTTTACCTCAGATAGAGCGCATATCAAGGCAGTCGCAAAGTGATGAAAAAACATTGTCGGATGGGCACTTGGCCTACGGCTCAGTGGCAAAAGGAATAGGACAAGACTATTGGTATTCTGCCATCGACGGTAATAATGGCGTAAACCTGTATCACTATGAACGAGGGCAGGAACACACAGTGATGCCGCTAAATTCGCTGGCCACTATGGATGTGAATGGCGCAGGGCAAGTGTTAATAAGCCAGCTAGAGCATTGTGGTCAATATGGTAAGTATTATGACTTATATCTGCTTGATCAGGATAAGTTAACACGTTTGAGTCATTGTGGGCGTTATCGCTTGGCAAAATGGGTTGATAATGAACGTATCCTGGCCTTGCATTATGAAGGTGGTGAAGGGGTATTACAGTTCCTGAATAATAGCGGCCAAGTGATTAAAGATCTTTGGCGCGGGCAGCCTGATCACATAATGTCGTCTTTTGATGTGAGCGAATCTGGTGAAATTGTGGCCAGCATTAAGTTCTCCCAACGGCCATGGAATCTGTATCTTTTGAAGGAAGGGCAATGGCAGGCGCTTACGGCAGACTCAGAGCTACAAACAAACCCAGGGTTTTCCGGCGAAGACATTTATTTTGTTCAATCTCAGTTGGGGCAATCTGAGATATATAAAATCTCGCCCAGTGGAAAAAATAAAGAGCGCTTGAGCCATAGCTTGGGTGGGTTCAAACAGTTGGTTACCAATTCGGAAGATGGTGCGGTGGCATTATCCTACGGCGCAAAGGGGTATAAGTTGGTGAGGGTTAAGTTTAACCGTTACCCTGATTTGTATTCTAAAAAGTTTGACGAGGTAAGCCCATTACCGTCTTTCAATTTGGATATAGAAACAGACAAAAACTATAATCCGTTACCCAGTTTAATGCCCAGCTACTGGTTTCCAGTGTACTTGTCACAGGACAGCTTGACCGAGGTGGGCTTTTTCACCAGCGGACAGGATGCTCTGGCCAATCATCAATACCTGGCCCAACTTACCTATGAGAGTCAGCATAAAAAGGCTCTGCTGGACTTTAATTACATCTATGATGGCCGCTGGATCTTGGGGCAGCAGCAAAACTTAAGCAGTACTTCAGTCAGTAACCTTAGTGAATATACCTCACAAACGTTTGCTGCTTACATGCACCCTCTGTTAGCGGTGGCGGATAGTTTTTATCCCTATGTGGCTTATATTAAGGCTCATACAGAGTTACGGTTTGCCGACACGGATACTTTTACCGGTACTGAAAAAAACGATAATTGGGTAGCTCTGGGTTTAATTTATGACGGCCTAAGCTCCTCTCTTAATGCTGCTGATGCCATTGAAGGGTGGCAGCTTGGTGCTTCTGTGGAAAGTGCCGATGCTGCTGATAACAGCCATTACACCGGCCAGGTTGTGAGTATAAATACCCGTCATTACCAAACTATAGATTCAGGGCATACCATTGCGCAGCGACTATTTGTAGGGCTGGGTTTTTCAAGTAACTCACCTTTTAAAATGGGTGGAGCGCGCAGCGATGTATATATTGGGCCAGGTATTCAGCTGAAACAGCGTCAGTATGCGCTTCGTGGGTTTGATGATGGTCAAAGGGAACTGCAGGGCGACAATTCACTTTTATATAACCTGGAGTATCGTTTACCCTTTGCTTGGTCAGACCATAATATGATGATTCCTCCGGTGGGGTTCTCGGGTTGGTCGTTACGAGCGTTTACCGATAACGCCATGGTGTGGAATGAAGGTGAAAATATGGGGCGGATGTATTCGTCCCTGGGGTTAGAGGCAATTATTGACACCACTGTGGTTTATAATTTGTCGTTAAGATTTCGAGTGGGCATTGCCAAAGGTCTTGATACCTTGGGAACGGATGCTATGTATGTTCAATTAGGGGGAGCGTTTTAATGAAAAATCTAGGTAAACTTTTATTGTTATTAACTTTGGCTGGCTGTGCGTTGGGGCCACAAAAAGTACAGGTAATGCCATTACTTGCTTTCGAAAACCTAAGGGGTGTGCAAATACCCATAGAGTTGTTGGTGGTGGATCAGCGTAAAGATACGGGAGTATTGGGTTATCGCAATGCAAAACAGCAAGGGGTTATCGAGTTTAAAACCCCCTTGGTAAATGCATTGGGCAGTGCCATGCAGAAAGCCATGTTGGTTCAAGGGGTGAGTATGCAGCAGGGTAATGAGCCATTTACCAAGCTCACCGTACAGGTCGATAAGCTGCAATATTCAAGTCCTAATGAAAGTTGGGTTAGTCGCATTAAGATGAATGCCGAGATATCAATCTTGGTGAGCCGCGGTGGGGCTAGTTTTAAAAAACGGTTTTCGGCCAATCGCTCGCAGGATGTGGCCACTGCTCCCAGTCTTGAATTTAATGAAAAATATATGAATGCTTTGTTGTCTGAATTAATAAATAAAGCCATGAATGACCGAGATGTCATCAACTTTCTTAACTAGGAAATATTAATGGACCAAGATGTAGTGAATCATTCTGCCTGGAATTATGTGGCCATGTTTTTTTTCCTCATGGCCTGGGTATTCTATACCTTGTTTGCACGGTACATGGCCAAGCGAACCCATTGCCTGGCTTCGATAATGTGTGTTCATCGGGTTTGGTGGATGGAGCGCATGATGGTGCGCGATAATCGAGTTGCAGACTCGGCATTGCTATCGAACATAGAGCGCAACGTTAACTTTTTTGCATCGACCACTATGATTATTATTGCTGCCATTTTAACCGTGTTGACCGGTGACTTTGAATTGGAATATTTCACCGGCAATTTAGCCAAAGATTATGGGCAGATTAAACTAATCTTAATGGTGGCCATTATGATATACGCATTTTTCACCTTTACCTGGTCCTTAAGGCAGTATGGTTTTGCTAGTGTATTATTGGGAGCGGCTCCCTTGCCCAGCCAAGAGGAGTTTAATTTAAGTCAGCGAAAAGAATATGCAAAATCCACGGCTAAGGTGTTGGATCAGGCAGCTCATAGTTTTAACTATGGTTTGCGCGCCTATTATTTTTCTATGGCGGTTATAGCCTGGTTTGTTCACCCCTTGTTGTTTTTATTAGCCACCAGCTTGGTAGTGGCCGTGTTGTACCACAGGGAGTTTATGTCTAAGTCATTAACATTGATGGTAATGGATGCGGATATTATAAATGGCAAGTAAATTTAGGAAATATAACAACTAGGGAGGGGGAGTTAGCGCCCTGAGAAAGGGCGCCGGTATTTCAATTATTTCAATTTAACCAAGGATGAATTAGGTTGCGTTAACATGAAATCCACTAGGATCTCTCCTCCTTCATGCAGCAGGGCATCAACTGCCTCATCTTTATCTTTGTCAGTCTTTGCAGAATCAGTGTCCGCAACATCTTCTGTTAACTCTTTAAGTGGTTCTTGTCCTTTTGCAACTCGACGTTTGTTTTCCAAGCCAAGTCGACGTTGCTCCATGTCTTTGCGTTCAGACTCTCGTGTCTTGCTATTGAGTGAGATAGTGGTGTCGCCTCTTAACTCTTTTAGGAATACAACCTGCTCATTTAGGTAGGCAAAATCCGGGTTATTGCTAATTCGTTGATTGTGCTGTTCACGTACTCCAGGTAACACTTTTACTATGCTGGCGTGTGTATTGAATTTGGAGGCTGCTATTTTATCCCAAGGCAATGCTTCTTCTAGGGCGCTCTCGCCAATTTTCTCTACGTCATAAATCTCTGGGTATAGAATATCGGGAATAACACCTCTGTGCTGGGTACTTTCGCCACTGATGCGGTAAAACTTGGCATTGGTAACTTTCATTTGGCCACGAAACAAGGGAATTAACGTTTGCACGGTTCCTTTACCAAAGGTTTGGCTGCCCACTACTAGGCCTCGGCCATAATCCTGGATGGCACCAGCAAAGATTTCGGAGGCGCTGGCGCTGAGGCGATTGGTTAGTACTACCAAGGGGCCTTTAAATAGCTGTGCTGGGTCTTGATCTGCTAGCACTTGGGTATGGCCAAAACTATAGTGAACCTGCACGGTAGGCCCTTGTGGAATGAAAAGTCCTACCAGGTTGTTCACTTCGGCTAAGGAGCCGCCGCCATTATTGCGTAGGTCTATGATCAGCCCGTCTATATCGTCTTTTTGCAATTCTTTAATCAGTTTGCCTACATCGCGGGTGGTGCTGCGATAATTGGGGTCGTTGGCATTTTTAGCCTCAAAGTCAGCGTAAAAAGCCGGTATATCGATGACACCCACTTTATAATTTTTATCATCACGCTTTATTTCCAATACTTCACTTTGTGCGGCTCGATCTTCCAGTTTTACTTCATCACGAACGATGGAGATAATCTTATGAGTTTCGGTTTGGCCACTTCCGGAAATGATGTTTAAACGCACTGTGCTGTCTTTAGGACCGCGGATAAGATCAACTACTTCATCTAGGCGCCAACCAATTACATCAACCATTTCTTTTTGATCTTGGGCAACCCCAACAATTTTATCGCTGGGTTTTAGCTGGCCTGCCTTATTTGCAGGGCCGCCGCTTACCAGTCTTTCAACAATAGTATTCTCATTTTCGCTGCGTAGCACTGCGCCTATGCCTTGCAGAGACAGGCTCATATTGATGTTAAAGTTCTCACTGTTACGAGGCGACATGTATTGGGTGTGAGGGTCGAAGGTGTAGGTGATTGCATTCATGTAAGACTGAAAGGCGTCTTCTGCATTGATTTGCTTGATCCGGTTTAGCTGGCTGTCATAACGCTTGGTAAGTAACTCTTTAATGTCTTTGTCTTTTTTGCTGGCAAGTTTCAGATTCAATACGGTATTTTTGATTCGTTTACGCCACAGCTGATCTAATTCCGAGCTATTTTTTGCCCATACAGATTTTTCTCTGTCTAATTCAAGTGATTCGTCTTTAGTGAAGTCAAAATGGTCGACGCCCTTGTCGATCAGCAATAAAGCATAATCCAGTCGTTCGATGGCACGCTGGCGATAGCGATTGTAAATAAGGAAAGCTGGTTCAAGATCATTGGTTTTGATGGCGTCATCTAGCGCCAAACGCATTGACTTAAATTCGTTAATGTCGGTGGAGGTAAAATATGAACGAGTGTTATCCAGTATGTTCAGGTACCGGTCATAGACTTTTTCTGAAAAGGCATCGTTCAAATATTTGCGGGAGTAGTGGTGCTGGTAAAGGTGATGCACTACGGCGCGATTGGTCAGCGCATGTTCTGCGGCTGGCTCTAAGACTTGAACCTTTGCGCTGTTGGCTAATGAGGTAAATGAATAACAAACGATGGCACTGAAAAGCAGTAGATGACGCAACATTTAATGTAGATTCCTTTTGAATGACGACCATGCAAAAAATAGGGGTATAAGACTATTTATAGCACTTAAGCTGTGCAATTAAATGCTTTGGCTCAATGTTTCTAAAATAAGCGGCATGATAGCCCAAGCTGAACTAATTTTCATGTGCATTGAAGAACATGAGGCCTTAAGTAGGTTGGACAGGAAATGAGTTAAACAGTTCTCGAATAAAGTGGGAATATTAAAAGTGGGGAGGGGGGGAGAAACTCCTTTAGCGTGGCCGCTAAAGGAGTTGAATGGATTAGTGCATAACAGGTTTGATTACGAATAATAGGTCGCCGTGGTTCACTTGCTGGCCTTCAGCATTGTGAATACGAACAATTTGATACTGCAATGCTGCATCATAAAGTGTATTGCCTTTGGCATTAAATGACTTAAGGCTAAGCGGGCTAAACATCTTCATGGCTTCCATGAGGCAAAGGGTTTGATCAACCGATACGATATCACCTTCCTTCACATATGATGGTTCGGTTGGTGACGCTGAGCTGTAAAAAATTGAGCTAGCTGGGGCCAGTACTTTAAGCTCGGTTGAACCCTCAATGGCTAGC